>Ga0206967_1063_pt1 | contig 23743 bp, 20 predicted proteins | sample Alteio_BWOrgHeat_24_FD_153259 | JGI IMG/M metagenome (GOLD analysis project Ga0206967, IMG submission 153259) | Enriched cells from forest soil in Barre Woods Harvard Forest LTER site, Petersham, Massachusetts, United States -... | ecosystem: Environmental > Terrestrial > Soil > Temperate forest >...
CTTTCTTCCAACGCTGGAAAGCAAAATGACGGCCATCGTGGTCGCCTTCCGCTTTGTCGTCTTCGCGATAATGGTGGCGGGATTGATTGGGTATGCCTCCACCGGGCGGGCGCAAGGGGCCGGGCTGTTCGGGCCGTTGTTCCGCGCCCTAATTATCGTTACTGCCATCGCTTTTCAGGATGCGTGGTTTCCGCAAGTCGAAAATACCTTCCTCTCGGTCTCCGAGTATATTGACCCCGGCTATAACGCCAATCCAACTTCCTCGGCGGATGCCATACGCGAATCCACCACTACCAATCCGCAAGGCCAGTCGTGGTCATGGCGGCGGCTCAATCAATCCATCTACCAGGCGGTCACTAACGCGCTGGCGAATGTTTTCATTTACATCGGCACGCTGATTACGGTCCCGATGTTGATTCTTCAATACGTCTTGCGGTGGCTGCTGTATATGTTGACACCGTTTGCACTGGCAATGTTTATGGTGCCGGGGTTTAGCGGGATAGCCATACGGTTCTTTCAACAATTATTGGCGATTTTGGCGTGGCCGGTGGGTTTCGCCATTACGAACCTCGTTGCCCTGGCCGTTTGGCAAGATTTTCGCAACGCGGTGGGAGCCAATCCACAAACAGTCAGTGATGCTCTCTATTCGCCTCTTTTGACTTTCATGGGGGGAATCCTGGCTACGATTATGATTATCGTGGGGATGGTCTCGACGCCCATTGTTATGCAGATGCTCTTTGCGCAAGGTCATGCCTTTACCGGGTCGTCGGGCAATCCCATTTCCATCATTCGCGGCAGCGCCAGCGTCCTCTACGGCGTCGGCGACCGCCTGGTAGGTCGTCGCGGTCGTGGCGCCCTCCTCGCGCCGCAGCAGGGGGCAGCGCAACCCTCAACCCCGCCTAACCCGCCGCCGATGGGAGCTGATCCCCGGCCCGGAATATGAAGAAAGCTTTGCCATGGACGCTGAAACCACTGCAACCGGCCTGCACGAAAGCCCCGTGGATCAAACCCGCCAGCTTCCGGCGGCCAAGCGCGCGCGCTTTTCGCCAGTGCGTCTCTTTGCGGACAATGCGTTTGCCGCTCGCCTGTGGTTTCTCGTGGCCTGCGGGGCATTGGCGTTCTGCGTAATTCAGCCTTACCTCATTATCTCGGCCTATCGGGCAAGGGAGCGGGTCGTCGTGTTGGACGGTGCGGGAACCTTTTCGGTTTCGCCGTTGCTGGGTTTTGAGGAGGCCAAGGATTTGCATGAGGCCATCGCCCTGTGGGCCACGCTGGCGCTTTTTGAGCGCAATCCCAAAGACTTTGATTACCCGGAAATGCTGCAACGCCTGTATCTCGCCGATTCTTTTCAAAAGGCGCAAGCCGACCGCGACAAGTCGCGGGACGAATTCGCGGTAAAGTCCATTCACCAAAAGCCGGAAGTTTTCAAAATAGACATTCTGCAAACCCGCGACAACCAGGTGCTCGTCAAGGTGGAAGGCCAATTGATTCGTACGGGCATCTTTGAAGGCCAGTCGTTCGCGGAATCTCCGAAATTTACGCTCACTCTTACTTTGGTGCGAAACCCGGATATGTTCGCCAATAAACGTTATCCCCTCGGTGTATGGAAATTCGACTACACTTTAAATTAGCGGCGCTGCTAATCCCGCTGCTTGCAACCGTTGCGCTGGCCGATCCGCCCGCGCCGCATCCAAGCGTCGTCAAGCAGTTCCCCTTGGATGAGCGCACGGTTTACGAAATTCCCATCGGGCGTGACGTGCCAACCACCCTCATGTTCCCTTCGGCGATTTCCGCCATTGATAGCGCAAACGTGTCGGGCAATCCCGATACCCCCGCGCCTGTGATGCTGGCCTATACGCCGGGGCAGTATTTTTTCAGCGTGCGGGCCATGACGCCGGGGGCCAAGGGCGCGGTGAACGTGGTGTGGCACAATCGCACGTTTGTCATTCGTTTCGCGGAAGGCGCGGAGCCGTATGGCTCGGTGACGTTCTACGACGATGATTTCGCGGGCCGTGACCATGCGGTGCAAAAACGGGTCACGCCGGAAACCCTGTTGGGCCTGCTCGACCGCGCTAAGAGTTATCAATTGATCGAAATGCAATACCCCGAGGCGGTGCAGCAAATCGAGCACGCGGAGCCGGATAGCATCAGTTATTACAAGGATTTTCAAGTGACCGTGGAAGAGGTCTTTCGCTTCGACCCCGAGGATACGCTGGTTTTCAAACTGAAATTGGAAAACAAGGGCGATGTGGAAATCCACTACCAGCCGCAACGTCTGGCCGTCCGGGTTGGGCAAAACGTCTATTATGCCTCCATCGTGGATGCCTCCGGCATCATTCCGCCCAAAGCAGTAACGACAGCCTACATTGCCGTTACCGGCAGTCCCACCGGGGGGCGGGCCAACCTGAGCATCAAGAATACTTTCAACATCATCGTCATGCGCGTTGAGCGTGACGTGAAACTTATCGTCCCACAATAGCCATGCGTGTCGTCGCTTTTTTGAAGTCTCCGATGGGCAACCTGGCCCTCTTCTTCGGTTTCATCGCCGTGGGTGGTTTGCTGCTTTATCAAAGCAACGCGCGGGCGCGGGCGCAATCGGCTCAAATGACGAAAGTAGAGGGGGCTGGCCCTGCGATGTCGGCGGCGTCAATTTTCCGCACTTCCGCGCCGTTCAAGCCACCCGCAACGGCGTCTGATGGTGACGCGGAGCCAACTTCGGCAGCATTGAAGGCAAAAGCCCCGAGTGGGCCAAAGCCGTTGCCCATTTCCCTTTTCATCGCGGGCAAAACGGCGCAAGACGCCCAGGAATTGTCGAAAAATTACGCGCCTTTTGGTCGCCTGATTCCCTGTGAGACGGTTATCACTTTGGAGTCTTCTAAACTTGATACGCCAGTTATCGGCCTCGTTACTGAGGATGTCTGGAACAATGGACGGCTTATCATCCCGGCGGGTGCTGAGGTGCATGGTCGTGCGTCACTTGACCACTCGCGCGATAGGATAGCGGCCTCCGGTAAATGGGTCATTGTCTGGCGGGACGCCACCAATTTGAACGGCACGGAATTGGTTGTCTCTGGCATCGCACTTGACCGCGAGAAAGATGACACCACCGGCCAATTTGGCTTGCTGGATGGTTCGGCGGGCCTCACCGGGGCCATTATCAAGACTGACGATATGGAGGAAATTAAACTGTTCGCCGCGACGTTTTTGGCCGGAATGGCGAGCGGGTTTCAACAACTGCAAACGCAAGTCACGCCGCTGGGCATCGCGCAGATTTCCACCGGCTCGGCCCGCAACGCGGCCCTGCAAGGAACTGCCAGCGTGCTTAACTTGTATGCGCAACAAATCCAGGCGGCGATTGAGCAAGACGGGGTCTATGTGCGGGTGCCGACTGGTAAACAGTTTTATCTCTACGTCACCCAAACCGTAGATCAGGCGCAAGGGACGCGAGACAATCTGAGCAACCAAGAACTCTGGAGGAAAGACAATGCAAAATAGAATCATCATCTTGCTTTCGATTTTCATTTTGGCGGGTTGCCAAACGGTGAAAAAGACTCCCGCACCGCCTCCGCTGGAGGTGCCACCGCCCGTTGCGGGCACGGAACTCGACCAAAACAATATGGAAAATGTGCGGGCTAGTGAATCAATCAAAGCCTACCCGGTGGGGCGCTTGGTTGACCCCAATAATCCGAATGTCATGGACGAGGCGCATACGGTTTATCGCCGCGAGGCCGGGGCGGAGTGGAACTTGAATCCCAACGCGCCTACGGTGGTGCCGCTCGGCCCGGTGCTCGCGGTTGCGGACCCGGCCAAGGTGCCTAATCCACTGCCGGCGGAATTGGAGCAGAAAATCGCGGAGCAGAATCAGCTCATGGCCTCGCTGATTGAGCAAAACGAGGCATTGGCCGCTCAATTGGCAAAGTTGAACAAAGACATCGCAGACATGCGCGCGAGGCAATCTATGCCGAGCGGGGAAGGCGGAAAATGAGCGTGGAACTCAAGTCACCCGCAGAAGTCGAGGGACTGACTGTAGCGATCCCATCGCGTTTGATGGAGAAATTTGAACGAGCAGAGCGCGAGTTACGCGAACTCTACGGCCAGAGTCCAGGGCTGTCGGCCTTAATCCTTATGTGGGTTGGGCATGGTTCGGCTTCGGACGTTAAACGAGAATTTGAAAGGGCAGTTATCGAAATCAAAAGGATCAATCTTACGCCGACTGAGGAGGTCGCTCTCGATGAAGACTGCCAGTGACTTTGGGCGATATTCGTCCAAACAAGGTCAAGTGCCAATGGCGACCAGCCGCCTTGGTTAAATAATGGCTGGGGAAAAACAGGAGGCATTATGCCAACACTAAAACAGTCAATCGCCGATAAAAAGGCGCAGGAACCGGTGCTTCGCAGGAATCCTGAAATCGATGCCAAGCTGGATCGGTTCATGCAGGAGAACTCGAAACTCCGCGAGTTCTACCAGGGCCTGAGCAAGGACGACCTGATCCGCAAGCTCATGCTCGCGAAGATGCAACGCAGCGAATACACCAACGGCCGCAACCAGGAGGTTCGGGCGTGGGTGGAAGAGCACCCCGAGGTCAAGGCGAAGATCGAGGAGCGCATCCGCAACGTCCCGGAGGCGAAACGTGAACGCGCGTTCTTGAACGCCGCGAAAACGGAAGCCATGAACCAGACGGTGCGGGCGAACGGCAACAGTGTCCACCCGTAGCTGCGTCGGTTCCGGGAGCGGCGGGCGCGATTGCGTCCGCCGCTTTTTTTTAACGAGCTATTGTTTTCGCTTGGTAAGCTGGTTCAAATTTATCTGCTTCGGTAAGAGGTCAAGCGGGCCAGCCCGCAGAACCTTGGCGAGTATCATCAACTCAAAATCACCGACCCAACGGACTCGGCCTTCAATGGCGGCAATAATTCCGCGTGAAACATCCCAGCCGAGCACCTGGCACTTTGCCGCAAGAACGCTCTGCGACCAACCATGTTGATTGCGGAATCGCCGCACCTGCGGCCCCACGATGTTTCTGTGCTGTGTCATTGTCTGGTTTTCCAGACTTGACAATAGCAGCCATTGCTCGGTCGAATGTCTGGAAAACCAGACAAGTTGAAAATTGAAACCTACAGCTACCGGGATGGTCACCCAGCTTTGCTCCTATGCGGAAAGCCAGTGTTAGCGTTTGTCGGGATGGTGGTTGGAACGTCTGAGATAAACAAAGACGTTTTTATGGTGGCAGCTCAATGGAACGGTTTTTTGCGCAAACATGGCTGGAAGGAACGTAAACCGCCATTGCGAACAAGTGTATTTGTCGAAGACCAGTTCTTGAAATATAAACGTGCTTGCGTGAGTTTATCGTTGGTTCATGGCGACCAAGTCGGCCACGTTTTACTGGCCTTTCAAGGGTTGTTTGTCCGCAAGGAGATTGATGTTGCGGTATTATGCGTGAGTGGTCGGGAAACCTTTAATCGGGTCAAAGCCGATTTATTTTGGCTGGACGAGGTTGTGACTATTCCGATTTGGGTGGTGGCTGTCATACCAATTGAATCCACCGTTTTGAAAAAATCTCCGGCAGCTTTGTCTGAGGGTAAGGCACGGAATTAATTTTTGGATTTCTTTTGGCCTGACGATCTGGCTATGAATTCGTTTTGACTGCCAAATCGGCTTTCGATTATCTACCTCCTTCTATGGCAAAAAAACCCAAAAAAACACGTCTAGGTGCGCGTGCCAAGGGCATGACGCAAATTTCCATCAGCTTGCCGGAAGGTTTAGTCGGCAAGATTGATACGATGGCCGATGCGGAAAATCGCAATCGCTCTAACTTCATCGCCAATACGCTTCAAGCATTGGCGACAAAATCGGGTGTGTAATGCCCGTTTTGTGTGGGACAGTTAGTGGTAATTGTGCGACGCCTGTTCCGGCATCCCGTCGCTGGGCATCGCTGTGATTTTTTCGGCCATGACGTGAATTACCCCGCGCTCGTTTTGAAGGCGTCCGCTGATGATGAGCGCAGGCACAAGATTGATAATTAGCCGGGCTTGTTCAAAGAGGGTAGGCCGCACGATGGCGTTGGCGTGGCCGGTTTCGTCCTCCACGGTAATGAAGCAAAAGCCTTTCGCGGTGCCGGGCCTTTGCCGGGTAATTACTGCGCCGCCAATTTTTACCCGGCTTCCGGGCGGTAGGTTTTTCAAGTCGGCGGCTGGGCATAGTCCATCCAAGCGCGGGCGAAGCAATTTCATCGGATGCGCTCCCGTGGTAAGTTCGGTGGTCGCATAGTCCGCTTGCAACCGCTCTAAAAGGGACATGCGCTCAAGCGGAGAGAGTTCTTGCTCCTCGCCGGTCGCCGCTTGCTGGAAAAGTTCGTCGTCGGGGTGCATGGACTCGACGTGCCAAAGCGCGGCGCGGCGGTGTCCGGTAAGGGCGTTTAATGCGCCCGATGCTGCAAGCACTCGGCGTTCGTTGGGATTGAAAGTCGTGCGCTGCAAAAAATCGGTAAGCGAAAGAAAGGGCCGGTCGCTGCGAGCGGCCAGTAATTTTTGCCGGGACCCGGCCTTTACTCCCTTCAACGAAATCAATCCGAGCCGGATTGTGTCGTCGTTTTCTACTTGGCATTTTTCGGCGGAAAGCTGGACGCAAACCGGCAACGTGCGGATGCCGTGTCGTCGGGCGTCCTGCACTAAGGATGCGGGCGAGTAAAACCCCATCGGCTGATTATTAAGCAACGCGGCATAGAAGGCCGTTGGGCGATGCACCTTTAGCCAAGCCGAGGCATAGGCAATCAGCGCAAACGAGATGGCGTGGCTCTCGGGGAAACCGTAAAGCGCAAACGAGGCAAGCGACTTTAGAATATATTCCACGGCTGGGGCGTTCACGTTATTCTTCCTCAAAGCGTCGCCTAGCTTTGCCTTCACTCGGTCAAGACGCTCCTGCGAGCGGGTAAAACCGATGGCCCGGCGCAACTCGTCGGCCTCGGCTGCACTAAAGCCGCCAAGTTCCATTGCCAGTCGCAAGATTTGCTCCTGAAACAAAACGACCCCGAGAGTGCGTTCAAGAATGGGCTTGGCGCGTTCGTCGGGGTAGGTGACAGGTTCCTCGCCGGAGCGCCGCCGCAAGTAGGGATTCACGGCGTCGCCCTGGATTGGGCCGGGCCGGATGATTGCCACTTCAATCGCTAGGTCATAGAAATTTTGCGGCTTCATGCGCGGTAGCGTGGACATTTGGGCGCGGCTTTCGATTTGAAACAGGCCGATGGTGTCGGCCTCCTGAATCAACTTGAACGTGGCCGGGTCGTCCTTCGGCAGCGCCGCTAAATCCACCGGCTGGCCCCGCTGGGCACAGATTTCCAAGGAATCCTGCAACGCGGCCATCATGCCCAGGCCCAGCAAGTCCACTTTGATGATGCCCATATCCTCGCAATCGTTTTTATCCCATTGCAAAACGGAGCGGCCCGGCATCCTCGCGTTTTCCAAAGGGACAAATTGGTCAAGGTTGCCCGCGCTCAAAACCATCCCTCCCGAGTGTTGACCCAAGTGGCGCGGAAGTTTATAAACTTGTCGGCAGGTATCGAGCAAAGGCACAAGTTGCGGGTAGTCCTGGGAAATGCCCGCCGCCCGCAACTGCTCCTTTAATTTCATTGTATGGGGATAGTCGCCGCCATGAAAAAGGCTGGAAAAACGGTCAAGCACGTCGTCGGGCAAGTTGAACACCTTGCCCACTTCGCGCATGGTGCTGCGGCCCTGAAAGGTGATGACGTTGGCGGTCATGGCCGCGCCTCGCCGGCCATAACGCCGATAGACCTCCTGAATCACGGCCTCGCGTGGATCGCCGCTGGGCAAATCGAGGTCAATATCGGGCCAGTCCGTCCGGCCCTCCGAGAGAAACCGCTCAAAGAGCAACTTGCTGCCGATGGGGTCAACCGCCGTGATTCCAAGCGCATAGCAGACGGCGGAATTCGCGGCACTGCCCCGGCCTTGCACAAGGTAGCCGCGTTCGCGGGCAAAGGCGCAAATGTCCCATACAATGAGAAAGTAGCCCGAAAACCCCAGCTTGGTAATGAGGGCCAATTCGCGTTCAAGCTGTCGGCGCACTTCGCCCCCCACGCTTCCGTAACGCTGTTGCGCGCCGAAATAGGTCATCTTGCGAAGAAAAGAATCCTGCGATTCGCCTGCTGGCCCCGCAAAATCAGGAAATCGGTAGCCCAAATTTGTGAGCGTGAATTGAATCCGTTCCGCGAGCTTTTCGGTGTTTGCTATCGCCTCCGGCAAATCAGCGAACAAAGCCGCCATCGCTTGCGGGCTTTTAAGATGTCGCTCGCTGTTTTGTGTCAGTCTTCGTCCGGCTTCGGTGAGGGTGACGTGTTCGCGCAAACAGGTGAAAACGTCGGCAACATTGCGGGCCTGCGACGTGGCATAAAGCACGCCATTGGTCGCCAGCAACGGCACGCCTGACGCCTGCGCCCAATCTATCAGGAATTCATTTTCGGCTTCCTCCTCGGGAATCAGGTGGCGTTGGATTTCGGCATAGAGACGGTCGCGCCCGAAAATTTTCAAAAGCTCTGCTCCTGCCACCGCTGCGGCATTGGTTCCTCGTTCACGCCAAGCTCGCCGGACCGGGCCGTATTCATCGCCCGTCAGGGCGATCAATCCTTCGTGGTCTTCGGCCAATTCCTGCCAGGCAACGCGGCCTTCACCTTTGGGTGCTCGCAAATGCGCGGTCGTCAATAAGTGGCACAATCGCCGATACCCAGTCTGAGTTTCGACCAATACGGGTATAACGCTTTCATCCTCCATCGTGAGTTCGCAGCCGACAAGGGCGCGAACACCCGTTTCCTTTCCTGCCATGTGCGCCCGCACGATGCCATAGACTCCGTCGCGGTCGCAAAGCGCGACGGCGGGCAATTCCTGACGGGCAGCTTCGGCCATAAGCGATTCGGGAAGCGAGCCGCCGCGCAAGAAGGAGAACGCGCTTCGCGCATGGAGTTCCGCGTAGGCCATTAGTCTAAGACTCCCTCCACGCGCCAGCCGTCGTCGGTGTACGCGAGTTGATACACGCCGCCCTCGCTGAGTTCGACGTGCCATGTTTCGACCGCCCAGGCTTTGGGCCTCCACCATTCGCCGGACACGCGCCACGGCCCCGCCACGGCGCAAACCGCTCCGCGAATTTGTGCGCTGTCAATCGTCGTGGGGCGCTCCCCGGCCAATTTTACATGAATGGGCCAAGGCGGGCGAAAGCGGCGCAACCGCAAACCGCGTGGCGGATGGATTGGCGGTTCGGCGGGCGCGGGCACAAGCTCGGTCGGTTTGACCAAAATAAAAGCATCGGGTTTGTGGGTGTCGGCGATAATGGGGGTGCCGACACGTCCTTCGCCAACAATCGCGCTCACTCGCGCAAGATTTTCCCAAAAAGCTGCGGGGTCGCGTAAACCTGTGTCGAATAGACCGCCTTGTTTCTCCGGTGCGCGGATGGGTTTTGCAACCAAGCGCACTCGGACAACTCGCGCGGCCGTTCGCACGGTTTCCAAGTGCGAATTCAAGACTCGCAACCATGAATCCAAATCCGTGTTCGCTTCCGGTAATCGAAAATTGCGGCGATAATCGGTCTCGTCCTCAAGGAACAAAGTCAGGGTGAGTTCTTCTGCGACAAGCTGCGCGGCCCGCAACTCCAAGGCAATGCGTTCGGCAAAAGCCCGCAAGCGAAAGAAAAGCGGCTCAATGGATTCGACGGGTGGCTCGTATTCCCATTGGGCTTCAAACGTCTGTGATGGTTCAACGAGCCGGAGCACACTGGTCGTTTCACCTGCGGCGCGTTCCCAAAGCGCCACGCCCTCGGTGCCAAGTCGCTGTGCGATGTCAGCCTTAGATAATGCGGTGAGGTCGCCTAGCGTGCGAATACCCCAGCCGGAAAGAATTTCAGCTTGGGTTGGGGTCGGGGCTGCAAAAGTCAATGGTAACGGAATGAGAAAACTTCTGGTGTCGGTGACGATAAGCAATGGCTCGGCGCAATGGGCGGCAATGTTGGCGAGCAATGGCGTCGCGGCTGCCCCGATGCGGGTGGGAAGCCCCGCTTTGGTGAGTTCCCGGATGCAAGATCGCATCTGTGCTTCCGTTCGTGCGGCGTCGGCTCCCTGCAAATCCACCGTGCAACAACCGCCCGCAGTTGCCTCGACGCGCGGCGAAAGGCTAAAGGAGGCGGCAATCAAGATGCGCTGGGCCTCTACTTCGGCGGTGGGGTCGCGCGGGCGCAAGACGATGCCTGGGCATTGCGCCATTGCCAGGGTGACTGCGAGGCCGGGCGCCACGCCTTTGGCTTCGGGTGATGCCTCGGCAATGGTCGCCTTACGGCCCTCGCCAGAGATCAACGCGATGGCTCGGCCTGTGAGTGTTGCGTCACTTCGGCGCAAAGCGTGCAATCGGAAATCGGGAACCCAAAGAACACAGAATTTCATCCTGCCCTTTCCATCGCTTCGCTGACATGGCCGCGTGCGATTTCAACGGTGAGAGTTGCGGCAAGTTGCTCTTGGGACATGCGCTTCGTTGCAAGTCCGTGTGAGATGGACAAAACCAGCCGCCAAGGTACGGCGGGCACAAGGGGGCATGGGCTTAGCACGAGTACTGCCGGGGCCGCGTGTTCAATCACGCGATGCAACCGATGCCAGGTGGTGCCGGGCTGCTTCCTGAGCACATTCTCGGCAACCCCGCGCAAATCAATTACGATGGCGGCGTAGTTGCCGTCGCGCACTAGCACATCGCCTGATGCAAGGGCATCGGCGAAAGCACGGCAACGCACCCAAACAAGGTGCCGCAAGGCATCTGAGGAAATCGCGTGGGGCGCAAAGCCGTCTGCCGCGTCAATCAAGGCAACCCTTTGCCGGGCCGTGCGTGTAGTCTCAAGGAATCGGGCTAGGACAAGCTGCCCGCCACTGCTGGGGGCCGCTGAGACCAACTCTGTGAGTTGGCTGGCGGGAAGGCCGTCGCCTAGCGCCTCGTCAATGGCGGGCACCCCGGTTGGCACGCCGACGCCCTGCCGCCGCGCTTTTTGGGGAAACCGGGCGGCCACAAGCGACCGCAAAGCGGCCATGGTGACGGGTGGAGACATGCCTGCGGGTATCTTGCATCGGTTTGAATGCGGGCGGACTGGCCCCATTCCTTTGATAAGTGACCAAATGAGCACTATTAAAGCCATGCGCAACCCCAAAAATTGCTTCTTCGCGAGTTAGTGCTTCATGCTAGGCCAAGATTGCATTCAAATCCTTTTGGTTTAAAAACAACAAAATGAGTACGTTAGACCGCCCCAAGCTCTTTATTAGCCATGCGTCAGAAGATAAGGACTCCTTCGTCCGGCCATTGGCAAAAATACTCCAAAAAAGCGGGATGCGAATTTGGTATGATGAGTTTTCATTGAACGTTGGTGATTCCTTGAGGGCTAGTATAGATCGCGGATTGTTAATCTGTGACTATGGAGTCGTGGTATTGAGCCATGCCTTTTTTTCCAAAAAATGGACGCAAGATGAATTGGAGGGGTTGTTCGCCAAAGAAGCACTGCGAAAAGTTAATTTAATTCTGCCAATTTGGCACGGGATCAAACGCAGTGATGTATTTCGATTTTCACCAATTTTGGCTGGCAGAAAGGCGATCCTTTCTTCTGAATCCCTCAAGGAAATATCTGCACAGATAAAGCAGACCGTGAGCAAATGGGATAAAACTCGAAATGTTAAAGAAACTTATATTGAGAGTCCATTGGGGGGAGCGATTTCGTTATTTTCTGTTCCAAATCCGCCCGCAAGTATTCAATTCCTTGATGAGGAAAAAATGGAAAAACTGCACGAACACATGAAAAGACAAGCGACGAATTGGCTGAAGAGAAGCAAGAAAATAGTGAAGCGTCTACGTGCTCGTAAATAAGATTCACCTGCTACAAACCTAACTTCAATTCTGGCTCCGGGTCGTCCGGTGGTGCTAGGCAACCCGGACCCTCGCTTCGGGGCTTGTTTCCAAAGCGGTTGACCTCGCGGGCAACCATGCGTTCGCCGGGCATTGGCTGGCAAAGCTCCTGGATGACCGATTCAGAAAGAGGCTTGTCTCCAAGCCAGCGGAGCATGTCTGCCGGGGCTAATACCACCGGCATTCGGTCATGCAACGTGGCGATCAAGTCGTTCGGGTGGGTCGTCAACATGCTAAAGCTCGGCGGTAGGTCGTCGGCCAAACCTGGTTCCCATATTCCGGCGATGGCAAACGGTTCCTCGTCCTTCAACATGAATACAAAGGGTCGGCTGGACTTGCCCTGGGTAACGGACTCATAGAATCCGTTGGCGGGGATTAGGCATCGTCGGCGCTGCACCGCTTCACGGAAACTCGGCAAGGTCGTCACCGTTTCGGAGCGGGCGTTGTGCAAAAGCTTCTTCTTCGGATTGCCCCGCTGAAACGAGGGGACTAGCCCAAACATCATCGGCGCAAGGGTCGTCTCGGTGCCTTGGCGGGCAAACACCGGAGCAACCTCGCTGATGCGAATGTTGAAACGGTCAACCAACCACGCCGGGCGGCGATACATCTGCCCGATGGCTTTGGCGACTGCCGCCAGCGCCGCGTCGGACTTGTGGAGGGTATAGCGGACACACACACTACGAAGTCAACCGATTTTTGACCGCGCCGCAAGTCGGACATACTAAGGAATGCGTCGGCAAAGAGCCTTGCCGAGTGTTTCCGCCTAACCAGCCGGGGGCGACAACTGAGAATGGATCAATGCCAACCCAACGGCATACTTCCCGGTGGATAGTTCTTCCGTAAAGGCGTGGCTGCCGATGCGGATAGAGGGTTCCGTCCAGAAGCGCCATGACTATTGCCTCTTTTTCAAGTGGGATTCCCGCCTTCGTCAGACAGTTGGCGGTTCGTCGGGTCAAGCCGTTCGCTAAGCGATTGGACTTCATGCTTTGTAAAGAAAATTGATTTTAGCTTGGCAGTCTGTCAAAAGAAAACTCGTAGCGACTGGCCCAATGCCTTCGCGACAAAATGAATTCATGCAACACCTCTACTTCAACGACGTGTTTGGAGTTTCAGAGGATGACCTGGAAGCATACGGGGCCTTCAATGTCTCACTCGTGGTTGACTTGCCGTTATTCGTGGACCCGTTCCTCCTGTTTAATAGCGAAAAATCTGAATACCAGGAATTGCATCAAAGAATCATCGGCTATTTGAGGTATCTGCGTGAACTTGCAAGTGCAGGTCAACTTACGGCAGGAAGGGTAAAGAACCTTTTCTGCTTTCCTGAAGTTCGTGAAAACTGGCTAGGTTTTTCGTTAACCGACAATCGAGGTCGGGGGCTAGGGATGGATTTCGCCAATGCACTGGCGGAAAATCTGCATTCGCTTTTCATTGATTTTGGAGAAGAAGAAATTACCAAAGGCAGTCACTTGGAAAAGCTTTGCTTGATCCGTGAAGGAGTTGGACGAGACATGATCTCTGATTTCACGACAAATTTAATACTCCGCCACCTCTGTGAGTTTACGCAAGGATTTGCGATGAAGTATATCGCGCCGGAGTTGCGCTCTGAATTTGCAGTCAACCGAATAGAGTTTAATACAACCACAGGATCGTGGTCGCCAGGAAGATTCATTTTGCCAAAGCATGAGGGCGATTATGTTCTGCTTACCCCGAAAGATATACTTACCAAGGACGACACCTGGATAAATAAAGAGGATTTTGTCAGAGAATACGATGACATTCCAACGGCTATTGGTGATCGTGAGCTTCGGGCACAAGTAGAAGCATATTTTCGGTCGGTTCTACCGCGAAACCCTAAGCAGCGCGAAAGAGCGGATGCCGTCCGTAAAACGGCTTTGCGTTATCCTGTTCTCTATGACTACTTCATCAAATGGAAGGAGGATCACGGTGACGATGCGGAGCAACGCAGCATGGAGAAGGTGGAGATTTCCCATTCTTTTTATGTTAGGCAGTTTAGGGAGTTTATCACCCTTCTAGGACGGGTAAGTGAGTTCTACAGAGAGCCGAGGACTTCAAAGCAGGCTACAGTTGAAAAGGTGCTTTTCCTAAAGGACGTAATTGAAAACAAGGGTGGATTTCGGAGCTTTTATTTTGATGGCGAACCGATGCGGCGGGAAGAGGACTTGAAAATCATGTTTCGCTTAGTCTGGCATAAAACCAATTACGATGTAAGCCGAGAAGTGAACGATGGGCGAGGGCCAGCCGACTTCAAGATTTCCAATGGTGCACTGGATAAAACAATTGTCGAAATGAAGCTCGCAAGCAATACGGCACTTGCTCGGAATTTGGAAAAGCAGGTAGAAATTTACCAAAAGGCAAGCGATGCCGAGTCGGCTATCAAGGTTATCATTTACTTCACTGCTGGTGAACTTCGTCGGGTAGAGGGGATTTTATCCGAGATGGGCCTAAGCACCTGCCCGGATATTTTTCTCATTGATGCCAGAGACGATAACAAGCCTTCGGCCTCCAAAGCATAAACAAGATGCTTGGTTTGACATATGGGCCTAAATTACAGCGTTCCGCGCGGCCTTTATCAATCCGTCAATGTCCATGTTGACGGAAATAATGTCGTGCGGAATGAGGACATATTTCCACGGTTTGCCTCCGTAACTCCGCGCATAGGCGGAAGCGTGTTTGCACCATTGTTCGGCTGCTTCCTGCTTGGCTTGCACTTCCGGCGATTTCAATTCGTCGCGGGCCTTCGGCTCTAACATGTAAATCGCTTCTTTGGTCTCGGCAACAAAATCGGGCTGATACTCGGGATGCTCGGTGCCAAGTTTATAGAAAATTTGAAACTGGCCCCGAGATGGTCTAAACCACCGCATAGCTTCACGATCCAAAATAACCGCCAATTTGCGCTCGGCGTCGGATTGAAACTTTAACACAGGATAAAGGCAGCGCTTGAATCCGCTGAAAAGGTAACGTCCCCAATTTGATTTGTCCGGTGGAGCGTGCTGAAAGTCCAGCGTCGGCTCGTTAGCCGATACACTGTAAGCGCACGGCTTTAGGTCGGTTACGCCTCGGCTGATGATTACTTCGTAGCCTGTCGTTTCTTCCCAATAATGCTGCTGCATTTGCGCATGAACGAAGCGGGCAATATCGCGTTGGTGGCATTGTAAAACCTTTTGAGCATCCTCTTCGGACAAATAATTGCGAAAGTGCTTCACCACTTGCCCGGCCAATTCGTAAAGCAAATCCGCATGAGCGTCATAGGAAATGTCGTCAAACTCGACCAAGCCGCTGACAACGTAATCTTCCTGGCGCGGTTCGTGAATGGTGCCGTGACCAACTGAAAGAACCTCAACTTTGTTTGTGCGGAGATGCTGGACCCAAAGTTCCTCCGAAACGGGCGGGTAGCTAAGGCCGGTCAAATCTAAGGTAAACGATTTGAACCCCGATTTTACTTGGCCTTTGGGCACAACCAGAATTCTCGGAATATCAATGGTGCCTTGGGCAACTAATTCCGCAGTTTTTGCCACGACCGCCGCGAAGTTAGATTTGCCGGGCATGGCCTCCATTTCAAGCTGGGCCGGACTGCACTGAGCTGCAACTTCCTCAACGATGAACTTCTGAATTTCCGGCTTCATCAAGTAAGTCACGCTCGGCAGCTTGTCCGGCTGGGTTTCAAGCTTGCGCATGACCTGACGGGCGATTTGCGCAATTTTCAATTCTTCCGGGTTGGTGAATGCCAGCGCCACAGTCGTCGGTGCGTTTGTTGTGCTTGGCGTCGTGTTGTCGGGCTGCAATCCAAGCTGACTGGAAAGATTAGACTGCGACACGATGGTAACAGTTCGTTGCTCAAGTTGGTCGGGGGTCATAATTACTGCCTTCAAGCGAATAGCGGAGTCCGGTTTGTTGGCCTCGTCAACGATCTCCTGGAACTTGTCGTGCGCGACAATGTTCAACCGATCAACGGGGACAACGCCAGTTCGCTTTCCGTAGGGTAGGCGCAATCCCCGCCCGATGGACTGCTCAACTAGGATTTTGGCGTTGGCTGCACGCAACGGAACAATCGTGTAAAGGTTGGTTACGTCCCAGCCCTCCTTCAACATATTGACGTGAATGACGATTTCGGTTGGCTCCTCCGGGCTTTCGACGGCCAAAAGCCGTTTAACCATTTCATCTTCCGCTTCGCCAGTTTGGCTTGAATCCACCTGGATAACTTTTGTCTTATACCTTCCCTCAAAAAAGGCTTCGGACTGAATCAATTGGAGCAATTTCCCCGCGTGATTTGTGTCACGCGCAATCGCCAGCAAGAAGGGCTTAACGATTTGATTCCCGGTTTCCCGTGCGTAGGTTTCCAATTCGACCTTTACACTCTCATGCAGCCGAATTCCGTCCTCCAATTTTAACCGCTCAATTTCATCTGGTGACATGCCGGCGGGATTGAAATTCTTGCGAGTAACAACTGCCGGTTCCTTTACAAAACCGTCTTCCATTGCTTGCCCTAATGGATAGTCGAAAATGACGTTCTTAAAATTGACAACCCCCTTTGGGGTTTCAACCTTCGGCGTTGCGGTCAACTCCAAGCCAAGGATTGGTTTCAATTCGTTAATCGCCCGGATGCCAGCGGACGCCCGGTAACGATGTGATTCATCCATCAACAAAACCAAGTCCGGCAATCCGGCCAAGTAGTCGAAATAACTCTCGCCGATGTATTCAGACAACCGCTTAATTCTTGGCGCTTTGCCGCCGCGCACTTCGGAATTGATTTTTGAGATATTGAAAATGTTCACTTTGCACCGCTCGGGTTGGTCAAACAGTGTGCCTGCCTTCGCTTCGTAGTCGTCGCCAGTGATGATTTCCGGCGTTTCCACCGCGAATTCAGAGATGCCTTTGAAAACGTATTTCGACGTGTTCGGAGTGAAGTCGGCAATGAGCTTGTTGTAAATGGTGAGGTTCGGTGCCAGCACGAAAAAGTTTTTGATGTCCTGAGCCAAATAAAGGTAGCTGATGAACGCGCCCATAAGCCGCGTTTTGCCAACACCCGTCGCAAGGGCAAAACATAGCGACGGGAACTCCCGTTCAAAGTCCGTCACAGTTGGGTATTCGCTGCGGATAGCTGCCAGCGCCGCTGCCACGTCGGCGTCCTTTTTAGGCGGTGCGATCGCCGTAACGCGGTCAAGGATTTCCAACGACCGCTTTTGAGGCTGGCGAAGGCTCAAGCGTCCGGCGATGGCGTTGACGTGGCGATTCATAGAGTTAAGTGAGAGGTATTTCCTGCTGACCTTTCGGAGGCGGAGCTTTGGGCAGATTTTCCACCTTCAAGCTGTAGTCGTCGTGGCCCCATTCGCAACGCGCAAGCACGGCCTTGGGTATCTTCTTCACGGTCAAGTTAGGGAAGTCGGCCTTGCCGCGAAAGGCCGGGCACAATACCAGCAACGACCTTTCCGGCCCCACCTCGTCGCTCAACTGCGCCAACTGTTCGCGAGTCAAATTTTGAGTCGTAATGTAAAGGAAATCGCGCTCCGTGGAGCGGCCATGCTGCCAGTAAATCGAATCGCTCGGGGCATAAGTGAAGCCCTCAATTTTGCAAAGCGCTTCGGCCAGCATCGCGGCATTGAATTCCTTGTTGATGACCCATCGGCCCCACTTGTCTTGCTCAAGCAGGGAAGGGGCGATTCGGTAATAACGAAAGCCGCCGCCGCCTTTCCACCCCACTGCTTCGGTGATTCCGCCCTGGTCTTCTCCATCAATCACCTTCTTCATCCGGGGGATGATGTGCGTATGACAATGCTCGCCCAATTCAACCATTATCCACCGCCGCCCCATCTTGTGAGCAACTGCCCCGGTCGTGCCGGAACCAGCAAAGGAATCGAGAACAAGATCGCCGGGTTTTGTCGAAATTTGAAGCACACGTTGAACGAGCCTTTCCGGTTTTGGAGTGCCGAAAATATCGGCCTCGTTGAACGTCTTGGCCTCCTTCTTTGCCTCTTCGTTGTCGCCAACTTCATCTCTAAGCCAGATAGTTCGGGCAACGATTCCCTCCTGAACATCGGTAAGGAAACGTTTCAAACTTGGCTTCGCATCGCCCTTCGGGCCAAACCATAAGCGATTGTCTGCTCTTAGTCTTTCAATCTCGTCGGGTGGACGGCTCCAACTTCGGCCTGTAGCTGGCAATACTTCTTTCCCGGAAGGGGTTTTAATTGGATAAAAATCTCTGTCTCGGTGTTCAGACCGTGTCAAGTCGCTCGCTTTCCATAATCCGCGAGGATCATTATCGGGATTTTTGTAGGCAGCATCTTGTTTTTCTGTTCTCGGCAAAAGATTCCAAGCCCACGTATCAACGTTTTTTGCCCAAACAAGTATATGGTCATTATCGGAAGAAAGACCTTTTTGGTTATTGCCGGGCGAATATTTTTTTTGCCATGCTATGTCTGCAATAAAATTCTTGCGGCCAAAAACCTCATCGGCCATTACTCGAAAATAGTGTGCCTCGTTGTCGTCAAGTGTTACCCAAAGGCTACCTGATAAATCAAGCAGTTGTCGCATTACTTCAAGCCGATCACGCATCAAAGAGAGCCAAAGCGAATGCTCTACGCCATCATCGTAGTGGTCAAACGCGCTCCCGGTGTTGTATGGTGGGTCAATGAAAATGCACTTAATTTTGCCGCTAAACTTTTGCTCAAGGGCTTTAAGGGCGAGCAAGTTGTCCCCGAAAATCAGCCGGTTGTCGAAAAGGTCGTTGTCCGTGATCCGGTGCTTGGCATGGTAGGACTTATCCGGCCCCTCCACAAGCACGCGCGGCTCCAACTTGGGTCGGGTTTCCTTCCCGATCCAAGTCAGTTCAAGTTTGGGTTTCGATTTGTTCACGAAGTTGTTGGTGGTAAAGGTATCTCCTGCTGGGAAAGCAAGTCATCTAATACTTTTGATCGAATGCCTTGGGATGTTGACGCATATCTATCTTCAAGTCGTTCCTTCAACTTAAACAGGCGGCGTGAGGCAGTCTGAGTGAGAGTCGAGTAACAAACCCCCTTAACGGTTGAATGCACAACATTTTTGTCGATTAAACTCTTTTCCTGAGTAACTTTTGTGTCAACTCGGCTTCCGATGACAAAGCTGTTTATGAAAAAGTTGCCTTGTATGCAGCCGGAGTTTCTAATCGCATCAATATATTCTTCTGTCTGGGTTAACTCTTTACGCTGAATTTGCGAATCGCCCTTTTTCAGTTCAAGAAGCAGAACCTTTCTTACTTGGGCTAAGCCGCCTTGTGGCTCAAAATCCTCAAGCGCCCATGCACTGATCGTTGAATCTGCAAGCATAAAAAGGTCGGGGCGTTTTCTCCAATTGGGGTAACTCTCCGGCGTGCTCTGCACTTGGAACACCTTGTTCACTGCATTTTTCAAACTTTCATTTGAGGCATACTCGCTTGTCTCATACTCCGGCCCAAACAACCAACGGGCTTCTGTGACGAGCGGATGTAGGGTGTGCAATTCATCCGTGCCTGCCTTGCTAGACAAAAGTTCAATTGCTTTGATCGTTGCGATTCGACGGTCAATTTCATCCAAAACGGTCAATGCGTCTTGAATTGACCACTCGGACAATAACCTGTCGAGCGCTTGGACATCATCATTAGGCAGCGCCGAAAGTTTCTCCAGCAAGCGTTGGCCGCTTTTGGTCTGTTGAAGATTGATGACAGCTTGTACCGCTGTCGAAAGAGATTCCGGTCTAATAGTCGGCTCCCGCTCCACTACGGCCTCAACAAATGAAGCAACCTCAAATCTGGCCGCTCCATTCAAGGGGCGAATGGCAGAGATGTTCTCTGCGAACGCGCTACGCTTAGTTTCCTCAATTTTATCCCTTGAAAAGTCTTGATACTTCGCCAATGCGAATTCGTTAAGGGCCTTAAAGAATGCACTTCGCTTTGGGCCTTTCTTGAATCCGGACCAGTCTGGCTCCAACTCTTGCTCCATGCAATCGCAACGGACAAGTAGGGTAAATCGTCTGCCAAAAATCGTGCGGGCGTCTATTGGAGCCAGGCTGCCTAAAGACCAACCAGGTTCTCCAACCAGCCGATTTTGAATCCAAAAGGCAAATCCCTGTTTTTGCTTGTTGCGAGCACTCTTTTGGGTATCGAGCAAGACGATCTCTATTTTTCCGCAGTCGGGAACCGTAAGTTCAACGGGGCTTTCTGCACCGGGCAAAGATGCAAGCGTAAGGGCCATCCCATTTACGGAAACTACAAAATTGGGGTCATGGATAAAGCGTGCTGAAATCGTTTCCCGGATCGAATCGGAATCTGGTAGATTCTTAGCAACTTCCGCTTCGATAGTCGTGCCATTACCAGGTGCTTGACCGATTTGTTCTGAGCGGATGATAAATGGATGTTCCCCGCTTGACAATTCAACTACGAAAGTAGAGCGCTCGCCGCCTTTATTTGTCGCCACTGTATACCGGTCTGCAAAGCAAAACATGCCGTGCCGCCCGATACCGTTTCGACCGTAAGCGCGACGTGTTCGGCCATTCGTGTTTAGTCCTAGAGGGAATTCGACTTCTAGTCCTTGATGTTTCAGGCGATTGTATCCCAGCTTCATCCAGCGTTGCTTGAACTCATCCGGGGTCATGCCGATGCCATTGTCGGTTACTCTGATTGAGCTTTCCTTTTGGGTTGGAATGTCAATATTGACCTTCGTAGCCCCGGCGTCCCAGGCATTGGCGACAAGCTCCGTCAGGGCATACTCGGAGTCCCGGACAATATTGCCGAGGCTTCTGATAAGGTAATCGTCTTCAAATAACGACCCCTGGATGATGTTTTGGGTAGCGGTCATGCTCTAATGAATCCCGTTTTTTGCATTTTTGCTCACAGTGAAGGTGTAGACGGTGGTTGTGGAATTGGCGAGGCCGTTGTTGGAGGCTGAGCTAGAAACGCAGCGGCATCGTCTTTGACACGCAGCGCGGTCATTATTTTTGCAGCCAACTGAACGCTGTCTGTCAAACTTCTGGATAGAGCAAGCCAACCTTTCTCAATTGGAAAAGTTTGCACCTCATCGAAAATCAGTGTGCTGAGTTCATCAACCATGCGCGAATAGTCTTCCTTGTCAGAAACTGAAACGTCCAAATCGTCTCGCCGCAAAGTGCGCGAGCGTCGGGCAAATATATGAAGGATAAAATAACGCATGTGCCGATAGAAAAGCTTCTCCTGTCCATACTCACGCGAAGACAGGAAAGCATCAAGAAATCTATACGATCTAACCGCGCGGGAGAGCCAAACTGCGCTGCAAGTAGGCGGAAATAGGAGGGGATAAATTGCGCCATTTCGATCAAGAAGCCTTCCGGCTTCTTTCTTAACAACAACCGCGAGGTCGGTCTTTCCTGAAAAACAAGCTAACGCAACTGCCGCCTCGCCAATTGCCAAATTTGTGTCGCTTCTACGCAAAGCATCCGTGGACGGTTTGTAATGGTAAACAATTCCAGAAATTGCCAGTTCGCGGCGAATGCGCTCTTGGACCGGGTCTAAAGCTGCGAAATCAATCATGCGCACTTGGTTTTGGTGGTTGCGAGCCTGAGTAATTCGCAGACTCAAATCGTCCGTCGCTGACCCTGTTTCAATAATTGTAATCAACACTGAGCCGGAGAGGGGTGTCGAAGGGTCACTTTGAGCTGCGCCAGCTATCGAACCTACAGTTTGTGCGCCGTTGACGATGGATAGGCCTTCTATTTCAAACTCTCCCCTTTCTGGACGTGCTGTGGGTAGCGGCGTAATTTTTCCACAAACTGCGGTGAGGCCATTGTTAAGATAGAAAAATTGGCCAGGCGCTTCGCGCAAAGTTTTTGCGATGGAACGGTTTACTTCTGAAAGGCCAATATAGTATCTGATATTCCGAATAAAGAGCCTCTTTTGATGCCGCTGGTAGAGGGATGCAAGGTCTGCGAGAGAAATTTGCCCATACACAGCTTTATAGGGGGACTGAATCTGAAACCAATTTTGAAGTGTCATCCGCTCGTCAATGGAGACTACCGCCTGTTCTTCTGCCAAAAGGAAATGTGCCTTATCCAAGGTGAAAAGCTCAATTGAGCATCTGCCGCTCTGCAAACCGTTCAATTCTGTCTTTAAGTCTTCAAGCTCGCGTGTGGCGTGGCCGGCAAGATTGTTTCCGCTCCAAGCGAGCACACAAACAACCTTCAAGGCGGCACAACTTAGCGCATCTTGCACCTCCGGCAACTTCTGTTGGAACGCTTCATTGAACCGGGTATAGCGCTCTGCAAGGAGATCTCTGACTCCTCCAGTAAACTTCTTCACTTCGGCAAAGTCTGGCTCTCCGCCGTCGGTCTTATACTTTGCTTGAACAAGAAAGAGCCGTTCCGACGCATTCTCAAAAAAGATTGCGTCAATTCCATTGTCATCAAAATCGTCAATCACTGATGCGGCTGCTATATCATGGTCAACGTCGGCAAGCAGTCCTATCGCAAACGCAGCAAGGCTTCGCGAAAGGCGGTTTTGTTTGATCTGTTCGGCTGTCCATCCTTGACGTGTCAACGGTGTCAAAATCGAAAAGTAGCGGGCCTCAAGCTGGCTCGCTATCTGTTGCAGTCTGGCGGGTGATTGTGGCATAGTGCAGCTATTGGGCAGTGCGGATAATCACTCGGCTGGTTTTGAAACCAATTGCGGATAGAGAATTGAAAGCGTTTCGCAAATTTATCTTGCTAAAAAGCGGTAAAGAAAGGTCAGGTTCATTCGCGTTGCTTATGATGGCATAGACAACCTCATAATCGCTGGCCGTGGGGTTTGTTGTTGAATCTGCAAGTTTATGAGTTTGAGGCAATCGCTCGTTCAATTTCTGCCGAAAATCTGCGTCGGAACGAAACAGGCGAGCAGAAATCATACCTTGGGAAAACAAATGACTTAAAACGCTGGACCCGCCGTAACGTTTAACATGAATAAGCTTTTTATCTGTGGAATAAAGGTCACAAAACTCAATCTTGCTCCGTCCTCCTCCGTATTGAATGGTTTGCCGATCCATTAGCGCATAAAGCGTCGGATTGGCCTCACTGACCCGCTTGTTGTATGCTTCTTCATCCTTGTCCTGAAAAGCGGGCAGGTTGCCGGTAAAGTTTTGAATTCGTGCCAAGTCACTATCAAGAGCCGACAGAAAATCCGGGTCAGCCCGATACCACCTTCCGTTATTGAGAACGTAGGTCTTTTGTTCGTGCGTGGTTTCTGCGTAAATGCACTTGTAAACAGACCATGTTTTGCTGACTTGCTCGGAAGACTCGGAAAAGCATTGGACATGCTGCTTCTTCAATACTTCAAGAGAAAGGCTGATTTCTTTTTCCAACAAAGACACAATGAATGACGACCAAGCAATATCCGGGAATTTGTCCCCTCGTTTCTTTGCGTCGTATCGAAATCCAGCAACGTCAGCCCAATCCATGATTTCTGGAATAGCCAACCAAGTCTTGGCGAAGTTGTTTGACGCGATTTGTTGAACAAGTGCGGTATCGAGAAGGCCAATTAGGCTGGAATCGCGGACTTCTGCTAAATGATCAATCCAGGCAAAATGGGTTCGGTAATCGGTGGAAGTAGCTAAAGTGCCAAGCTGGCCTAATAGTCCCGGCAGGTCACTTAACTCAAAGGGAAGGCTCAATCTGAGTGAATCCTTGCCGGTAATTTGCTTGCCAAGCTCCTCATTTTTTGGCTTTCCCGTTGCTGCGGCCAGGAGGTCTTGCTCAACATTTACTCCAAAATCATCTAACGCTGTAGCCTTGCTCGCTTGCATTCGTTGGCTGATTGCAACGGCCTCAAGACTCACGGCGTCAAG
>Ga0206967_1065_pt1 | contig 23731 bp, 23 predicted proteins | sample Alteio_BWOrgHeat_24_FD_153259 | JGI IMG/M metagenome (GOLD analysis project Ga0206967, IMG submission 153259) | Enriched cells from forest soil in Barre Woods Harvard Forest LTER site, Petersham, Massachusetts, United States -... | ecosystem: Environmental > Terrestrial > Soil > Temperate forest >...
AGATGGCGGTTCGGGCCTCGACTTGCGAGTGAAAGGTGCGACGATTCAGCAGTTCACATTCGAGCGTGGCGAAGAAACTCTCGGCCATCGCGTTGTCATACGCATCCCCGACCGTGCCGCGCGAGAGCCGTACCCCCATTGCGGTACAGCGCTGCCCAAAGGCGAGGGAGGTGTATGGCGATCCGTTATCGGAGTGATGAATGACGGACGACGGACGTCGCTGCTCAAGCGCCATGTCCAGCGCATCGAGGACGAGCGTCGGGCGGAGATGGGTCGTCAGCGGCCAGCCCACAACACGACGGCTATAGGCATCTAGCACCACCACGAGATAGAGAAAGCCGGACCACGTGGGAACAGACGTGATATCGGCGACCCAGAGTTGATTGGGGGCGCGGGCCGTGAAATCGCGCTTGACGAGATCGACAGCGGGACTCTCCTCGACCCCATGTCGTGTCGTGTGGACGGCACGACGTCGGTGGACGCCGACGAGGTGCGCCGTGCGCATCAAACGAGCCACCCGCTTGCGCCCGACGGGTTCCCCCGCGTCGCGGCGGTCTTCCCAAATACGTGGTGCTCCGTATGTGCCGTCCGAGCGCGTATGACTTGCCCGCCCCAGTCCGGTCAATACGGCATCGCGCTGGGCGCGCACCGACGGGGCCCGCTTGCGCCACGCATAGAAGCCACTGCAGGAGACTCCGCCGACGCGACACAGCGTCGCGACGGGAAAGCAGGCCTGGTGATCCTTCACGAACGCGAATCCTCGGACGAGGCTTTCGGAATCGTGCCGGTCTCCCGGGCAACCCAGGCCGCCGCTTTTGACAAGATGTCCCGCTCCAGCGTGAGTTGCCGGACTTGGCGACGCAACTCGCGCACTTCGCGCTGCTCAGCGGTCGTCAGTCCGTCTGTGCGGGTCCCACGGTCCCGCTCGGCCTGTGCCACCCAATTGCGGATCGTTTGCGCCGTCGGCTCGAACTCTTTGGCCAACTCCTCAGGGCTACGCCCAGCCTGCACTAAGGCCACTAACTGCTCTCGAAACGCCGCCGGATAGGCTTGATGCTTCGGCATGAAACCCTCCTCTCCAAAAGGTGAAGTCTCCACCGAACCGGGTCAACTCCAGATGCTTGGGACATTGGAACCGCTTATCGGTATCGTCCCACCGGAGTGCCGTGCGTTGGTGCGGGCACGACAGCGCAAACGCATACACCGCATGCTGCCAGTGGGTCAGGATCACCTGATTAGCATCATCGATCTGCACCCCGTCCGTTGTTAGGAGGGGATAAGTCACGGTATCAGTGCCGCTGGGAGTGTCGGTCACAGGACTGACCGGCACGGCCGCCATGGCCTCGCGTGGGACATCCAGGGTCGCGAGGGTCGCGGCACCTGCAGTCAGCGCGGCACTCCACAGGAATGTGCGGCGATCCGTTCTGAGCAGGCAGTCATGACAATCGGGATCTGCGGAGACATCAGGAGACGTTGATATACGAGTCATGAGAAGAGGAGACGGTCAAGGATACGATGATGCACTAATGAGCACGGGGCCCGCGAGGGCACGCATAGTACGATCGCATCAAGACGCGTCTGAAGATTTGCCAAATACCGCCGAGCCGTACTGCTTGCTGTCTCATTCACAATTAGGACGTGGTTCTATTCGGCCAAGGTGGACGCTAACCCTCGGATCGCAGGAGGTGATAAAGTGAAAATAGGAGCGCTGCTGGTTATAGAATTGAGGGTCCCCGTCGTTACGGACCTGGCCGATATAGTACCTCGTCGCCAGCCACTCGCGCGGCCCAAGTAGTTTCTCGGAAACCTTGGCGAGGTTGAGATTGCCACGCCCCCCGATCCCTGCCCCTACAAGGGAATGGAATCAGTTATTTCCATCAATGAATACCATCGCGCGCTCAGGGAGTGCGGTCACCAAGCCTCCGAAAGAAAAAACCCCGGCGTAAGGCTGTGAAGCCAGACCCCGGGGGGATAAACCCTAACACCCCATGAGGAGTTAGGATAGCTATTCTTTACGTCGAAAACCATGTTCTGCTGTACAGTATATGTACATCATTAACTACGCCAAACAACCCAAGATGTTCCGAATAATTCTACGCCAGGAGACAGAAAAACCAGTCAAAAGGCTCCATGGAAGGCTAAAAAATACGTAAAACCAGCCTAGAAAGCTACAAATTCCTCATGGACCTCACGCCACCCCATCTCCTTCATTCGGTCCCGGGTGTCGCCGCTATCCCTAGCGCTGAGAGCTAGGCGCCTCTGGCTTCCCTTCCCCGGGCGCGGGCGCCTTTGACGCCTCCCCGTAGGCGAGCCAACCAGGATCGACCCCAGCCACTGCAGCGATCCGCAACACCCGTTCATGGGTAGGTGCTCCAATTTGATTCTTATAGGGGCTCAAGCTACTCATTGGAATCCCCAACGCCTCAGCAAACGCTGTTTCGTTGTCGCCAGCGCTCGGATGGGTGTCCCGCCACCGCTTCCACGCGTGTTGATACCGTTCCCCAAAACTGCTCAATCCACCCCCCTCAAGATCGACTCTTGACACTTCGTAATTTTCGAAGTATCGTATTGTCGAATCATCAAACCGTTAGAAACACCGTTAAAAACACCAAAGGAGGGGAAGGTGGCGCGAATCGAGGGCGGGGTCAAGCTGAAGCACGGCACAATCTCGAAGATCGCCAAGCGCCGCAAGCTCTCGGTCAACCATGTCCGGCTCGTCGCGAAAGGCGAACGGGAGGGGTCGAAGAGCCTGGTGGAGGCGATTAAACGGACAGCGGACCAGCAAGCCGCCGCCTAATGGGTGGAGATCATCACGCCGACCGAGGCGAACCACAGTCCACCATGGTCCTCTCGCTTCGGGATCCCGATCTCCGCGCCGCGTATGCCGAATTTTTGATGCTCCAGGAGTCCCTCATGCGAGTACAGTACGATGTCACCGCACTCGGCGGGGACCCTGCGCTCATCTTGCAGAACCTGTGTAACGCCTTAGGCGCGGTATTCGCCTCTCTCGTTGATGACGTCGTGGCAGCAGATGGGCACACGGGCGCGCTGCAGGACTGCAGCGCAATCATCACGGCCCAGGCTTCGGTCTGTGCGGACACGCATGCTTGAGCTCCCGGAGGAAGCCTCCCCCATCGTTGTCCTGAGGCGGGGGGCATTGGACCAAGTGCGGGTGAGCCGAGTCCGGTATCGAGAGACAGAATGGGTCACGTTTCGCCGTTGGGAGCTAGACCCGGGTCATGGGTGGCAGATCACCAATACGGTGGCATTACATCCGGACGAGGTAACAGCGGTCATGGCCACACTCGCATTTGACGCTACGACAACGACCAGGCCAAGCCCTCAGCGAGGGACACGGAAGACCCTCCGATGACGCTGTCCTACATGGCGTTCTGGGGGTAGGCGTGCTCTCGTACCTGTTGGGCTATTATACCAGAGTGTCGGTCAAACAAATGAGTCTAACCGATACGGCACCGACTAGGCGAGACAGCGCGTCTGCCTAAAAGGCTGGTGAGGACTACGAAGCATTGCGAACGACCCTCCGTGAACGCAACCTCGCGTAGTGGACCGCAGCGATAGAGCGTCAGCGGACCATGGAGACGATGACATCATCCCCTTTCCAGCACGGCTAGCCCATGGGATGCGGGAGCATCCGAGACTATCGTCGATGACTACACCGAGTGGCCCATGACTGTGCTGGCTTGCTAAATGACCCCACCAGCTGCCTATTCAAGGAAGCGTGTTTCCCCTCACTGATGCGCAGCCACTCTGTGAGGCGTCCTGTAGACCACCCTGACCTGAGCCTAAGAGGAAGAACATGAGGAAGTCCTGGATTGCAGCTGTCGCATTGATGGTACCGATGATGGTGAGAGGGCAAGTGGTGACCTTTGACGGCCTCCCGACGTCGGCGCATGGGACAAATACTCTTGGAACCGGGACCATTCCAGCAGGCTACGACGGCTTCGATTGGTCTGGGTTCACCGTTGGCAGTGGCAGTCAGTATTTCGACACGGGATATCTCGTCGGGACGGTCAGCGGCCCGAACTTCGCCTTCCCCTCCGGTGATACCGAGGATGGGTCCCCTGGCGCCGTCGGCACCATCAGCAGCGCTAATCCGTTTGTGTTCTCCGGTGGATACTTCACGGCGGGCGACCAGGAAGGCTACCCCATCGTGGTGACAGGAGCGCTCAATGGGGTCACCGCTTATACGGACACGCTCTCGCTCTCGTCTGCCGTCGCCACTTACTACACCTTTCCCACCGACTCGATTACGCAGCTCACGTTCACGAACACAACCATCGATGCCAACAACATCCCGGTCTTGGATAATCTCGCCTTCAACGGCGCAGATGGCATGATCACTACAACCCCAGAACCTTCTACGTGTGTGCTCTTGGGGATCGGCCTGCTGGGGTTGGTACCGGTCGTGCGGCGACGATCATTGCACCGGACGAAGGACCAATAAGCGACACATCCACAGGATGCCAATGAAACGCCTGTCGGTCCTGCTCGTCCTATCCGTCATTGGGATTCAACCCGCCGAGGCACAGAATCGGTGGTGGGCCCTCAAGGCAAACGAGGGAGACTCGCTATTCGTCGATACCCTGTCGATGTCGCATGACAGCATCGGAGATGTCACGGTCTAGTGGAAGGGTGACCACGGACAAGATTGGCTTTGCCCACACGACCCCCCTCACGGACGAGGCGGTGCGTGCACTCACGGCGCATCAGAAGGTCCAAGCGACTATCGGGGACACCTGGGTCTTCCCTGACCAAGCGGGAGAACCTTGTACTTGCCACGCCTTACGCCGGTGGTGGAACCGCGCAGTGAAAGCCGCAAGACTGCCGACAGTCGACGGCAGAAGTTTTCATAGCTTACCTCGCAAGTGGGCGAGCGAGATGAAGCACACCCCACTCCGCGACCTTGCCCATATGGGTGGGTGGAAGAATCCCGCCACCCTGCTCATGGTCTACCAACAACCCGACTTGGAGACACAGGTCGCGGCGCTGGCGGGTCGGAAACAGATCACGTCAGTCGCGCAGGGCTGACGCAGGCGAAAGCGAGTTTCGGTTCTGGATCTAATGGACACCAGGAACGGACACCACACCAAGACCATGCCCAAGAAATACAAATCCCGCCCATACAGTAAGTGTAAGCGGGACAAACAGTTACCTTGTGTAGATCGGGATGGAGTGGAGGGGGATCGAACCCCTGACCTCATGCTTGCAAAGCACGCGCTCTACCAACTGAGCTACCACCCCGGCTCCTCCAAATCTAATAGGATCCAGCGGAGCTCTCGTCCAATCGCGATAACTCCGACTTCTCAAGACGCTCTATGAACCTACTCGTGTGCCGGCAGCGGCTCCATCGTCCGCGGATTCACCGGCACCTGGATCTCATCCCGGTACGGCGACGTCTGCAATACAATCCGCATCCGTGGGAACGCATCCATAAAGCTCAAATAGCAGAGCCCCCACACTCCAAGGAACCCAGCCGCGATCGCGAACTCCCAGAAACCAAGCGGCAAGGATGTCCCAGGATGCAGCACGCCATAGATAGACGGATACACCTCGTCATACCGATGCAACCAGAGCCCAACTACCGAGCACGCCGCGAACAAGGCCATGGTTGGCAAGTACACCTTCGCTGCCTTTGACAATAGTCCAAAGAACGGCCCGCAGAACATCAATGCCACGACCAACACCGTAATCGTGCTCCACGGATGCAGCAGTCGCAGACGAGCCCAGTGCGTCTCCTCACCCAGATTGCCGTACCAGATGACTAAATATTGGCCGAACGTCAGGTACCCCCAAAACGCGGTGAACGCGAAACACAACTTTCCGAGGTCATGGAAATGCGTCGTCGTGATCATATCCTGCCGCCCGAGGAAATGACGCCACGCCATCGTGATCAACGTCCAGCTCGCGACCGCCGCGACCCAACCGCCCATGAAGAACCAAAATCCATACATTGTGCTCTGGAAATGCGTATCGAGCGACATGGACAGATCCCATGACAAGACGATCCAGAACATCCCGAACGCCAACGCCAAGAAAACCGCGAGACGCCCTTGCAACGAATGTGTCGAGTGCAGTTCACGCCGTTCGTCACGATAGCCACGCCGCATCCGCGCACGTAGCCCTTTCGCCCATGCCGCACCCCACTCTGGAACCACACCCACATCCAGACGAACCGACGTGTACACAAACCACAGACTCAGCGCCATGATCACGACGAACATCACGATATCACGCGTGATCATGAACGTCGGATTCAAATAGATTCGTTTCTCAGCGACGTCAGTCCCGGTAATCGCCCACGGGAAAATGTGCGGCCGACCGACGAAGAGAATGAGCAACAAGATCAGGAATGCCACTGGCAGGAAGGCCACATACCCTTCCAAGAAACGCACTACTGGCCGCGACCACCGTGCCGTGGCAATCCGCTGTGCTGCCGCGAACATCACGCCGGCCGACGAAATGGTGGTGAAGAACAACCAGTTAAAGTGCAGCGCCTGCCAAGCCCGATCCACGCCAAGGACCGCACCGGTCACGAACGTCACAATCCCAAGGATTGCTAGCGCAACGCACAACGTCTTGAGCCACTTGGCCACCGGGGCTTGCGTTCCCGCGAGGATCTCGTCGCGGGTAAAAACATGAGGTTCGCCGTGACCACTCATTGCCCAGACCTCTCTGGCAGCCCAGTCTTGTAAATCATGGAATCAAGCAGTGGCGGTCCAACGCGTGGCGCTCGCATGTCGAGCGCTGGTGGACCACCGCCAGGTGGATAATAGATCTTCGCACTTCCCTGCGACGGTGGTACGAAGGGAGCCTGTTTCGCTGGAGCAGAGACGGTGTAGCTTGGAACCCAACGCCCCGTCACTCCAGGCACCGCGAGCGGGCCTGTCGGAACCGCCGCCGTGAGTTTCCCTTGAAGTCCACGCACGTAATTGACGACATCCCACCGATCCATCTCTTCGATCCGGTTATAGGGTGGCATCGAGCCACGTCCGTTGCGGATCATCCCGAAGATATATCCATCAGTCCGATTCTTCGTGAGATCGGTCGTGAGGTTGATGCCAATCATCCCATACTTCGTAGCCAAGCCATCGCCTAACCCCTTCTCACCATGACAGACCGCGCAATTGATCTGGAAATACTTGCGCCCGTTGGTCAACGACGCCGCGGTCGGCGAGGTAGGATTCGGGATGTTCGACATCGAGTCGATCACGCCAGGTAATGGATTGTACGACGTCTCGTATCCAGCACGAACTGTCCCATACACGCTCACTGAATTCTGCGGATTTGGCCGAGATGGAATGGTCGTATCGCACACATCGAGACGCGCATCACAATGGATTGGCGCCCAGGTCGCGAGCGATGGCTGCCGCTTGAAATCAGAGAACCACTCGCAGGCCGTGACCATCCACACCAGCGAGACCATGACCGCCGCACGGACAACCATAACTCCGGCCTGTCGCGGGCGTCTGGCGAAGTCGGTCCGTGTGGGCGTTGCGGAGCCGTAGCCCGTACGGACCGACTTCGCCAGACGCCCGCGACAGGCCATTGGCCCGCCACGATCCACAATCACGTTATCGCTCAACTCGCACCTCCACCGCTCCCGCTTTCCGCAACAATTCCTCGGTCTCCTTGATCTTATCCGGCGCAGCCTCAACCCAGATGCCATAATCGCCATGGCTGAACCGCGCGTCGTATCCGACAGTGGTCGTAATGCGCGGCACGCGGGCATTCGCGAACAGGCCAGCCACCGTCGACAGCGCTCCAATGAGCACCATGACTTCGAAACCGAAGATGGTATATGGGATCCACGTGGCGATCGCCTTACCGCCTACCACCAATGGCCAGTAGTCCGAAATCCAGACCGCGATCCAATACCCAAACGTCACACCGCATAATCCGCCGATCAACGTGAACCGCCGAACCGCGCTCGTCGGTGCATCCACCGCGTGCTCAATCTCATGCCGTGGGGTCGGTGTATATACCGTGAACTCACCAAGGCGACGGTGCTTGAGCGCGTCGATGGCCTCCACGGTGGAGTCAAGCTCTCGGAACGCTCCAATCACTCCACGCATCAGTCGAACTCCCCTGGAGTGTCGGGCATGAAGGGGGCATGGTGCCCCGTGACGTCAACAGCTTGGAGATGCCGTGTCCGCAGCCGCGGCTTCACGATTTCCTTGACCTCGGCGATCGCGACGATTGGGAGCTGCTTGATGAACAGCAGGAACCACATTGAGAACCACCCGAACGACCCACACAGAATCGCGTAGTCGACCCAGGTCGGACGATAGCCTGCCCACTGCCACGGCTCATACTCGTGCGACAACGACGGGACAACAATCACGAACCGCTCGAACCACATCCCGATATTGATAAAGATCGACAGGATCCACAACCAGGTGGTGTTACGCCGCAAGGACTGTGAGAAAAGCGAGAGCGGCAACACCATATTGCAGGTGTACAGAATGGCCGACGCCCACCACCATTGCCCCCAGATCCGGTTCGCGAAGAACTGCTGCTCGACCGCGTTGCCACTGTACCACGCGACGAACCACTCAGTCATATAGGCGACGCCAACCACGAGCGATGTGAAGAGCGCGAGCTTTGCCGCGGCATCCAAGTCATTGATAGTGACGTAATGCTTGAGACCGAACCACTTCCGCAACGGGATGATGATCGTGAAGACCATCCCGATACCAGAGTAAATGGCGCCAGCGACGAAGTACGGCGGGAAGACCGTCGTATGCCACCCCGGCACGAGCGACATGGCAAAGTCGAACGACACGACTGAGTGCACCGACAGCACCAGCGGTGTCGAGAAGGCCGCTAAGAAGAGATACGCGCGACTGAAGTGGCGCCACTCCCGATCTGTGTTCCGCCAGCCGAGCGAGAGGACCGAGAAGAGACGACGCCGGATCGGGTTCTTCTCCCGGTCGCGTAGCACCGCGATGTCTGGAATGAGGCCGATGTACAAGAACGTCGTCGAAACGGTCAGATACGTCAGAATGGCGAACACGTCCCACACCAGCGGACTCTTCATCTGTGGCCAGAGGAAACGCCAGTTCGGGTACGGGATCAGATAGAAGAACTTCCACGGTCGTCCAAGATGCAGAATCGGGAAGAGCCCCGCCGTCATGACGGCAAACACGGTCATCGCTTCCGCACATCGATAGATGGTTGTTCGGAAGCCTGCTCTAAAGAGATACAAAATGGCGGAGATTAGCGTCCCCGCGTGACCAATACCAACCCAGAAGACGAAGGTAATGATGTACACACCCCACATGACCGGCGGATGGTACCCCGCCACGCCAAGGCCCTCATGGATCTGGTACATCCACGCGCTGGCGCCGATCAGGAGGAAGAAGATCGCGACCCCCAACCCCATGAACCACGCGACCGTAGGGTGGAGTGTCGCGACGACTTCGTCGTCGACCTGCTCGTAATCCTTGACCGCCGGAAGGCGGACGTCGCCGGTGGCGAAGTTGGGACGCCGTAACAGCTCGACGTCCGTCACATCGGTCTTGGAGGGTTTCAACACTGTCGCCATCGACGCGCTCCTACGCCTGCGCCGGAGAAGACCCCGGCGCAGGATGATTGACTTTCTTCAGATACACAACCGCGGTAAAGGTATTGAGCTCTTCGAAGACGTGATAGGCCCGCCGGTCTTTGATGACTCTGGTGATCGACCAGTTATCATCCGCTGCATCGCCAAAGGTGATGGCGCGAGACGGACACGCCTCGGCGCACGCGGTGGTGAACTCGTCTGGCTTGAGCGGCCGGTCTTCCAGCTTGGCCCGGTGTTCGGTTTCACGGATCCGCTGCACGCAGAAGGAACACTTCTCCATGACGCCCTTACCACGAACGGTAACGTCCGGGTTGAGCTGCCAGTTGAGCGGCTCTGGAAACGCGTACTGGGCCCGATGCGGTTCGCCGTATCCAAACCAGTTGAAGTACCGGACTTTGTAAGGACAGTTGTTGGAGCAGTAGCGTGTGCCGACGCAGCGGTTGTACACCTGCACGTTCAACCCGTCCGGCGAGTGATAGGTGGCGTATACCGGGCAAACTGGCTCGCACGGCGCGTTGCCGCAGTGTTGGCAGAGCATCGGGACAAACCGCGTCTCGAAGTCTGGTCCGCCGTCTTCCCCGCCCTCGTAATAGCGCTCTAGACGTATCCACGACATTTCACGGCCGCGGAGGACGTTGGTACCAAAGCCAGTCTTATCCGGTAGGAACTGTGCACCCTGCCACGACGCACCGACGGTCGGAATGTTGTTCTCCGCATAACAGGCGGTGGCGCAAGCTGAACAGCCGGTGCAGCGCGCCAAGTCGATGGTCATCGCCCAACGACGCTTGGCCTGGTTGCCCCAATGGGTGGGGTCGTACTGTCCTTCGTCCTTCGAGTCAGGGTCCGCGAAGATGCCTTGCGCATCGTTAGCGACCGGGGAGCGAAGGCCGGGCAAGAAGGCGTGCGAGGCGTCGCCTGGCATCTCTTCTTGTTTTTCCCCTTCCCCATCTCCTGCATGGGTATTCCCAGCAAGCTCTGCCACGGTGAGCGCTTGGGCGATCCCACGGCCATGCTGACGTGCGGAGCCTTCCGTAGTCACCAGATCGACGTGCCCACCAGTCTTGGTAACACGTGCCTTGGTCGAGCAGGTGATGAGACCACCGCTCGCATCCTCGACGACTGGCAGTAAGTCGAGCGCGTTCTCGCCAGCATAAGCATACCGGCCCGCGGCATTCTGCGCATGTCCACGTCCAGACGCCAGCGCGATGGTGTCCTGCCGAATGCCAAGATATAGATAGACAGGCACTTTCAGCGATCCAGCAGACGTCGTGACCTCCACGACATCACCGTTCTCCAACCCCATCCGCAGTCCCGTGAGCGGATGCATTTCGACAACGGTCTGCCAGGCGATCTTCGTCACCGGATCCGGCAACTCCTGCAACCACGGTTTGTTCGCGCCACGCCCATCGCCAAGCACAGGGTGTTGATACACGGAGAGATACAAATCACCCTGCGTCTGCTCAATCGCTGGCCCACTCCGTGGTGTCGCGGTAGGAGCAGTCGCCGTCCGAGCGAATGACGTCCCCGCCATCACTCCCTTTGGCAAGGCCACCGTCACCGCGGCCGCACCACCAGCCATCCGGCCCATGAGCCAGCCACGATAATCAGCGACTGGATACTTGGAGGCGTTGCTGACGTCGCTCTTCGCGACCATGATCAGCACGTCCGACGTCGCTCGGCTCTCGAACACCGGGTCCATCGTGGGTTGCTGCAACGACAGCGTGCCGCGCACCGGCTCCGCGTCGCCCCACTGCTCGAGCGCATGATGATCGGGAAGAACCAGATCGCACAATTCACTGGTGTCGTCCATGATGCTGGAGAACGACACTTTGAACGGGACCTTGGCCAACGCCGCCGCGACGCCCGCGCTCTTAGGCATCGAGAAAACGGGGTTAGCGCCACGAATCATGACCAGTGGCACGCTACCAGCCTGCATCCGCTCGACCGCAGCACGAACCACCGATGGTGGGGTAATGCCTTCAAAGCTGTTGATCGCCAGCTCTGGACGGATTGTCGTGCCAACCGCGCCAGTCGACTTATTGAGTTGCATCACTACCGTCAGCAACTCGCCCGCGTTTGGACTCTGTCCACTCGCCAAGACGAGATTAGGCCGAGCGGCGTGGAACTCCGTCACGAGCTGGGCAAGCTTCTCGGCGCGCACACCACTCGCCTGCGCGGCGTCAGCCACGCTGGCCTGACCGGCCAGCACACGGGCGATGACTACTTCACTGCCCGGCTTGCAGTCAATCCATTCGTCGGCGTTTAGCCCGGTCAGCGACCGGCGCGCTCCAACATAGACCAGCCGTGGAGCATCCACCAACTTGGCGCGCGCATCACCCCAGCTTAGCTGCTGCGGGACCGACGCACCCCACGTTTCCAGGAAGTCCGCCCCAAAGGATACAATGAGTCGCGCCGCGGTAAAGTCAAATGCTGGCCACGCCGCACCATAGGCGGCCCGATGCGCCGCGACTGCCGCGATATCCGCCTCGGCGTCATAGCTCAAGTGCGCGGGCATACCGAACGCCGCCAGCCACTGATCCAGAAACGCCGGGAACGACCCCGACTCGTGCTGATTGATGAATACCGCGCTGGACGCCTGCCCACGACTCCGAACCTCCCCAAGCTTCTGGCTGAGTAGACGCAACGCATCGTCCCACGTCGCGGGGACAAGCTTGCCGTCCTTCCGGATCATCGGCTGCCGATAGCGGTCCGGGTTATACAGCCCCTGTAGCCCCGCCTGCCCACGCGCGCACAACGCGCCGCGGTTCAACGGATGTTCTGGGTTCCCTTCCAGCTTGATCGTGCGCCCGTCGCGCGTCTCCGCGATGAGTCCGCACGCGGCGGAGCACTCACGGCACGTCGTCGCGTAATATGTCGACACGCCGGGCACCGTCTGATCGGGCGACACTAGGTACGGAATGAGCTTTTCGACCCGCTCGGAGCTACACCCGACCGACGTGGCGACAGCGGCGCCGCCGCCCAGGACTTTGAGGAAATCGCGGCGACGAACGCCGTTCGTGGCTTGTTCTGTGATTGTGCTCATGCGCGGTCTAGAAGTGGCATGTGCTGCAGTCGTACCGCGCCTTGAACGGCGGGTTGGACCGGCCAATGTGACACGAGACACACCATCCCATGTTCAGCGAGTTAGCCTGGGCGACCTGCGACATGTTCTGGATGTCTCCATGACATGTCTGGCACGACACGCCAGCGTTGACATGACGCATGTGCGGAAAGTGCACGTATTCGGGGAGCTTGTGAATGCGGATCCACGGCACTGGCTGCTTCTTGTTCCAGTACGACGCGAGTTTCTGCACTTCTGGCTTGTTCGTCGCGACGAGGTTATGACACCCCATACACGTCCCCATCGCGGGCATCCCAGGATCGGGCGACTTGAAAGCGGAGAAATGGCAGTACAGACAGTTCATCTTGAGCATCTGTACATGCAAGGGATGTGGGAACCGCACCGGTTGAACCGGGCTCGACATCTGCGACGACGAGGCGCCGCTATAAGCCGAAAGCATGGCGGCGGCCGCGGCAATCGCAAAAAAGCCCGGGACGACCATCCATTTCCTTAACGCCATCCGCAAATCGAGTTAAAGACGAGTGAAACATTCGGCTTTGTGAAAAAGTTCACAAGCACAAGTGGGGGTATTATCGCCCCCTCGTGCCTGTGATGCAAGGCCGAATGAGGAGGAGTGGGCTGATGTGGGGACGGAGGGGTGCCGGCGGGAGCTACGGCTCCGCAACGCTCTTGCCGGCACCCCTCCGTCCCCACATCAGCCCACCGACCAGCGTTGGGGGTCCGCTTCGCTGGTCAGGGGATTATGCGGGGTAGCCGCGCTTGATACGGTCGATAGTCCGGAGGACTTCGATCGCCATGGCGCGGAGGAGTGCGGCTTCGCGGATGTCCGGCGCGGCGCGGTAGACGAGTGACCGATAGCTCCGCATGATGTGCTCGTGGTGGCGGGTTTTGAAGAATTGGATGGCTTCGAGGGCTTGCTCAGTGTCCGCAAACACATGTTCATAATCAGACGCGGTGGCTGGTGGCGCGTCGCGACGAGGGGGAGCCAAGGTTCGAGTGGCATCGGCGGCGCATAGGTGCAGCTCATAGAGCGCGAGAAGGGCCGCCTGGGCGAGGTTGAGGGAGCTATGATCGGTCGTCGTGATGGTGACAATGAGGTGCGCCCGGTCGAGTGCCTCATTCGGGAGTCCGTGATCTTCACGCCCGAACAGCAAAGCCACAGGACCATCCTCCGTAAATCGCAGTAGCTCCGCGGATGCCTCTCTGGCATCGACAATGGTCCGTTTGGCGGCCCGGCGACGAGCGGTGAATCCCGCGACGCGCACACAGTCGGCGATAGCATCATCCAAGGTCTCGAAATGGCGGATCCGGGCGATGAGGTCTTCAGTGGCGTGGGCGATCCCGGCCAGGCGGTACTCGGTGTACTCGCACGGGCGGATCAGACGGAGGTCCGAAACGCCCATGTTTTTCATGGCTCGAACGGTCGCGGCGATGTTGACGGGGTCTTGGGGCTCATACAGGACGACGCAGACGCGGGCGAGGATCGACTCATTCACCTCAAGAAGATAAGGGGTCCGGCGGCTCGGATTGGGGAGACGAAGCCACGGCGGGGTCGATGAGATAGTGGTGCTCATTCATATGATGCGCGAGCTGGCGGCCAATCAGAATCCGGGTCGCCCGTAGATCGTGCCCAATATCGACGAAGAGCATGGCCAGGTCGCCGCACCCCCAGAGTAACCCGGCAAAGACGATCAGACGGCTGACTTCACCCAACAGGGTCGGCAAGGCGTCCATCCCGCTCACGACGAAGCCGGTAATGACCTCTGAGACAAGCAACAGTACCAGCACAACAGCCATCAGCTTGAAAAGCCGCGACAAGTATTTGAGCCCGACGTACGGCTCCTGCTCAACCGCACGCACCTGCACCTCGTCAGACGCATCCACCAGACGACGGTGTTCGGCAATGGCGGCATCGAGCCGAGCCCCGGCTGGACGCGTGGATAGCGGGGGATCCGTGAGTGTATCCGTAGCGGAAGGCATCGATTAGTTATCTCCAGTCCCAACCCAGCGGGCGGGATAGCCGCGGGTATCAATGTGAACGAATGGACCATGCGCGGCGGTGCCAGGGTACACACCACACCCGCCGACTAGGGCGGGATGATCGCGCTCGACGCGATTGACAGCCGCCAAGATGACTCGAGCATCACCAATATCCACTCGGCCGTCATGGTTCAGATCATCCATGCGGCCATCATGATCGTTGTCGATGTAGATATCAGCGGCGTCACCATACATATGTCGACTGAGTTCGGCGCGCCCACGGGGGTCGCCACCAGCGGCGTTGTATTGAGGTGTCCGGAAACCGCTCATGACGTGTACACCGGCAGGATCGATGCCGTGCGCCTCTAAGTCGGCCAAAACAAGCTCCAGCTTATCAACGAGCTTGAGATTGATGACCACGTATTTGGGCCACACCGACTGCTGATCGTGTGTCAGAAAGTCACGAATCCGAAAGTGCTCGGACAACCGCACATCCGCCGTCGCAGGCGTGACTTCGATAAACCCACTCGGAGGGGTATACACCACCCGCCCGCCCTTGGTGGTCCGCGCCGCCGGCCAGTTCCCGAGGTAGTACAACCCAATCCGGCCATGACGTGCCTCCGACGCTGGATGCGGCGTAATCAGCGTAAAATCAGCGATCGGCTTGAGCGCCTGCCCAAGCGAAACGATGGTCTTGAGAATCCCAGGCGAGCCACCGGGCTGGATGGTCGCGCGTAACTTGCCACTCTCCCCAAGTGCCGACGGCGGGATCGTCGCTACAGCAGTGGCAATCGCGTGGGTCACATAAGCTACTGTCGGCGCCGCTCGCTCCGTCAATGCGCTAGCTACAGCGGCGGTAGCCGGGGTCACGAGGTTAATTTTGTCGCCGGTTACCCTCGCCGACCCAATCGAGTAGGCCCAGGCGCCTGCCAGGAACGTCACAAAGGTAACCGACACATGATCGAACAGTTGCTCTGCCCGCACGGATAACCCGGCGCGGTCATACCACGCTGCCTGCCCTACCCCATCCACTCCCTTCATCACCAGACGATGCACACGCTTTCGGATCTCTTCCATCGCCTCCGCGATGTCACGACCCTGGTCCAAACGGCTGGGTACGCCGGGCTGACCGCGATCATCTTCGCGGAAACAGGGCTCCTCATCGGCTTCTTCCTCCCTGGGGATTCGGTTCTGGTCACGGCTGGCCTCCTAGGGTCACAAGGGTATCTCAATATCTATCTCCTAGGAGGGCTCCTTACCGTCGCGGCCATCGTCGGTGACAGCATCGGCTATATGATCGGCAAGGCGAGCGGTCCTAAGCTTTTTACTCGCGAAGACTCCCTTCTGTTCAACAAGAAACATCTGATCCGTGCTCATGCGTTCTACGAGCGGCACGGCGGCAAGACAATCGTGATTGCCCGTTTCATGCCAATCATCCGCACATTCGCCCCAGTAGTCGCGGGGATGGGGGGGATGCAGTATACGCGATTCCTAACGTACAACGTCTTCGGAGGGTTTCTTTGGGTATGGTCCATGCTCTTCATGGGTTACTTTCTGGGACAATACGTGCCTGGTATTGGGACACATATTGACCTTGTAGTCTTGGCGATCATCTTGCTGTCGATCTTGCCGCTATTGAGCGGTCGGCTTACTTCGGAGAAATAACTATGGCGTTCACATTACCCCCTCTTCCCTACGACTTCGCGGCGCTCGAACCACACATCGACGCGAAGACGATGGAAATTCACCATGACAAGCATCACGGCACGTACGTGACCAACCTGAATGCGGCAATCGAGAAAGCGCCGGAGTTGGCGTCAAAGTCGATTGACGAACTCATGAAGGACATCAATTCGGTACCGGAGGCGGTACGGACGGCGGTGCGGAACAATGGTGGTGGACATTGGAATCACTCGATGTTCTGGGAGATCATGTCGCCCAAGGGTGGCGGTGAGCCGAGTGGGACGCTGGGCGATGCGATCAAGCAGGCGTTTGGTGATTTTGCGACGTTCAAGACGCAGTTTGCGGCGGCTGGTGCGGGGCGGTTTGGGTCTGGGTGGGCTTGGTTGGTGCGTGATGGGAAGGGGTTGTCCATTGTTAGCACACCGAATCAGGATAATCCGCTCATGGAGGGGAAGCATGCCGTCATGGGTGTCGACGTTTGGGAGCATGCGTATTACCTGAAGTATCAGAACCGGCGGGCGGATTATCTGACGGCTTGGTGGAACGTGGTCGACTGGAACGTGGTCGCGAAGCGGTTCGGCCAGTAAGTCGCGCCGTCGGTGGGGCAGTGGGGATTGGTGGCCGCCAAAGTCCTCGCGGGGTGTCGCTCCGCTTCACCCTGGCTGCGATATATTGGCGGCCACCAACCCCCACCGCCCCACCTGCGACTTCTGGGGTGACGCCAGGGGTGCGGGCTACGTCTAGCGTGCCGCGTCGCCTTCTAGGTATGTGTAGCCTTCCAATCCGGCGACGTATTCCGCAATAAAGGTGTTGGCTTCTTCACGGGTGATGTTCTTGGCCGCGCTGACTTTGCGGCGGAATGTGGTGAGGAGGTCCGCGGCGCGGAATTGGACGTAGTCGAGGACTTCGGTGACGGTGTCGCCGTGGACGAGGTCGGTGACTTCGTAGCCTTTTTCCTTGATGCGGATGTGGACGGCGTTGGTGTCGCCGAACAGGTTGTGGAGGTCGCCGAGGATTTCTTGGTAGGCACCGGTGAGGAAGATGCCGATGATGTAGGGCTCGCCGTCATGGAAGGGGTGGAGTTGGAGGCTCGGACGGGGGGCACGTTCGCCGACGAAACGGTCGATCTTGCCGTCGCTGTCGCAGGTAACGTCTTGGATGGTGCCGCGGCGGACGGGTTCTTGGTCGAGGCGGTGGATGGGGATGATCGGGAAGAGTTGGTCGATGGCCCAGCTGTCGGGGAGGGATTGGAAGAGGGAGAAGTTGCAGAAATAGCGGTCGACGAGGGCGGCTTCGAGGTCTTCGATGATGTCAGAGTATTCTTCGCGATCTTGGAGGGCAGCGCGGGCAACGACGTTGATGGTCGCGAGATACAGTTGCTCGGCGCGGGCGCGGCCGCGGAGGGAGAGGACGCCGGTGTTGAATAGCTCCTGGGCGCGCTCTTTGGAGAAAACGGCGTCGTGGAAGAGTTCGCGGACGCGGCGAGTGGTGAAGTTTTGGAGGTCTTCGGCCATCTCGTGTAACAGGGTGTGATCGTCTTCAGCAAGGGTTGGGACGATGATGTCCATTTGGGATTCGACGTCGATCACGCTGATGAGGAGGAGGGCGTGATGTGCGGTGAGGGCGCGTCCGGACTCGCTGATGATGTGTGGCATCGGCAATTCTTGGTCGCGGCACACTTCGGCGAGGGTGTAGACGACGTCGTTGGCGTATTCTTGGAGGGTGTAGTTGACGCTCGTGTGCGCGGTGGAGCAGCTGCCATCATAGTCGACGCCGAGCCCGCCGCCGACGTCGACGTGGGTGATGTTGACGTTCATCTTGCGGAGTTCGGTGTAATACCGCGCGATCTCTTGGAGGCCGGTCTTGATGTAGCGGATGTCGGTGATTTGTGAGCCGAGGTGGAAATGCACCAGGCGCAGAATATCGAGTTGACCGGCGTCGGCGAGCTTGTCGATGAGACGGACGAGTTGTGCGGTGCCGAGGCCAAATTTGGACTTTTCGCCGCCGCTCTTGGCCCAGCGGCCTGAGCCTTCGGAGAACAGTTTGATGCGGATGCCGGCGGTGGGTTTGACGTTTAAGTCCGCAGCGACTTGGAGGAGGACGTCGACTTCGCTGAGTTGCTCGAGGACGATGAAGACTTGGTGGCCGAGTTTTTGGCCGGTGAGCGCGAGGCGCATGAACTCTTCGTCTTTGTAGCCATTGCAGACGATGACGTGTCCCGTGGTCTCGGCCAGGCCGAGGACCGCTTGGAGTTCGGGCTTGCTGCCGCATTCGAGGCCGACACCAAACGGTTGACCGAACTCGACGATCTCTTCAACGACGTGGCGTTGTTGGTTGACTTTGATGGGGTAGACGGTGGTGTAACCACCTTCGTAGTGAAATTCGCGCATCGCGGACTTGAAGCGGTCGTGCAGCGACTCGATGCGGGATTTCAGAATGTCGGAGAAGCGGAGGAGGAGTGGGAGACCGACGCCTTGGGCTTCCAGATCCATGGCCAACTCGTACAGATCGAGTTTGCGGCCGTTTTCGTCCTGGTCCGGGCGGATGATGACGTGGCCTTTGTCGTTCACGTCGAAGTAGCCGTTTCCCCACCCTTCGATGTTGTACAGCGCGCGCGAGCGGTCCGTCGTCCACGGCTCGGTGGATGGGTCGGCGAAGGGCTCGGAGCGGTCGGAGTGGGCAGTCGTGGTCATGAGCGGAGATCCTGGATCAGGGGTAGAGCATGCTGACGCGCCAAGCGTCTTGGTCACGGAAGTAGACATGACGGTCGTGCAATCGGCCCGGGCGTGCCTGCCAGAACTCGATCTTGTTCGGTACTACTCGGAATCCGGACCAATGTGGCGGACGCGGGACGTCGTGTCCCTCGAACATGTGGCCAAATTCCGTGAGGCGACGGTCTAGATCGTCTGGGTGGGCAATCGGTTGGCTCTGTAACGAGGCCCAAGCGCCGAGCTGGCTGCTACGAGCGCGCGAAGCAAAGTAGGCGTCGGCTTCGGCGTCCGTGACGCGATGCACCGTTCCTTCCACACGCACCTGCGCTTCGAGTGGAGCCCAATGGAAGCAGAGCGCCGCCTTGGGATTCGCGAGCAGCTCTAGCCCTTTGCGCCCTTCGAAGTTGGTGTAAAAGACAAATCCCCGCTCATCGAACGCTTTGAGCAAGATCATCCGGTTGGACGGCTGCCCGTCGCCCCCGACGGTCGCGAGTGACATGACGTTTGGGTCTGGGACGCAGGACTGCGGAAGCTGCTGTGCACGCGCGAAAAGTTCGCGGAACCGCTCGAACGGTTCACTCACAGGAGCGGTCCTCAGGATGTCAGTCACGCCCGAAATGTATGCCCCCGTCCCTGGTGTGGTAGGGCTAGGACACGATGGGCGTGCGGTCGATAGAGGATCGTTACGAGAAGGTCTGCCCATCCTGACGTCGGGGGGTTAAACCGCAGTCGACGCGCGAACGAGGAGGAATCGTTACAACCTGTGCCGGTTGGTTATGATTGGACATGACTGGAATGATGCCACCAATGCGGCGGGGGGGGAGTAGCCGCCAACCTGATGAGTCGGCGCCCACCTGGCAGGAGCGGAAGGAGTCGATGCGGTACGTGCTCCCCCTGGCCAAGCTCGTCTGGGCTACGCAGCCGATATACACCGTCACGATGATGGTATTGCGGGTGGTGCGCGCTTTCGTACCGCTCGCCACGTTCTGGGTCGGCAAGCTGATCATCGACACCGTGATCGCCTTGGCCCACAACGCCCGAACGGGACAGACATCCTACCCGCAACTCTGGCGCTATGTCGCGATCGAGCTGGCCATCGTCACTCTGGGCGAAGTGCTGGCACGCGCCTCGGCGCTCGTCGAGAGCCTCCTCAGCGACCTATTTTCGAACCGTATGAGCGTCCGGCTCATGGAGCACGCCGCCACCCTCGACCTCGCCCAATTCGAGAACCCGGACTTCTACGACCACCTGGAGCGCGCCCGGCGGCAGACGGTGGGACGGATTGCCCTGCTCACGCAGCTTCTCGGGATCGCCCAGGATTTCCTGACACTCCTTTCCCTGGCTGGCGCCCTGGTCCTGAACAGCCCGTGGTTGTTAGTGCTCTTGATCGTCGCGATTCTCCCCAGTTTTGTCGGCGAGACCCACTTCGCCTCACTCGGCTATTCCCTGCTCTTCCGCTGGACCCCAGAGCGGCGGCAGCTAGACTATCTCCGCTTCGTCGGCGCCAGCGACACGACGGCCAAAGAAGTCCAGATGTTCGGCCTCGCGCCCTGGCTCGCCCGCAAATACGACGACCTGTCACAACGGTTCTACGACGAGAACAAACGCCTTTCTGTTCGCCGAGCGATGGTCAGCACCACCCTCTCCCTGTTAGGGACCTGTGGCTACTACGGCGCCTACGCCATCATCCTGCTCCGCGCCGTGCATGGCGAAATCACCATCGGCACGCTGACCTTCCTCTCCGCGTCCTTCATGCGCGGGCGCGACGTCATTCAGAGCATCCTACTCGCGGCCAGCGGCGTGTACGAACAAGCCCTCTACCTCCGCGACCTATTCGTCTTCTTCGAAATGCAGCCGACGATCACCTCGCGTCCAAACGCCCGCCCTGTACCCACACCGGTCCAACAAGGCTTTGTCTTTGAAGACGTCGGCTTCCAATACCCCGGCAGCGACCGCTGGGCCACCCGCCACCTCAGCCTCACCCTCCACCCAGGCGAACGGATCGCCCTAGTGGGAGAAAATGGCGCTGGCAAAACCACGGTCACCAAACTCCTCGCCCGCCTGTACGATCCCACCGAAGGCCGCATCCTCCTAGACGGCATCGACCTGCGCGAATACGACCTCGCCTCAGTCCGCAACGCGATCGGTGTCATCTTTCAAGACTTCGTCCGCTACGACATGCGCTTCGAAGAAAACATTGGCGTCGGCGAGATCAACGCCGTCCAAACCGCCCTCGATCAAAAAGACGCCCTTACCCCCGCCGCCATCGAGACTGCCGCCGAACAATCGCTCGCGACCTCGCTCCTCCCCAAGTTCAAACACGGCTACAAACAGATGCTCGGCCGCCGCTTCGAAGAAGGCGTCGACCTCTCCGGCGGCGAATGGCAAAAGGTCGCCCTAGCCCGCGCCTACCTCCGCTCCGCCCAAGTCCTCATCCTGGACGAACCGACCGCCGCTCTCGACGCCCGCGCCGAATACGAAGTCTTCCTCCGCTTCTCTGAACTCGTCGCTGGCCGCATGGCTGTCCTGATCTCCCACCGTTTCTCGACTGTCCGCATGGCCGACCGTATCATTGTCCTCCGCAATGGCACCCTGGAAGAACAAGGCACCCACGAAGAGCTAGTCGCCCGCCCCGGCCTCTACAACGAGCTTTTCACGATGCAAGCGGCAGGATACCGCTAAGCGGCGAAGTGGACGTCTGGGTGATCACACCGTTAAGCCACCCAACGACTCTCACCCACCATCACGGCGCCCTGAGATATTTGTTGAACCAAGAGAAGACCTCACTATACCACAACCGCTGATTCTGCGGCTTGGACACCCAGTGTCCCTCGTCCGGAAAGATGATCAACCGACTCGGCACCCCCTGCCGCTGCAGCGCCGAGAAGAGCGACATCCCCTCACTGAGCGGGACACGATAGTCCAGCTCGCCATGCACGATCAAATGCGGCGTCCGGAAATTCGCCGCGAACAGATGTGGCGACCAGACCCGGTACTGCGTCTCCACGGCATGTTTGTCCCAATATGGCCCGTCGTACTCCCACTCCGGAAACCAGAGCTCCTCCGTCGCCCCGTACATATTCTCCAGATTGAACACCCCATCATGCGTGAACAACGCCTTGAATCGCTTCGTGTGCCCAGCGATCCAGTTCACCATATAACCCCCGTACGACGCACCAGCCGCGCCTACGTGCGTCGTGTCCATCCACACCACGTTGCGCGCCATCGCGGTGTCTAGCCCCATCATTAAGTCCTTGTACGGCGCCCCGCCCCAATCTTTGGATACCTCGTCCACAAACTTCTGTCCGTACCCTGGCGAGGCATGTGGATTCATAAATACGATTGTGAAGCCACCTGCATTTCCGCCCCCGCCAGACGCGAAAAGCGAGAAGTTCCAGCGTAGGTGCCAGCAGTCCAAGAACGCCGACTGCGGACCACCATGGATGATGAGTAACACCGGGAACTTCTTCCCGGGTTGATACTGTGGCGGCTTGATGACGAACCCTTGTACACTATCACCAAGTGCGCCTTTAAACCAAAACTCCTCGGCGGGATTGAGCTGCAGCTGCGCAATCAACGCATCATTCTCATGCGTCAACGGTCGGACATTCGCGACGCCAGTCGTGGTAACCGTTCCTGTGTAGACCTCTGGTGGATGTTCGACTGCATCACGTAGCCACACCATCATCCGGCCATCCTTGCTGAGTGAGAAACTCCCATTATTGTGGCCGCTGACCACCAACGTTGGCGCCGCATCCCATGCCTTCCCACGTTCCATCAACGCATAGAGCTTCTCGCGTGCCGCGTCAGTCGTTTGGAGATAGATCGTGTGACCGTCTGGCGAAAAGAGATAACTATCCGCATTCCGGTCCCACGCTGGCGCTAACCGAGTTGCCGTGTGCGTCGTGCGGTCATACTGCATGAGATGCCATTCATCCGACTCGAACCCGGCCCGTTCTTGCGAATGATAGAGAATCGTGCGCCCATCTGGGGAATACACCGGATTCTCGTCGGCACCCCGGTTCGACGCCGTGATCACCACAGGAGTACCACCCTGCACCGGTACCGTATAGACGTTCAGGTCCGTGGACCACGCATCCTCGCGCCCTTGATCCTTGGCTGTGTACGCCAACTCCTTGCCGTCTGGAGAGAAGCTGTACCCTTCACTCCCACCGAATGGACCAGGTGGAACATCATACCGCACTCCAGGCGTCACGTCATGCAGGTCAGCACCACTCGGTGCGACGACGAACAGATGCGCCCGCGTACTATCGTCGTACGCCGTCCAGTGCCGGAACATCAACTGGTCCACCACATACGCCTTCACCTTACGTGTCGCCTGCGCCTGCTGCTTCGCCGCGTTGCACGCATCATCGCTGCACGACGGATAGACCCGCGAAACGAAGCCAATCCATGTACCAGACGGCGCCCAGACCGGTCCCGACACGCCGCCCGTCAGCTTCGTGAGCTGCCGAGCGTTCGCGCCGGAGGCATCCGCGATCCAGAGCTGGTCGTCCGCGATGTACGCCACCTGTCGTCCATCGGGCGACCAGCGCGCTTCCGACGCATGCACCGACCCGTTGGGGAATGGCGCCGGTGCGCCACCAACGAGTCCAACCGTGTATGCAGTCGTCATCCGCTTGTTGGCCTCGACATCCGTCGTGCGGACCGCATACAGTACCGTCCGGCCAT
>Ga0206967_1066_pt1 | contig 23625 bp, 20 predicted proteins | sample Alteio_BWOrgHeat_24_FD_153259 | JGI IMG/M metagenome (GOLD analysis project Ga0206967, IMG submission 153259) | Enriched cells from forest soil in Barre Woods Harvard Forest LTER site, Petersham, Massachusetts, United States -... | ecosystem: Environmental > Terrestrial > Soil > Temperate forest >...
ATCGCCGCAAGTTACTCGCAAATCATCGGGGCCTTTCCCTCTGGCGGCGGCGGCTATGTGGTGGCCAGCCGGCTGCTCAGCCCGACGCTCGGCGTTATCTCCGGCTCGGCGCTGTTGATTGACTATGTGCTGACGATCACCGTCTCCGTGGCCAGCGCCATGGACTTCCTGTTCAGTCTGGAACCCGGCTGGGTCAATGGAAAATTCTATTGCGAGATTGCCGCTTTGATTTTCATGACCGTGCTCAACATGCGCGGCGTGCGGGAATCGGTCATGGTGCTTTTGCCGATCTTTTTCACTTTTCTCATCACCCATGTTTTTGCCGTTGGGTATGCATTCTTTATGCATGGCGGCGAGTTCCTGTCCATGGGCAGCAATACCATGGCGGCGGTCCATGCAAAGTCCTTGCTGGATAATGCCGGCCTTTACGGCGTTCTGGCGCTCCTGATCAACGCCTACAGCATGGGAGCCGGCACCTACACCGGCATTGAAGCCGTCAGCAATGGTCTTTCCATTTTGCGCGAACCACGCGTCCGCACGGGCCGCCGTACCATGTTGCTCATGGCCCTTTCCCTCGCCGGCATGGTCGCCGGTCTGCTTATCGCTTATCTCATTGTCCATGTGAATGTCGCCCTGACTGACCATGGTGCAAAAACACTCAATGCCGTATTATTGGAAAACATCACCCAAACCTGGCCGGCCTACTTGGGACATAGTTTTGTTTTTGTCGCCCTCGTAAGTTCCGCGTTTTTGCTGTTAATCGCCGCCCAAGCCGGCTTCCTGGGTGGCCCGCCCGTTCTGGCCAGCATGGCGCTGGACCGCTGGATGCCCAATCGTTTTGCCGCGTTGAGCGATCGCTACGTCACCATCAACGGCGTGGTCATCATGGGCAGTTTCGCGTTGCTGGTGCTCCTGTTTACCCACGGCTCTGTCGGCTTGTTGGTGGTGCTTTATTCCATCAATGTATTTATCACCTTCAGCCTTTCGCAATTGGGCATGGTGCGCCATTGGTGGCAGATTCGTAAAACCGAACCGATGTGGTGGCCCCGCCTGACCATCAACGCCATCGGCCTGTGCCTGACGAGCTTCATTCTCGTCGTCATGATTGTCCAAAAGTTTACCGAAGGCGGCTGGGTCACCATGGTGATGACGGGCGCCTTGGTCTTTTTTGCTTTCGCGGTACGCCGCCACTACGAGGGCGTGCGCGGCCAGCTCAAGCGCATGGACGTCATCATGGAAGCCGCCCTCGTCCCGCCCTCGCCCGGCTCGCAAGAGTTCGCCCCCACCTCCAAGCGCACCGCCATTTTCCTGGTCAACGGATTCAACGGCCTCGGGCTGCACACCATTTTTGGCGCGGCCCGGTTATATGGCGGCGGCTTCAAGCGCGTGGTCTTCATTTCCATTGGCGTCGTGGACGCCGGTAACTTCAAAGGTGCCGACGAATTGGAACGCTTGCGCTGTCACGTAAAATCCGAAGCCGAGAAGTATGTGGACTTTGTCAATCAGCGTGGCGGCAATGCCGTGTCCATCACGGCCATCGGAAGAGATGTGCTGGACGAAATGGAAAACCTCCTGCCGGATCTGATTCAAAATTACCCGCAAGCCCTGTTTTTCAGCGGCCAGCTCGTCTTTGCCAAGGAGAGCTTCATCACCCGCTGGCTGCACAATTACACCGCCTTTGCCATCCAGCGCCTGCTATTCCTTCAAGGCCTGCCCTGCGCGATTGTGCCCTTGCGCGTGGAAGACGCCCCAGGCTGAAACCAGACAACCAGATAAGGGGTTGAATAGTTGCCCATTTTAACAAAAAATGGGCGTTTGTTCATTTGCCCCTATGAAACACTACCCCGCTGCCTTGTTCGCCCTGTCCCTCCTCTCGCTGGTCCTGGCTCCCTTCGCCAATGCTGCGAATGACGTCACGATGACCATCAACGGCCAGCCCGCCAAAGTCGGCGATTACGCCCCAACCGACATTCCCAGCCTCGTCCTCGACAATGGACTGCTTAAAATCACGTTCGGCAAGGATGCCATCGACGATTTCAGCGCGACCTCGGTCATTGCCTTCGGCCAGGAACTGGCGCACAACCTGAATGGCATCATGCCGCGTGACCAGAACGCCAAGCGCACTTTCTATCACGACTATAGCGGCAGCAATGGCATCCTCCACGCCCGCATCATTCGTATTTTCGAAAATCAACCGTATCGCGTCCATTTTGCGATTATAGATAACGGTTCCCCCTATCTCGAAGACCATTACGTCATGCTTCCCGGCGAAAGCGGCATCCACCCCTACGTCATCATTCGCAGCGGTGGCGGCGGTGAAATGCGCACCATGTACCGCTTTGACATGACCATTCTTGACCACACCTGGACCCCCGAGCGCCTGGACCAACAGATTTCCTACGCCTATCTTACTTCTATTTCCGACCCGGGCAATGTGGCCGACGAAACCTGGCGCCTGCCGGCCAACAATCCCGCCGGCCTGCCGGCGGACAGTGTCTACTCAAAATACGATTGGTGCCTTTATTATTCCGAAGCGCCTATGTGGGGACATCTCGGCCATGGGTTTGGTGCCTGGTTTATTCCCGTCAGCACCGAATCCTACGCTGGTGGGCCGTTGCGCCAGGACTTGTCCGTCCACCAGGACGCGCTTATTTTAAATTACCTTGGTGGCGGCCACCTCGGTTCCGGAGGCCAGGCTGGAGGACGTAATGGCGACAAAATCCACGGCCCGTGGTATGTTTATTTTAACAAAGGCGATTCGCTCGACGCCATTGTCGCCGACGCCAAAAAAACAGCGTACGCCGAACAAAAAAAATGGCCCTACCAATGGATAAACGAACCGCTCTATCCCACGAAACGCACCGCTGTTTCCGGCCAATTGGTTATCTCCCATAATCGCAGTGCCGCATCCGCTTACATCATCCTCGCCCAGCCGACCAATGGCGGTGGTGGCGGTCGTGGTCGCGGTGGTGCCGCCGGTGGCACAAACAACACTGGCGCTGTTGACGACCGCGCCGCTGGCCTCGCCAACCAAGCTGGAGATTACATTTTCTACGTCAAAGCCGATGCCGATGGAAAATTCACTCTGCCAACCGTGCGCCCCGGCACTTATTCACTTTATGCCTGGCAAACCCAGGGGCCCATCACCCAATCTTTTGTGCAAGACGGCATTGAAGTCAAAGGCGACAAGCTCGACCTCGGCAAAATCCAGTGGGATGCCCCTTACCACCCCAATTTTATTTGGCAAATCGGTCAGGCGGACCGTCTGGCGGGTGAATTTAAATTAGGTAATGGTCCGCGTGCAGCCATGCTTCTGCATCAGGTCCCGTCGGATCTCACTTTCACCATCGGTAAGAGCAAAGAAGCCAATGACTGGTATTTCGCGCAACGCTCGGGCACTTGGACCGTGGACTTCAACCTCGACAAGACTTATTCCGGGAATGGATATCTGACCATCGCTATTGCGGGTGGCCAAGGCAATGTGGCGCTCTCCCTTAATGGTCAAGATATCGGCGGATTGTCCTATAACGATGACGGCAGCGTACGCCGCTCGGCCAATCGCAGCGGACGCTACGGGCGGAATGAAATTTCGTTCCCCGCCAACCTTCTCAAAAAAGGCGACAACACTCTGACCTTGCATGCCACGACCAGCGACAGCGGGAATGGCCTCATCAACGGTTTGATGTATGACACGCTCGTCATGGAAGCGGATTAATTGGATGCCCTGTCATGGCTGAGCCTCTCCACCGTCGGCACTTCCTCATCCGTGGCAGCATAATCCTTGCAGGTGCTGCGCTCTCGGGTTGCGCGTGGAGGCCGGAGCAAACTCAAGCTGGTCAGACATTAACCGGGGACGCTAACCATACTCCCGTCCTGCGTTTCGGTGTGGTCACCGATATTCACCATGCGGATAAACCGCCAGCGGGAACGCGCATTTACCGCGATTCGCTGGCCAAAATGCAAGTGGCTGTCGCCGGACTAAACGTCGCCGCGCAAAAAGACTCCCTGGGCCTGGCCTTCGCCATCACCCTCGGCGACATGGTGGACACCGCCGGCGACGACCTGAACGAAGAAAATATTGCCAAGGAAATCGGCCTGCTCAAGGCCATCGAGGCCGAATGGGCCAAGGTCGCGGTCGAACGCCACTACGTGCTCGGCAACCATTGCGTGTACACTTTGACGAAGGAGGAATTTTTCGCGAATACCAAGGCCCGGCCCGCCCCGTATTCGTTTGATATTCCCTTCCAAGGCACCAGTGGGGCGATGCACTTTGTCGTGCTCGATGCCTGCTTCAAGGCGGATGGCACGCCCTACGGTCGCCGCAATGCCGACTGGCGCGACACCCATCTCCCCGCGAGCCAGGGGCAATGGCTGGCCGATGATTTGGCCCAGACGAAAAACCCGGTCCTCATTTTCGTGCACCAGCGGCTCGACGGCGCACCTGATTTTGACGGTGACAACCTCAATATCAAAAACGCCGCGGAGATTCGCCCAATATTGGAAAAGTCCGGTCGTGTACTAGCCGTGCTCCAAGGCCACTCGCATCAGAATTTTTTGACGACTGTTGGTGGCATTCCCTATTGCGTGCTGCGCGCGATGGTCGAAGACCCCGGCCCGCCGAACAATGCCTTTGGCACGGTGGAAATTTTTGCCGACCATTCCATCGCCATCCACGGCAACTTCCGCCAAAGTAGCTACGATTCGTTGTCCGCTCCCAACACAATTGGGCGTGCTTAATCCTCTTTCTTGTTCCCTTCTAGCGTGACTACCACCCACCCCAGCCAGTCCAAAAACCTTGGGTTCTTGATCGTCGTTTCATTTGAACTTTGGCGGGCGATTTAAGAACTCGTCCCGCGCAAAAACGTCCCGGCTCGAAGAAGTGAGATCGCTTGCGCCAGCTAAACCCCCGCGGGGCGGGCTACTCCCGCCAGACCTTGGTGACAATCCCATCCTTAAACTCGACGGCGACAGTCTGGGTGGTGTTAACGCGGTGCACTTCCACATAGAGTATCATAATGGTGCGCGCAGAGGTGTTGGTTTCCGAGTAATTCCATCGCCAAACTTCGATGCCGGCGTCGCCGGTGGTTTTCTTAAACGGCTCGCCAATTAATCCGACCACAAAATCCTTGGATTTGCCGGATTGGATCTGGGTATACACATCATCCGGAATAGTTTTGCCGGCAATGTTAACGTTCGAGCTTTTGGTGGCAATGCAGCCGGTCAAGCCCATGACGAGCAAACCAGCCAGGAGGAGTGAAATAATGCGGAAATGGTGGGAGGATTTCATGAGGAGAATTAGCTTGGGTCCAAGAGTTGTTATTTGTGGTGCTTCCAGAACAAACTATTTCTGCATGCCGAGACTGACACCATGCATTGGCTGATTCTATGGTAAACAGGGGATCACTGCAATGGGGTGAACACCTCCCATGGATATGCCGGGTTGTTTTTGTCTTAGATTGACTGAGCGAAGCGAATGGTTACGACTTAAGCACTACGACGGAAACATTTGCTCAGCCGGTAGTTGGTTTTGGAGAGCAGCCGGTTAAAAGACTTCCCTTTCACTCTCGCGACCATGTCTGCCGAAACCCTTGAGCCCGAATGCCTGCTTTCCTGTGGGGCCGTTGTCATTACGGGAGCTTCCTCAGGAATTGGCGAGGAATTTGTCAAAGTCATAACGGCGGCGAATTCTCAAACGAAAGTCTTCAACCTTTCCCGCACCCCGCCCAAGGATTCGCTGGCGTCCGGAAAACTGCAGCATTGTCCGGCCGATTTGTCCAGCGCAGCCGGGCAGGATGCCGCCACATCGGCGGCGGAAGCCTGGCTGGAGGGTGCCGGCAGCCGGGGAAGCATCATTTTAATTAATAATAGCGGCTTTGGGTCTTATGGCGCTTTCCCCGAGCCATCGCTGGAGCGCAGTCTGCAAATGATTGATTTGAACATGCGGGCCCCGGTGGTGCTCACCGGCCGGCTGCTCCCGCACTTAAAACAACGAGGCGGAGCCGTGATCAACATTTCTTCCACCGCCGCCTTTCAACCCACCCCCTTGTTTGCCGTTTATGGCGGGACCAAGGCATTCCTCATGAACTGGAGCCTGGGCTTGTGGCGGGAATTGCGCGACACCAAGGTGCATGTTTTGTGTGTGTGCCCGGGTCCAACCGGCACCAATTTTTTCCGTGCCGCGGGTTTTGCCAAACCGCCGGTTTCGGACAAAATGGGGCAAACCTCCAACCAAGTAGTGAAAGAATCCCTTAAGGCCTTGGCTTCGCGCCAGCCGTTGGTGGTGTGCGGGTGGTCAAATAAACTGGCCGTGATGATCAGCAGCCGTATTCCGCGCGTGTGGGTCACGATGCTGACTTATATGACTTTGAATAAGCTGCGAAACGGCCACTCCTCCGGCCAAAACTAATTTGCCGAATTGAATTGATGGACTCTCTCCATTTCTTCAGCCATTTGCTGCTGGCTTGGGCGGTCATCATCGGAGTCGCGCAAGGCCTGGGTTTCGTTTTCAAATATTGCAAGCAACCGCTGGTAATGGGCGAAGTGATCGGGGGCATTTTGTTGGGGCCGTCATTTCTGGGCTTATTCCTCCCGCAGATAAAAGAGTTTATTTTCCCGCCGCAGGTGGGGCCGTGGATTGGCGGGATCGCTCAAGTGGGAATTGTATTTTACATGTTCCTCATCGGCTTGGAACACGATGGCGCCAGCCTGCGGCGTAATGGCAAAAGCACCCTGGCAATTTCACTCGCGAGCATTATCCTCCCCTTTTTGCTTGGCCTAGCGTTTGCGGTTTTGGCGGACGCGGCCCTGGCCGGGCCGGGTGTCAATCGATCGCATTATGCACTGTTCGTCGGGGTCTCCATGTCGGTCACGGCGTTTCCCGTGCTGGCCAGAATCTTGACTGACACCGGGCTGCAACAAACACCCATGGGCAACCTTTCACTGGCTTGTGCGGCGATCAACGATGTCGCCGCGTGGTGCCTTTTGGCGGTGGTGATCAGTCTTGCTCATGCCGATACTGCGGAGGGCGTGCGCACTCTGATATGGGTGGCGGTCTACCTTGCCATCATGTTGTGGGTGGTTCGGCCCATTTTTAAAAAAATCCGCTTTGATGGATTTATCCTGTTGCTGATACTCATGACCGTGTCGGCCGGCCTGACCAACTGGATTGGTATTCATGCTATTTTTGGCGCATTTTTACTGGGTGCGATTATCCCGAAAGAAAATGCCCCTGGCGGAAAATCCTTCCCGCGCATCGAAATAATCGTGCGAGTTTTCTTGCTGCCCGCTTTCTTTGCCTACACGGGACTGCGGACCCAAATCAACCTGCTTAACTCACCGAGGGACTGGTTACTGTGCCTGATCGTGATTGCGTTGGCTACTGCCGGGAAACTGGGCGGGGCCGCAGCCGCCGCCCGATTGAGCGGCCTGCGCTGGCGCCCGGCCTTAACCCTGGGTGTGTTAATAAACACGCGAGGCTTGGTGGAACTAATTGTGCTCAATGCGGGCTATGAACTTAATCTTATTTCCGCCAAGCTATTCGCCATGCTTGTGGTGATGGCGCTGGCAACCACCTTGATGACGTGCCCACTCCTGCAATGTTTGGGGCAAAAAGAAACCGCTCTTCTGGGCAATGTTTAACGATCAGGTTGTTGCAAACCATGCCAAGTATGTTCGCGCCACCGCACGCCGAGGGGCAACCAACTGACCAGCCACATGGCCGAACGCAAGGCCGGCCAGGTGGCGAGCAGGGCGAGCGAGGAAAACGACGGGAGCGAACGATCACCCGCTTGACGATTAAGCAGCAGTACCACCAAAACTTCCGCGACGTATTGCAGCGAAAAACCCACCCATGCGACCGGCCAAGTCGGAAAGAGCACGACAGCGAGGAACCAGCCGAGCAATGGGTTGATGAGTATCTGACAGGCATAGCCAACCGGCTGACACCAACGGATGGTTTTATGCCAGCGCTGGTAATGACGCAAAGCGCCCCACCACGTGCTTTCCTCAGCCAAAGTCTCAAGCGCGGGCAGAACCACGCGGCATTGGCCCAGCGCGTGACCCACGGCGTAATCATCGGCCAAATGCGAACCCAAGGCGGCCCAATTGCACCTGCTCAAAAAGGTTTCCCGACGGAACAACATCGCGGCCCCGAAGGCGAAATTAACTTCCCGGCGAAGAACCGCCAACAGGCAGGCCCCGGGCAACATCTCGGCGTTGACAAAGGCGGCATCCCACGAACTTTGCAGATGAGCCGGAGATTTTACGTAATAAGGAAACGTCACCAAATGAGCGTTCGGCCAGACCAAAGCCGCGCGGCGCGCCTGATCGAGCCAGCCGGGAGGGGCCACCATGTCCGCATCACTCCACAACCACCAGGAGCCGCGGGCGTGAGGGGCCAGCCATTCGAGCCAGGAAATTTTGGCATTGGTATGAATGTGCGGACCGGTTCGAAAAAAAATCCGGACCTTACCCTCCGGAGCGGCGGCTTGCAGCGGTTCAACCCAGGCTTGGGCGGTGGCACGATCCTCCTCATGCAGGCCCAACAGCAATTCGGTTTTATCATCCAATTGCCGGACAAAGGAAAGCAGGGCCGCGCGCAATCCCTCACTGGCTCCCGCCGAACCCAAGCGCGGCAACGGTTTAAAGATGGTGATGACTTCCTCCAAACGCGGACCGGCCAACGCCGGAGTGCGGCGGCAGTAATGCACGAGCCCGTACGCCATCAGCCACCAAACGAGCGCAGCCATTGACCAAGCTGCTAACGCGTATATCATTGAAGTTAAGCTATGCACTTGCCTGAACCAAAGCCCAGCCCAAAGGAAAGGTTTTTATTTATTGCCGATGACTTTGGACGGGATGCCGAGACCAACCGCGCCATGCTGCATGCCCACCTCAAGGGCGCTTTACACGGGGCTGCGTTGATGATGGGCCAGCCGGGCACAGCTGAGGCGGTGGCCATGGCGCGTGACCACCCCACCCTGCGCGTAGGTTTGCATTGGCACTTCAATGACTCGCAACCCTTAACGCGCGCCGTCTGGCCGTGGGGCAATTCAGCCGCAGCAGCGGGCTGGGCCATAGGTTTGCAACCAAAGCATCGCGCCCTCGCATTGCAAGAAGCCCAAGTGCAACTGGAAGCATTCCTCGCCACCGGCCTGCCGGCTTCATTTATCAACTCGCATCATCATCTGCAGATCCACCCTCGCCTCTGGCGGCCCTTGTGGCGTCTGGCCGAACGCCTGCCCGAAGCGTGGCTGCGCCTGGGCTGGCCATACTTTTTTGACCGGAGTCCCTATTCCGCCATTAACGCGGTGGGGGCGTGGCTCTTGGGCACACGGCCTCGCCACGAATGGCGCGGTGCAGCCAGCGCTGGCTTGTGGGGCCTGGACCGGAATTTCACCATGCAGCCCGACGAGGTGCGACGAGCCGTCGCGCTGAACTTGCCGGATTGCCAGGAGTTTATCTTTCACCCTCGCACATGCGACGATCAAGACACCCGCTGCTTGATTGAACTCGGGCGGATTCCCCTTACCGCATGAATGCCACCGCCACACCGCGAACATTTTGCCTGCGCAATGATGTGTTCGCTTTCCCCAATGAAACCATCTGGCACCATGAAAACGGCCGGGCGCAATGGGAGCGCGCGCAGAAAGGGAAAACCGGTGGAGAGAGATACATGAAGCGGTGCTTTGTCCTGACCCGCTCGGCCTCGCAATTTTGGCGATTTGCCAACTTCGCCCCGGATCAGCCACGCCCCTCAACGGCGGAATTGGCCAGGCAAATCCGCGCCGTGGTTGCTCAGCCCATCTGGAAGGCCCAGCGTAATCCCACGCGCATAACCATCGGCGGCTTTGCCAATTTGCGCGATGCCAGCGCGGCAGAACCCGATGTCTTCCGCACCAATCTGGGCGGCTGGCGGCAATCGTATTTCCGCTTTGGCAACTGGCGCATCATTCTGCCAATGGGGCCGCCCAAGCAACGCGCCACGGTTGTCCAACTTCGCCAATTGCTTGCCAACGACGGGCCGGTCGTGCTTTGGTTGATCAACTTTCCCTGGCTGAGCATCAACCACGCCGTTCTCGCCGCGCGCGAAAACGAGGGCCGTCCCGGTTCTTTTGAGGTCTACGACCCCAACCTGCCCGATAAACCCCAAACACTCGTTTTTGACGAAGGCCTGAGTCAGTTCCACTATCCACCCACTTTTTATTTTCGCGGCGGAGCGGTTGGGGTGCGGGCCGCGTATCACAAGCTATGGCATTGAGGCCTATTCATGGAAATGGCTCCCGACCGGTGTATGTCACCGGCATGGGCGTGGTCAGCGCCGCCGGCGCAGACGTCGGCACCGTGTGGGCGCAAATCGCATCCGGCCAGCCCGTGGTCAAGCCTGTGGAGCATTTTGCTATCCGTGGCTGCGAATGTCATGTCGCAGCGCAAGTCGCGGAGGATGTCATTATTCCGTCGCCGACTCGAGTCCGTTGGCCACGCTATATTCGGCTGGCACACACGGCGTTGGATGCCGCGCTTGTGCAGGCGGGCCTGCGTGGTGCGGACAATCGCTGCCTCGATCCGTCGTTGCCCTTGTGGAGTAGCACCACCGGCGGCGGTACGGAATATGGGGAAACCTGCATTGTCCGCGCGCGGGCGGGCGAACGCAGTGGCATCATCACCTCAGCCATGCGCTACCAGGCCCGCTATCTCCCCCATGCGCTGCAGGAGACTTATGGGTTGCGCGGCGCGGCAGTCACCTTGAGCAATGCTTGCTCCAGCGGAGCCGATCTCATCGGCACTGCCGCCAACCTGGTCGCTTCAGGTCGCGTCGAACGCATCGCCGCCGGCGGGGCAGAATCCCTCAGTACGTTGCTTTTCCATGGATTTTCCTGTCTGCGCGCCATGAGTCCGACAACCTGCCGGCCCTTTTCCATTTCGCGTGATGGGCTCTGGCTCGGCGAAGGCGCGGCTTATGTCGTGCTCGAAAGTGAAGCCGAGGTTATCCGGCGGAAAGTTACGCCACTCGCTCGAATTGCAGGTTATGGTCAGGCCACGGATTTACACCATCTTACCCATCCTCAGCCCGAAGGAATTGCCCTTCAGCGGGCCATCCGACAGGCTCTCGCTCAAGCTGGAGTTGCCCCGGAAGAAGTGGCCTATGTCAATTCCCATGGCACCGCAACTCCCGCCAACGATGAGGCCGAAGCGCACGCGTATGTAAGCGTTTTTGGAGATCATTTGCAGCGCATGGGAATCAGCTCGATCAAAAATATTACCGGCCACACCTTGGGGGCGGCGGGCGCCATCGAGGCTGTGCTGACGATCGAAGCATTACGCCGCGGTGCTCCCCTGCCCGCCTTAGCCGTGGCTGACCCTTTGCCCAACCTGGCCGCGAGCCTGGCGCAATCCCGCGAGCCGCGCGCCACCGGCCGCGCCTTTGTCTCCTGCAATTCCGGGTTTGGTGGCGCCAATGCCGCGTTGGTTTTTTTACCTGTGTAACCATGCAATTTAACTTCAACATCGCCGGCATCGGCGCGGTCAGCCCGGCTGGCCAGGGTCTTGAGCGCTTGCTCGATGGCACGGCCGCACGCTTGCAGGCCTGGCCAACGCTTTCGCCATCGGCCGCGAAAGTGGAAGCCGGTTGTGTCGATCTCACCCTGCCCTGCTGGGCCCGCTGGCGCGCAATTCCGCGTCTGCGCCGCGTCGGATCGCAAACCCTTTTTTTTGGTCGAAGCCGTGGACGAAGCCATTCGCCGGGCAAATTTGCCAGCTGGTGCAACGATCGGTTTATCGGCCGCGTTTGGTAACGGAGTGCTGACTTTGACGCGAAAATTTTATGAAGGCGTCGTGCGCGCCGGCTTGGATGGCGCCAACCCCGCGTGGTTTGCGGAAACGGTTTTCAATGCGCCATTGAATCACACGCTGGGCGCTTTGGGCCGCGAAGGACCATCGTCCGCCTGGGTGGGTGATGCCACCGCCTTGGCCCAAGCCTGGGTCAACGCCGCACTCTGGCTTGAACAGGGCACCGTAGATGCCGTGGTGGTAGCAGCGGCGGAAGAACTGGACGAAGCGATGATGGAGGTGTCACTGCGCGCGGGCTGGTTTCACCCCCCGAGTAAGGTTTTTCCGGCGGAAGGCGCGGTGGCCTTTGTGCTAACCCGAGAAGGCCCTGCACCCACCCAGGGTAACTTTCAGATTCATTCCGGACTGCCCTGGGGACGGCTTAACGAAGCACCCGCCGCCCTCGCCGATGTTCTGGCCTCGTTTGATCCGGCAACGCCGATATATGCGGGGCCCATGCCGCCATCAGGACCAGCGCAACAAGCGTGGAAACAACGGCCCGCTCGTCCGGAATTAAATGTCGCCGGACCATACCTGGGCGACGCACACGCCACTTCCGCCGGGTGGGCCATGGCGCGCATTCTGGCCACTGCGCCAAAGGAAAAATTTTCGGTCGTGCTGCCTCTGTGGGGCGCCGGCCATCAAGTCGCGGCACTCGGCTGGGAATCATTTCACGATTGCGTAAGGATAGAATAAGGCTTTGTTTGCCATTCTATGGCAAAGAACAAGGCAACGCTGGACGACCTGCGGGTTATTCTGCTCGAAAACACTTTGCTACGGGTTGAACCGCAAAATATTGGCGCGGATCAATTGCTCTTTGGTCCCGATGGCTTGGGGCTCGATTCCATTGATGCGCTCCAGCTGGCCGTGGCGGTCGAGCGGCGCTACGGCGTAACTTTGAAGGATCCGGCGCTCGTTCGCAGTGTTCTTGTAACGCTCACCACACTGCAAGTCTGGATCAACGAACAGCCCTAATCAGAAAATTCTTTTCCGGTTTTTCCCATGCGCAGCCGGACCGCCAATTTTGTTCTGCAGGGAACCCTGCTGGCCGCGGGTCTCGGGCTGACCGTCTGGGCACTACTTACCCTGCGGTGGCAAGGCGATTTGGTTGATTTGTTCCCGGCTGATTTGCCCGCCGTGCGCGACTTGCGCGCGCTCCAAGCCCGGGGAAGCGAGGACTTCAGCCTGCTGGGCGTCGTGGTCGAAACGCATGGAGAAGACTCCCAGCAACTGGCGGCCCGGCTCACTCAAGTCGCTGACGAATTGGCTCGTTCCCCCCTGGTGGCCAAAGCCGAAGTGCTGACGGACCCCTCGCGACTGGCCCCGGAAGGCTGGGCTTCTGTTTTCATCGGCTTGCCGCCGGAAAAATTCGCGCAATTTGCCAATGCCACCAGCGAAGCTGAAGTTCATGCCCACTTGCAAGCGGCCCGGGAGGCATTAAGCGGCTGGCCCGACCCAGCGGTATGGGGCCGCATTCATTATGACCCGCTCGGGTTGGCGGATTGGGTCGTGACTACGCCGACAGCGGGGACGACAAACGCATCACCGGCGCCGCCCAATCCCGTATTGCGCGTCGCCTCGAAAATTCGCGCCAATACTCTGGCCACGGCCGCACCGTTAGTGGACCTGGTCCATGCAGCGTTGATCGCCCATGGATTTACCCCGGGCAGTGTCGCCTTGACCGGCGAAGCGGCCTACGTCGCGGAAATTGCCCGCCAAATGCGCCGTGAAATGATCGGCATGACGGTCAGCTCCGGCATTCTTATTGCGCTGGTTTTCCTGGTGGCCTATCGCTCCTGGTTTCCCTTGGTGGCGTTGCTGGTGCTGCAAGCAGCCGGATTGCTCGCCGGGCTGCTGGTCGCCCGACTCGTCTGGGGCAGCATCAACTTGCTCTGCGTCGCGTTTGCCTCAATCGCCCTGGGCCTGTGTTCCGACTACGGCGCGGTCGTTTACCACCATTTTGCCAAAGGTGGAAGAAAGGCCGGCGATGGCTGGCGAACCTTGCGGCGGAGTTTGATTTTTTGCGTCCTGACGACGGCTGTTGGGCTGGGCGGCCTATCCGCCAGTGCACTGCCGGGCCTGCGGCAGTTTGCGGTGCTGATCAACGTATGTCTGATTGTGGTGGCCGCACTGGCCATTGGCCCATGGGCGAGTTGGGTTGAAAAACACATTGGCCCGCGCTCTATTCCTTCGATGGAAAAAGCCGAGCCTGAACAACCTGCGCCAACATGGCTGCGGCGATGTGGCTGGGTTTTTCTTATCGGCGGATGGTTGCTGCTTGGCTGGGCGGGATTGCATGTGGAAAACATTTATGATTTTTCCTGGTCGCGGATGTCCCCGCCTGGCTTGGAAGCACAACGTGGACAGGATGTTCTTTCCGCCTACATGCCCGCAAAATTTATTTCCGGGGATGAAAGTGCCTGGGCCGCCAATCGCCAAATTTGGGCGTCCCGTAAACCCTTTGAGCTCGGCCCTGTTTTCACCGCCGAAGGCTTTCAGCCTAATTTGGCCGAGCCCTACCAAGGTCTTTTTCATTCGCTCGACAACTGGAGCCACGGCGATCCAGCACTGGAAATTTGGTCCCGCGGCTCCACCGCCTTTGCGCGCTTGCAAGCCACACTGCCGGCATTGATCAAAAGCAATATCCTCGCAACGTCGGCTTGGGCGATGGTCATTATCTTAGCGCTGCTGGCCTGGGGTTTGGGCTCAATCACGCACCTGTGTCGCACCTTATTGGCCATGGCCGCCGGAGTCGGCTGGTGGCTGGCGGGTTTGGTGGTTGTGCATGAACCGCTTTCACTGGCGGCTTTTGCCAGCCTGCCCATCTTGTTCGGCCTGGGAGAAGATTTTTGTATTTTCATCATGTTGTTCATCCGACAGGAAGGACAGCGCTGGGGGACCGCCCGGCAACGGCTGGGCCAGCCTCTCGCCTTGGTGGCGATAATCACGATCATTGGGTTTGGCACGAGCGCTTTCAGCGCGCAACCAGCCTTGCGCAATTTTGGCGTCGTGTTGGCTCTCGGAATATTAAGTTCCTTTTTGGCCGCAGCGCTGGGCCTGCCGGCACTACTCGCCAAGCTGAAGCCCAAGGGTAAGTAATTGCCTTTCCGACCCCTGAAGCCAAAATGGCCACCATGTTTCCGCTTATTTTTCTGGCTGTCTGCGCTCTTACCGCTACCGGCCCGGAGACGGCCACCTCGACCACGCCGCTTACGAACGCCGAATTGGCCACGTTTCAGAAAAGCTATGCAGAACACCGCCTCACCACTGCCGGCTGGAGCGGAAATTTTCATCAGGAAGCGCGCAGCCCCGACTTGCTGGCGCCCATTACGAGCGACGGCAACCTGGCCTATCGCGCTCCGGCATCTCTCGAAATGGCTTATACCGTACCCATTTCCGGCCAGGTTTGGGTGCAAAACGATAAAGTCGGGCAAAAATTTTCCGGACGGGCACCCCAAGTCGCCGCTGAGCCCATGGTGCGCTCCTTGCTGGATTTCTTCCGGCAACCGCCGGAGGCATGGCAAAAGGATTTCACCCAAAGCGCGCAACGCGACCACGACATCGTGCGCATCCAATTGGCTGTCAAACCCAACGCCGTGGCCAATCAACCCAGCCGCATTGTGATCGAAGTCAATGCGACGACGTTTGACCCGATGCGTCTCGATATTTTCTTCGCGGAAACAGCTTCATTGACTTATATCTTCAGCGATTGGAAATCCCTGGGGCCAGCCTCGGCCATTCCACTTGAACCTCCCATCCATGAACCAGCCCCAACTCCCCCACGGCCCCGGATTCCGTCTGGTTGATGAAATCGGCCCGGTTGAACCGAATCTTTCGCTGCGCGGTCGCACGTGGCTGAATCCTGCCTGGCCGATTTTCCGCGACCATTTTCCAGGCCAGCCGCTCTTACCGGCGGTTTATTTTGTGGAAATGGCCGCGCAAACGTCGGGCGCACTATGGGCGAGCCACGCTGCATTTTCACCATCGATGCCTCTGCAATTGGTGGAAATCAAAAAATTCCGCATCCGGCAACCCGCGTTCCCTGGGCAGAATTTGCAAATTGTCGCCACGCTTGGCGCCACGTGGCCCGAACTGGCCACCTTTCAGGTTCAGATCTTTCGCGATAACGACCTCTTGGCGGAAGGGGAAGTTGTCATGGGCAAGGGCAAACCGGCAACGTAAGCCCGGCACTCAGACGCCAAGCTTCTGGGCCAATGCACGGGTATCGATTTTACCACGAGCGTTGCGAGAAAATTGGGGCAGCGCCAACCAAACGCGTGGTTGCTTCCACGTGGGCAAACGAACTGCGGCGGCTTTTTTCAGCTCGCCGATGGACTTCGTTGTCTCCAGGGCCGCAGCGAGAAAATCGCGCCCGCCACGCACGCCCACGCCACACCAGGCATCTGAGACGCCGGGCAAGGCACGCAAAATGGACTCGATTTCTGCCGGCGCAACTTTACGACCCGCCAGATTGGCTTGTCGCCCCAGCCGGCCCGTTAAGACAAGTTCTCCCTTCCGGTTCCACTCCCCACAATCCGGCAATAAGTGTTGGCCGTGGCTTTTCGCCACTGCCGCGCTCCGCACTTGGACCCGCCCGGCAAGTAACTTGACGCGCACACCGGGCAAGGGACACCCGACACTGAGGCCGGCGAGCGAAGCGTTGCCAGTTTTGTCATAGCAAATGCCGCCCGTTTCGGAAGCACCGTAGAAATTATGAATCTTCCGGCCAAAGCGTTGCTGGAAGCGTTGAGCGACTTCTGCAGGCAGCGGCGCACCGGCAGAAATCGCCAGACGCAATGTACCCAGGCTCTGGCTGCCCGGAGTCTCGGCCAACAGCTTGAAAACGGCCGGGACTGAGGGAAAAATGGTTGGATGATAGCGTTCCATCCATTCACCAATTTGCGCAATGGTGTAAGCACCGGCGGAGATAATCGGAATGCCCTCAACCAACAGCGGCAGCACGAGATTGCCCAACCCGTACGAATGACCCAATGGAATTAGCCCGAGATTTTTATCGCGGGGACGCAAACCCATACCCGCGCGAATGTGCCGATAATCGGCCAGAAGATGCCGAGCCTGACACGGAACCGCCGCCGCTTGACCAGTCGACCCGGAGGTTACTTTGACGACGGCGATGTCTTGCCAGCGATGCCCGGCTGAACGCAGGGGAGAAAGAGCTTCCCCATCCCACCAATGGGTTGCGCCGAGTTGCAGGGCCAGTTCCTGTCCGTGATGGGAATCAAAACCGGGGTCCAATGGCAAAGCGGCCCAGTTTGCCTTCTGCGTTGCCAAAAAAATCGCCAACCAATCCAATCCATTGGGCAACACCCACGCAACACAACCACCCGCGCGCCTAAAATTGCCTGCGTTAAATACCGCCTCCGTCGCGGAAGTAATCTCCGCTGCACGGTAGGCCTGACCGGTGGCGGCATCCGTGAGAAGTTTCACGTGCAGTCGATGCGTCGACGTTCGCTGCCATTGTCGCCATAATTCACTGCCACGATTACTGGGTCTTTCCATGGATCGCTTATGGAAATTAAATTTTCTTGGCGGTGTATTCGCTAAGACAGCCGTATTTTAGCCGATGGACAGCTAGGGCAAAGCCCGCCTGATCAAGTGCGGCGAGTACTGCCGAAGGCGGGCGCGCGCCGGCCATCGTGCGCCAATAATAGCGGTAAAGCTGCCAGGCTCTGATCTTGCCGGTAAACAACCAGCCCAGTGCAGGCAGCAATCCGCCAAAATAGCCGTCGAAAATGACCTTTCCGACAAAACTCGCCGGGCGCGTGATCTCCAATATCAGTACGTGGCCACCCGGACGCATGACGCGCGCAAATTCGCGAAAAGCGCGGTTCCAATCCGGCACATGCCGCAATGCATAACCCATCATGACAAAATCGAATGCGCCATCAGGCACGGGCAGGGCTTCCGCCACCCCTTCGTGAAATTCGAGCGGCAGTTTGGCTCGAGCTCGAGCCGACATGCCGGGGCTGGGGTCCACGCCAACGAGTGTCACCTGGCCGTGGGTCAACTTAGTCGCGGCCTCGCTCATCAAGCCAGTGCCGCAGGCAACGTCCAGCACCTTTGCCCCAGCTTGCAGCCCAGCCCGCGCTAAGGCCTCCTGGCGATAAAGCAACCCTCGTCCGACAGAACCAAGTGCATCAACGCGATCGTAAATTCCCGCGCTTTCATCAAACAACTGCCTCAGTTCTGCTGGATCGAGCGCGCCTGGAGAAGGTTCAGTACTCATGTCGCCACCTCTTCACCGTGCCGATGGTACATAAAGCGGTTGATCGCGCAGGCCATTCGAAAAATCTGGAACCGCCAGCGCACGGACCAAGGCAAAGTGTGGTGACCAGCCAGGACGGCGTTAACCGCCGGAAAGACTTTCAAGCGATTGGTGGGCTGCATAAAAATCTCGAAACTGGCCGGATCATAAAACGATTCCACCAGTTGGCGCACAATGTGGACCCGATCTTTCATATATTGAGTATAACGTGCTTGCTCACGATGATCGAAGGGCCGGCCAGTGCGTTTCAAGCGCAGTAATGTCTCAACGGCGCGGCTGGCTGAAGCACAAGCGAGGCTGACGCCGGACGAAAAAACCGGATCAATAAAACTCGCGGCATCGCCGATCAGAAACAGCCCGTCCTCCGCAAAACGCGAATAACAAAAACAATAGTCCGCGGTGACGCGAAATTTGTCCAGCGGTTGCGCTTTTTCCATCATTTCCGGGAGCAGCTTGGTTTCGCGCACCGTGCGCCAGAATATTTCCTCCGGATTACGCAATTGCGCCCCGCCCATTTCATCCAGCGGTCTGACCAAACCCACCGAAGTTTTGCCACCGGCCAGTGGAATAAGCCAAAACCAGCCGCCCGGCAGCCGAAAAATGTGAATATTACCACCCCGGCGGTCGGCCCGGCGCGGAACACCGCTGAAGTGATTGTAGATGGCCATGCGCTTGGGATAATTCAATTGATCACGGGCCATCGACAAAACGCGCCCCATGACCGCGTCCCGGCCGCTGGCGTCCAACAACCAATCCGCCGACACCTGACCCGGCGTGGCGCCGGCCAAATCAACCTGCCAGACCTTTTGCTCGCGTCGGGCGCTGGTTACGCGAGTCTCCATCCGCACCTCGCATCCGCACGAGGCGGCGTGGTCCAACAATACCTGATCGAACACCGCGCGCTCGACTTCAAAGGTCATTGGCGGGCCGCCAAAATATCCATTCGCAAAGATGATGTGGATGCCCCGCCCCGTTTTGCCGTCATAAAATTCCGCTCCATATTTTTCCACGAAACCGGCCGCACCCAATTTTTCCCACACGCCAATCTCCTCGAAATATCGATTACCGGCGGGCAGTAATGATTCGCCGATGCGAAAACGCGGAAATTTTTCCTTTTCCACCACCAACACTTTGACGCCCGCGCGGGCGAGGCGCGCTGCTGCCGTGCTTCCCGCCGGACCAGCTCCGATTATTATTGCGTCGTAGTGCATTGCGTTCGCAAATCTTATTGCGCGTTTTATTCCATTGGCAAATTAAATGCGGGAATTTGACGGTTTCCCACCCGTTTTCCCCGAGCGACAGTAGGGTTTTACCCCATGTCACAAAGTGCCGTAGGGCTTGCCTGACCGAACATGAAAACGTATTTTAAAAAAGAAAACAGCATGGCGTCGCTCCGCAATTTTTCCAAAGTTTCAACCGCATCTCCTTCGCCATGGTGGATGGGTATTTTGCCATGGCTGGCATTCGGGGTAATGCAAGAATGGTATGCGCCGTTGGCGGCGCCGCTGGCTTTGACCGTTTTAATTTTACTGAACTGGCGCACCTGGCAGGTCATGCCGCCGCTTGATCTAGGGATGGCCGCTTATTTTTTAATCTACAGCATCCTTAGCCTGACCGGACTCGGACAAAAGCTTGCGCCCCAACTGCTCTTTGCCTTGTGCCCTGCAATACTGGCGGTGACGGCCGCCTTATCCGTGACCATGGGCCGGCCCTTCACGCTTGCCTACGCCCACCGCTATGCTCCCGAGCATATTCGAATACGGCCAACCTTTTTTCAAGCTAACCAGATCCTGACGCTCCTCTGGGCCGCAGGCTTTGCCTCTGCGGCCGTTGCCATCTGCACTTTCTCCGCGGTCTGGAATCCAGCCCGAGCCACATTGATTCTTATGTCGGTGATGGCTGCGACCATCGCTGCTTCCGTTGTTATTGGTCGCTGGCTCCACCTCCGCATTTCCCAATCTGCCATATGAATTCCCTTCTTCAGCTGCGCCAGTCTGCCGCCGCCCTAGACGATGGAGTCTTGCAGGAAATGCTGCTAATGCGCGGGCCAGACCAAGCTTCTCTGCATGAGCAAGCGGAGGCTCTTACCCGAACTGCATTCGGCAATCAAGTGTTTGTCCGCGGAGTGGTGGAAATTTCAAATTTTTGCCGTCAGAACTGCCACTATTGTGGGATGAGGCGCAGTCGGGCGGACTTGGAGCGATATCGTATTCCACTCGACGTCCTGTGCGAAACCCTGATCAATCGGCGCCCCGCCTATGTAACCGATATTAATTTGCAAGCTGGTGAAGACCCCAAAGCTGTCCGCGAAATCGTGCTGCCTTTGCTGAAGGAATTGCGGAAGCATACCAAACTGGGGTTGAGTGTGGGGCTGGGCACCCTCTCGCCAGAATTGTGCGATGAACTGCGGGAAGCAGGCGCCACGTTTTACATCATCAAATTCGAAACCGCCGATATTGAAACTTACAAGCGGTTGGAAGCGCCTGGCAAACTCGCCGCGCGTCTTGACACCATCCGTCGGCTGGCCGCCACCGGCTGGAAGGTATCCTCCGGGTTTATTGCCGGCTTGCCAGGTGAAACCGTGGACAACTTGGTGGCATCGCTCAAGCTGATTTCCGAATTGCCGCTGGCTGGATCCAGTGTGAGTCCTTTTATTCCCGGAAGCCACACCCCGCTGGCCGATGCGCCCGCGGGCGATCTTGAAACAGCGTTAAATTGCGTGGCTCTTCTGCGGCTGCAGAATCCCAAACACATCATCCCCGCCGTCAGTGCATTCGGCAACGGGGACATTGCCGGCTACGTCCGCGCTTTGCGCTCAGGCGCTAACTTAACCACGGTTAATCTTACCCCAGACGAATGGCGCGGCAATTATCCCATCTACACAACCAAGCGCTGGATTCTCGACGAAGAACGTTTGACCCGCGCCATTGATTTAGCTGACCGCCAACCTTTTGTTTCTAGCTTGAGTGACCACCTTGCCAAAAATTATTCAAGCTCCGCACAGCATGCTTTGTAACGTTACTCCAGCATGTTGATGGAACGTAGAACTTTCAGAGCCGCATTTCCCATACCTTTAGGCTAGTTTTTGCCCAATCTTTACGCCGGATTTTTGACCGTTTTTGGGTTTTTTTCGGGTTTTCTTGGGTTCCAAGCCTAATTTAAGAAACAACACTTAAAGCACTAATTTGGAGCGTTTTAAGTCGTTTTTAGAGGAGTGCCCCCACCGAGACTTGAACTCGGATTAGCGGTTTAGGAAACCACCGTTCTATCCAATTGAACTATGGGGACTGCTTAAGTGGAGTATGTACGGGCGGAAAATATGTCGCAAGAAAAAGTAGGGCCACTCACCCCTCCCACAATCGGTAGCCAATTCCTGACTCCGTTGTGAGGTGCTTCGGCTTTTGCGGGTCGGCTTCGAGTTTCTGGCGCAAATGAAGCATGTGCACGCGTAGGTACCCGGTGTTTTCCTCGGCGTGCGGGCCCCAGAGTTCACGCAAGATCTGCCGGTGGGTGACGACTTTGCCACGGTGCTGCACGAGCAAGCGCAGCAGCGCGTACTCCTTCGCCGTCAAATGCACCTCCTGTCCTGCCCGGCGAACAACCCGAGCCGGCAAGTCCACTTCGATTTCACCAATGGAAACAATCGCCGGTTCGCCAGTTGTACGAACCCGTCGCAGGATGGCGCGGAGACGCGCCAACAGCTCGCCACCGCTAAAGGGCTTCGTCAAATAATCATCCGCCCCTGCATCAAGCGCGGCGATTTTTTGCTGTTCAAGATCGCGAGCCGTAAGCACAAGGATGGGTATTTGCGTCCACTCACGCAAACGACGCAAAACCTCAATGCCATCAAGATCGGGCAGGCCAAGGTCGAGGATGATCGCCTCGGGCTGGAGCGCGGCGGCCTCCGTCAAACCGAGCTGGCCGTTTTCCGCCTCGCGCACCTCCACGCCCCCCGCCTCAAGCGTGACCCGCAGCAAGCGGCGAATTTGCACTTCGTCGTCAATAACCAGAACACGCGGGCGGGCGGCGGTGTCATTCATTCTGGGGGAGGATTCTGTAGCGGAACATGGGGGAGGTGAAGCGTTATCCGCGCCCCCCCGCCCGGGTTGTCACCAATAATGACTTCCCCACCCTGCGCCGCAATGAAACCTTGTACGATGGAAAGGCCCAACCCCAGTCCGCCAACGCGTGCGTCGTCGCCGCGCACAAATTTTTTGAAAAAACGTTCACGCATCGCTGCCGGGAAACCGGGACCGCGGTCCGCCACGGTAAAAAAGACGTGCGCACCGTCGCCAGTTAGTCCGGTGGAGAGGGCGACGGGCGTTCCGGGTGGCGTATGGTGGGCGGCATTGAGGAGCAGATTGATGAGCGCTTGTTCCATTAAGGCAAAATCGGCCCGCAGCGGCGGCTGATCACCGGGGATGGCAAGGGCAAAGGGTCGGCCCGCCAGGGCGTCGTGCGTGGCATCCACGGCGGCGTTGACGAGGTCGTGCGCGTCGCACCAATCGAGGCGCGGTTGCAGTGCCCCACTTTCCAGGCGGGTTTGGTCGAGCAAATTTCCCACCAGGCGATTGAGGCGGCGAACCGCGGTCTTCAACTCGCCGAGCAGGTTCTCCCGTAAAGCCGGATCCGCCTTGGGAAGATTCTCACTTACACCGGTGATGACGGCCAATGGCGTGCGCAGCTCGTGCGATACACTTTCCAGCAAGGTGTGGTGAAGTTTTTCCGATTCCACAAGGATGCGCTCGCGCTCGCCCGCAGCACGCAGCGATTCACGTTCGACAATCAAGGCGAGCTGGCGGGCAAAAGCGTCGAGCAAATCGCGTTGCGCGAGCGTCAGCGTATCCTTCAACGGAAGTTTCACGCCGAGCACGCCCACGGCTTTGTCTTCGCTCAACAACGGCACATAATAACCCTCGCTGCTGGGCAGGGTATCGGTAAAGCGGCCGGAAGCGCGGCGGTTGTGGAAAGACCAATCCGCCACGCCCCCCTCCTTATCATCGAGGGCATAGGAGCCGGCAAAATGCGGGGCCAGCGCGCCGCTGTTCTCGTCGACGAACGCAAGCGCGGTTTCTGCGCCGAATAAATCGTCAATCTGGCGAAGGGCGGCGAAAACGGCCTCGTCAAGCGTCTTGGCGGCGCCAAGCGCGCGGCTTAGTTGGAACAGCGCCGTGGCTCGTTCTTCCCGCATGCGCTCGTTGCGCGATTGCGCCCGAATGCGTGCGGTCAACTGCCCCACGACCAGCGCGACAACAAAATAGGTGCCAAAGAGAATACCGTCTTCCAGTTTATCAATTTCAAATGTGAAACGCGGAGGGATGAAAAGGTAGTCCCACGTCAAGGCACTCAACACCCCCGCGAGCATCACCGGCCAGCGGCCAACTTTGAGACTCAAAAAAATGACGGCGAGCAAATAAAACAATCCAATGGCCAGATAGTAATCTTGCGGTAAAAACCATCCCGCCGCGGTCAGCGCCGCCAAAGTGGAGACTACCGTGACATATTCCTGCGGT
>Ga0206967_1067_pt1 | contig 23618 bp, 20 predicted proteins | sample Alteio_BWOrgHeat_24_FD_153259 | JGI IMG/M metagenome (GOLD analysis project Ga0206967, IMG submission 153259) | Enriched cells from forest soil in Barre Woods Harvard Forest LTER site, Petersham, Massachusetts, United States -... | ecosystem: Environmental > Terrestrial > Soil > Temperate forest >...
CCAACTAATCCCGACCTTTCCCCGGTTACCCGGGATTATCCCAGAAGACCCTGCCCAGATAACCAATCCCCTTACGGGGCAGCCACTGAACAAAACCTTCTGTTCTCTCAAAGAACCATGCCGATACTATCGCACGAGGTTGTTTTTTCGCAAGGGGTCGGCGCAAAAAATTTCTCACCGTCAACAACTTGTGAAATAACCGGGAGTTGCTTTGGGGTGAAAGTGAATAACTCCCTAAACCGCCGAAATTCAGTAGGTTGTGGTGTCGAAAAGAGTGAATAACCTCACCCACCGATTATTCACGTGTGTGAACAACCCGGAAGTGAATAACTTGTGAAGAAGTTTTTCGCGAAAATTCGGCGAATTTTTCGAAAAGAACTGGCGATTTTTTACCTTTCGGCACTTCAGGAAACAGATTATCTTAATAATATTATATATTTTATTTGGATATTTACGCCTCCCTGCTGTCTTGCCTCAAAAGCAGCCTGGGCTATCGTGAAATCCACCCCCTACCCCCACTATGTCGCGCCTCACCCGTCGTTCCTTTATCAAATCCACCGGCGTGGCCGCTGCGGCCGCCACCGTTCTCCGCCCGCGCTCCTGGGCGCAAGTCACCGGCGCCAATAGCGACATCCGCCTCGGCTTCGTCGGCTTCAACAGCCGCGGCAAAGATATCATCACGCGCGATATGCCGACCGTCACCGGCGCGCGCATCACCGCCCTGTGCGATGTGGACTCCACCGTGCTCGACGGCATGGCGAAAACCCTGCGCGACAAGGGCGCGACACTCGATACGTTTACCGACTACCGTGACCTCCTCGCCAAGGGCAATATTGACGCCGTCGTCATCGCCACGCCGAACCACCAGCACGCGCTCCAAGCCATCTGGGCCTGCCAGGCGGGCAAGGATGTCTATCTCGAAAAACCCGTTTCCCACAATATTTGGGAAGGCCGCAAGATCATCGAAGCCGCCAACAAATACCAGCGCATCATCCAGGTCGGCTCGCAGGCCCGCTCGAGCAAGAGCGTGGGCGACGCCGTGGCGTGGACCCAGGCCGGCAACCTCGGCAAAATTCTTATCGCCCGTGGCCTTTGCTACAAACCGCGTCCGTCCATTGGCTTGACCGAAGGTCCGCAGCCGGTACCGACGAACATCAATTACGACCTCTGGCTCGGCCCCGCGCCGGAGGCTCCGCTACGCCGCACGAAGTTCCACTACGACTGACATTGGCAGTGGCCCTATGGCAACGGCGATATCTGCAACCAGGGCGTCCACCAGATGGACATCGCCCGCTGGTTCCTCGGCGAAGAATCACTGCCGCCCCGCGTGTTCAGCTTCGGCGGGCGCCTGGGCTATGTGGACGACGGCCAGACGCCGAACACCCTCGCCGCGTGGTTTGACTATGCCAAGGCCCCGCTCGTCTTTGAAGTGCGCGGCCTGCCCGCCCGCCCTGGCACGACCCAGATGGACGCGATGCTCGGCACCAGCATCGGCGTCATCGTCCAATGCGAAGGCGGCACGGTCGTCGTCCCCGCGACCTACACCTCCGCCCAAGCCCTGGACAAAGATGGCAAAGTCGTGAAGGAATTCACCGGCGGCATCGGCCAGATGCAAAATTTCCTCACTGCTGTGCACAACCGCAAGACCAGCGACCTCTGCGCGCCGATTACCGAAGGCCACCTCTCCAGCTCGCTCGCACACCTCGCGAACATCTCCTACCGCATTGGCAAAACCCAAACCCCTGACGCCCTCCGCGAGCAAATTAAGGCCAACGCCGTTTTGACCGAAGCCTACGGCCGTGTCAGCACACACCTCGCCACGAACAATGTAGATTTAGAAAAAACACCCCTCACCCTCGGCGCCCCGCTGGAATTCGACGCCAAGACGGAAAGCTTCCCCGGCAACGCCACCGCCAACGCCCTCCTCACCCGCGAATACCGCAAACCCTTCGTCGTGCCGGAGAAGGTATAGGGCGTAAACCAACCATTAATCAAAGGGCGGTAGTGTATTCACTACTAACAACATTTTCCGCCACGCCGAGCTCTTCGGTCTCTTCATTCTTCTCCTTAAACACCAGCGGCAACAGCACCTGTTTTGGCAAAACTTTCGGCGCGGCATCCGCGGTCAGGGCCGCCTTGAGTTCTTTGGCAATCGTTTCGCGGTTCACAAACGACCACTGCTTCGCAAATTCGAGATAAATTCCGGCCTTAACCACTTCCTCCGGCTGGAGCGACAACGCCTTGGAACAAGCCCACCGCGCCGCCCAGACCAATCCGTCCAAAAAGTTTTCCTGCGACGACGTAAAACGCCCGTGCAATTTCAGGCTGACCACAGAGTCCGGCACAACGGAGTCATTCTGACGGCTGACCAGCGAGGCGTCGATGGACTCGCCGACGGCCTTGAGTGCCAGCACGTAGGCCGGCTGGAACTTGTGCGCCGCGAAATCGGTGGTATTGAACGCGCTCTTTTCCTGCGGGGTAAACTTGATGTCCTCCGCGTAGTCATAAACAAAAACCAGATCGATATTCGCCAACGGCCGCGTCGCCCAGGCGGGCAACAGCTCGACCTGTGGCAGCATCAAAATCGTCCCGCCATTCCAGCCAGTAATGAGGGAAAACTCCAATCGGCCGCCTTCATCGTCGGGCCGCACCACTTCAAGTTGCTTGAGGCCGGAGGCTTGCGCCAATACAGCATAAAGCTCCTTTTCGCCCAACTGCCCCAGCGTGCCGTCCGCCAGCAAGCCGTAGAACTTATATTCCTGCATTTTGCGGCCATCTTGCAGGCCCTCCTCGAATCGCAAATGAGAAAAAAATATCGGCTGGGCTTTGAGGCCAAATGATTGCACGGCTTTCGGAAGTTTGGCCAGAGCCTCCTTCTTCGTGAGGGCTTCCTGTAAAGTGCCGATATATTCGAGGGCCTTGTGAATTTCGCCGCTCAACCACATTTGCGAATTTTTCGAGGATTCGTCCGGAAAGACATCGATCATCGGTTTGGTCAGTCGCGGGCCCAAAAACACCAGTAGCTTGGACCACGGCGAACCTGTTTGCGGCATATGTTGGAACATGCCCGGCGACAATTGCAGCGTTACCGTCACGTTTTCCGCCCCGTCGGGCCCCGGCTGGATGTCTTCCTGGGTCAAGGGCGCATAGCCCCGTGCCGCAACTTGGTCATCATCCACCACCTCCAGCTTAAAGAAAAAGCGCCCGACAATACCGGAAAGTGGATCGCGAACAACTATCGGTCGCTGGGGAAGGATTTCCCCTGCTAAATAAACCGCGGCACGCAGCTCATTATCCGATGTCATAACCCGTCAGTAGCAGGTTTAATTGAGTAGGTAAATACCCTAATTTAAGAATAATTTAACCCGAGCATTAGGTCAATTATAAGTCAAAAAATCCAGCCAAGCTTTCCCCGTCTTCGCACCGTTACAAAATGATACATGCCAAGACTATTAAAACGGCGAAGAGCCGCACTCTTTTCGCCGATTTACTTCGCGTCCACCACCAAACATGCCGACACCGGCCCAATTTTGTCGTTGTGGTATTGCCAGACGACTTTTTTGTCCGGCGTAACCTCGAACACTTCCGGCTCGCCCTGGAAATTGCTGAGCACCGTATCGCCATTCGGCAACCGTTGCGCTGTGCCCATGTAGTGGAGATTGAAGCCCGCGGGAAGGTCGGACTGCTTCAGTGTCCAGATGATTTTGGCATCGTGGTCGAATTCATAAACCTCCGCGCCGTAGCCGCCGGTGACAAGTGTATTGCCATTCGGCAAACGGAAGCCACCGTTGACGCCGGGATTTTTCGCCGGGGGCACAGTGTAGGTTTGCAAAACTTTGCCATCGGCATCCAGTTCGCGCACCACGGCATCAGAACCATAAGCGACCAGATACGTGCCCGCGTCCGTTTTGCGCGCGAGGCGGAATTGCTTGTGTGTGGGCTGGGATGATTCGAGTTTGATTTCGTGCGCAACAGTCAGGTCGCGATTAATTTCAAACAGCCGCTTCGAGCCGCATTCGCAAATGAGAACCCGATCATCTGGCAATGGCTGGCAGGAGTGAATCTCTACTCCCGGCCCGGCCTTGTACTCCCAAGTGATGTTGCCGGTGGCCGTATCTATCTCGCGCACGCCGCCACTGTAGCTGGCGAGCAAACGACCATTCGGCAGCAGCCAGCTGTCTTCACCCTTCATGCCGACAGTGTATTCCCCAGCGATGTCGCCATTGGGTGCGACTTTGTAAACCTTGCCCTGAATGGGCGCATGGGCAAGAAAAGTATGCGTGATGCCCGTGGCGGAAACAACGCCGCTGGGAAAGGCTGGAGAAGTTGTGGCCGCAGCGGCGGGTGCCGGGGTTGGCGCCGTGGGGGCCGAAGCAGCGGCGGTTGACGCAGGGGCGGCAGTTGCCGGCAAGGGAGTCGTCGCGGCGCAAACAGTGCCGATCAAGAAACCAGCGACCAGTAAAAACCAAGCGAAGAGGTGTTTTTGCGTCATAGGGGGTGTGTCGTAGACTTGACCCTTCCCCCGCGCCTAACAATGCCAAAAAAGTCTCGCGCTTGCGTTACGTCGTCGCTTCAGGCTTCTTGGTGAACCACTGGATGTTTCCGCATTCTCCACAGGCAAGGGTCGCCGCCGAGGCATTCGCCCATCCCAAATTGAAGAACTCCATCCCTTTGGAATTGAGTTGAGCTTCGCCGATTGAAAAATCCTCTCCGGAGCAATGCGGGCAACGCACCGGACGATCACCAACAGTATAGCGAGATGTTTTCATATGTTTCCTTGGTGATGCAGTATCGCACTTTTCTCGGTTTCCCCCAATTACAGATTAACATTTTAATTATAATCACGCGCCTACTGTCCGAACGGCCAAATCCTTTTCCTCACCGATACGCCAGCTTTCCTTCAATAAGTCAGTTAACTTCCATCAAGCCAGCCTATTTTGCTGTCTCGCTATATCTCGTTTCGCGGATGACCGTGACTTTGATGGCTCCCTGATAGTTTAATTCGTCCTCAATTTTGCGGCGGACGTCCACCGCAAGTTGGCGGGCTTCGGAGTCCGTCATTTTTTCGGGCGCCACGATGACGCGCACTTCGCGGCCAGCCTGCAAAGCGTAAGCTTCCGTAACACCGGGAAAGCCACGAGCCAAATCCTCGAGCGAGCGCACGCGTTGCAAATAGCCTTCGATGGATTCCGAACGGGCGCCCGGGCGTGTGGCCGAAACAGAATCAGCAATCACGAGCAGAGGCGCGTAAACACTTTCTGCAGGGACTTCATTGTGGTGAGCGGCAACAGCATTGATGACGCGCGGGTCTTCGCCATAGGAGCGCAAGAGGTCTGCTGCCGCCAGCGCGTGGCTGCCGGGGTGGTCGCCGTTCAGAGCCTTGCCCAAATCGTGAAACAAGCCGGCACGACGCGCGGGTTCAGGATCGAGGCCCAGTTCCGCGGCAATGAAGGCGCAAATCGAAGCCACCTCCACCGAGTGATCAAGCGTGTTCTGATTGTTGGATAAACGAAAATGCAATTTGCCCAGCACGGCTACCAACTCAGGATTGACTCCCGAAAGATGCAGACGCGCTACGGCTTTTTCGCCCAGCACGCTAAAGTTGTGTCGTACTTCCTCGTCGGCTTTGCTGACAAATTCCTCGATGCTGGCCGGGTGGATGCGCCCATCGGCCACCAAACGTTCGAGGGCCAACCGCGCCACTTCACGGCGGATGGGATCAAAACTGGAAACGAGTACCGCATCGGGCGTCTCATCAATCATGAGGGTAACGCCGGTGGCGGACTCGAAGGTCCGGATGTTACGACCTTCACGGCCGATGATGCGGCCTTTCATTTCTTCGTTGGGCAGGCGCACGAGCGTGGCGCCAATTTCCGATGGCACCGTCGAAGTCAGACGTTGCAACGAATCAATGAGGATGCGGCGGCCTTCTTCTTGCAGTTCTGTTTCCGCGCGGTTGCGGAGTTGGTTGCGCAGGTCGCGCAGTTCCGCAGCGCATTCCACACGCACTTCCTCCCGCAGGGCCGTGCGCAATTGCTCCTCATTCAAATTGGCGGCGGCGCGCAGGCGCTCACGGTAAAACTGGCTTTGGCGCTCCAACTGGTCGCGCAGCGCCTCGATTTCGGCCCGGCGGCTGTTGAAGTAGGATTCGCGGCGGTCCAGTTCATCCGTTCGGGTTTCGAGCCGGGCGCGGGCTTCGGCGACCTCGGTTTCGGCGGTTTGCTGCGTTTGTTGGAAGCTGGCCCGGACCTGGGCGATTTCCTGGTCGGTCTTGGTCTGGAGGTCGCGGGCTTGAAGTTCCGCCTCCTTGCGGGCCAAATTAAGGATATTGGCCGCCCGGTCCTGCAAGTCCCGCTTCCGGGCACGATTCAACACCCAGCCAAAGAGGAGCGTAACCGCCACCCCGGAGAAAAAAACCAGCAGCATTGACCCGTTATCACCCATCTGGAAAGAGCCCGGCGCGAAAGCGGGGTGGTTCCCGCGCTCATGGACTATTTAACCGTTAAGAGGGTACATAGTTACACCTTTTGCCCAAATCGGCAAGGCGGAAGAAAGAGGGCGAAAAACGCTTGCCTTGGGGCCCGGAATGCGCTTTTTTCAACGTTTGCCCAATTTCCTATTCCATGAAAGCCACCATTAAGACCCAAGGACGCCAGTTTATCGTCCAAGAAGGCGACATCCTGAAGGTAAACCGCTACCCGAATACCTCGGCTGGCGACACCGTTGATATTTCCGACGTTCTCCACATTGGCGACGGCGCGACCGCCCGCATTGGCACGCCCTTCGTAGCTGGCGCCTCCGTCAAACTCCGCATTCTGGAGAATAAGCGCGGCGATAAAGTCCACGTCTTCAAGAAGAAGCGTCGCAAACGCTACGAGCGCCGCCGCGGCCACCGCCAGGAGCTTTCGGTCATCAAGGTCGAAGGCATCACGGGTTAGTCTTTTCCACTTTTTCAAACCTCTCATCCCCTCTCGTCATGGCACATAAAAAAGGTCAGGGAACGTCCAAGAACGGTCGCGATAGCCACAGCCAGCGCCTCGGCATCAAACGCTACGGCGGCGAGTTCGTCTTCGCCGGCAACATTCTCATGCGCCAGCGCGGGACCAAGATGCACCCGGGCGCCAACGTCGGCTTGGGCCGGGACCACACCCTCTTTGCCCTCAAAGACGGCATCGTGTTGTGGAACGCCGCCAAGCGCCAAGTGTCCATCGTACCAGAGCCAGTCGAAGCGGCGGCGAACTAGTTTCGCGCCCAAGCCACTTTCCCATGACCGGAAACCGCGCGACGGCCGGTCATTTTATGCTTCTGCGCAAGGTCCAAGGCTTTATACTGCCTTGCCGCCAACCTCCGCCCGCCGGAATGGCGACCCGCCACCATGCCTGAATCCAACTTGATGGCCAATTCGATCCCGCTGGGTCGTGCCTACGAGATAATCGAGGATGGCCAGACATTCGGCGGCTATACGATTTTGCGCTGTCTGTCGTACGACATGCTCGGGACGTTGTATTTGGCCCAGAATAACGAGAGCAACCAGCGCGAAACCCTTTTTGTCTTCCCGTCGCTCGTGGCACAAGACCGGGGCTTCCCCGATCGTTTTGCCGCACAGACGAAAAAACTTTGCGCGTTGAAGCACCCCAACCTGCTGGCCTTCACGCAGCCGATTACCATCCAAAACAGTTACTGCCTGATCGGCGAAGCCTTCGAAGGCCTGAACATCCCCGATCATCTGATGATGCTGACGGGTTCGCAGTTAAGTGTGTCAGAAAATCGGGAAGCGGTAAACCTGCCCCCATCACAAGTAACGCCGATTCTCGAACAAGTGCTGGCCGGCCTGGCCTTTGCCCATGAAGGCAAGGTGATGCACCTGAACCTGAATCCGACGAAGATTCTGCGTTCGGGTTTCGGAGAAGTGAAAGTTTACGGCTACCACTTTCTTGCCATCCTTGGGCAGGAGCTATTTGAACAGCTCGTCTCGGCCGGCATTCCCCCATTGAAGCTCGACCCCAACCGGTCCTTTCTCAGCACCACGGATACCCTTTCGCCGGAAGCGCGTTTACGCAAACCCCTCGAATACCGTTCGGATATTTATGCGATCGGCGTCAATACCCACTGGCTCCTGACCGGCCGCAAGCCGACATCGCCCTACCAGCCTCCGTCCAAAATTCAACCGGGGATCGAAGCAGGCTGGGATGCGTTTACGCTGCACTGCCTCCAACGTCTTCCGGAAGATCGTTACACCACGGCCAATCTCGCGCTGGAAGACTTGCGCAACATCGCGCAATTAACGCCGCTGGAGCAAAAACAACCGCTCGAGTTGTTGCTCGCGCCGGAAGCCCCCGCCGCACCTGTGGCCAAAAAGAAAGAAAGCAAGACTCCGTTGGTGAAAAAATCCAAACCGGTCAAACCGCCGCGCCGGGCCCGCAAGCCGCTGACCCTGACCCAGCGCTTGCTGTTCATCGGCTTGCCGGCGATTCTCTTGGTCGCGCTTGCGGCCTTTATTTACGTCCAAGTGGAAACGAGCGAAGATTCCATCGCCAGCGATATTCCCGCGGTGAGAGTTCACGAAGGCCAGACCCCCCGGCTGCGGCTAACCATCACCCCGCGCAACAGCATGGTAAAAATCGGCAAGGCTGTTTTCCAAGTGGCGGATGGCGAACTGCCCCTGAGCATCGTGCGCGGCGATTATTCCATTGTGGTCGAATCACCTCCCAAGTACCGGTCGAAAACCATTCCCTACACCGTCCTCAACGAACCGGACCACCTCTTTATCAATCTCGATCCAGCCTGGGCCGTGGCGGACTTTGCCACCGTGCCCGGCGCCACGATTACGGCCCAGCCGGAGAAAGGCCCGGTTATTACCCTCGGGGTGGCGGATGCCAGCGGCAATTTGCATGTGGTCCAGGGACTGGGTGACGGCAATTACACCTTTACGGCCAGCAAGGAAGACTATCAATCAGTCCAATTGCCCAATCAAAAACTCGAGCTGACAAAATCGTACCATTACACGCTCCGAATCTCGGCCCAACCCGCCACCATCACCCTGACCACGGATCCCGTCGGCACCACGGTGCGCATTGGCAATATCGTGCTCGGACAAACGCCTTTGACCACCAAATCGATTCCGGTCGATACCGATGTCGAATTGACCCTCGAAAAAACCGGCTACCAACCCGTGGCCCGCACTCTGCGCGTCAGGCCCAATATCTCCGAAACGATCGATCTAGGCAAACTTGATGCCCGCATGGGGGAATTGGCACTGGATTTTAAGCTCGGTGGCCACGAGCCGACTGCCGAGGAATTGCGCGACGCGAAAATTGTCATCGGCAACCGCACTTACCCAGCCTCCACCCGCCATATTCCCAATATGCTGGAAGGCAGTTATCCCATTTCGTTCCAGCATCCAGACTACCTTCCCATGGATTTAACCATGGCGATTATCGGCGGGCAAGCAGCTTCCGCCTCGGCTAACTTGCAGCCACGCCCGAGCCGGCTGGCGATTCACGCGACCCCAGCCGTGCCGATAACCGTGTATCTCAATGGCCTGACACTTTTGCCCAGTGCGGACGGCACTTATCCCCTCCCGCCCAACCAGCCCGACAAAGTGCGCGTTGATGCACAAAACTTTGCCAGTGCGGTGCGTGACTACCAGCCGGTTCCAAATCAATCGCTTTCGTGGGATGTGTCTCTTGGCGTTCTGCCTCCCGCGCAAATCGGCCGCGATTACCAGATTCCCTACCTGGGCATGGACTTGAAATGGATTCCCGCCGGCAACTACACCATGGGCAGCCCAGGCAATGAGATTGACCGTAAATCGAGTGAAGGCCCGATGACAAATGTTACCTTTCCGGTAGGTTTCTGGGCCGGACGTTTTGAGGTTACCCAAGCGCAGTACCAAGCCGTCATGGGCGAAGACCCGGCGGAGTTTGGCCGCGATGCCCCCGAACGATTCCCGGTGGAGCATGTCTCCTGGTTCAAAGCACGGGAATTCACCCAAAAGCTCACCGAACGCGAAAAAGCCGCCGGGCGACTCCTCCCCGGCTATGAATACCGACTCCCAACCGAAGCAGAATGGGAATATTTCGCCCGCGCTGGCACCACCACCCCGTTCAACTTCGGCGACCACGCCGACTCGAGCAATGGCAATTTCAGGGGTTCCTATCCGCCCGGCAGCAGCTCTGAAAACATCACTTTGCTCAATTCCATCAACGGTACCCAACCGGTTGGCACCTATCCGCCCAATGCCTGGGGCTTGTATGATATTCATGGCAATGTCGGCGAATGGGTGCTCGATGCATTCCGTTCCCACCTCCCGGGCGACAGTATCACGGCTCCCGCCGCCTACCCCGGTGATGACTCTGCGCGCAGGGTTTACCGCGGCGGAGGCTGGAGTGATTATGCGCGCGACGCGCGTTCTGCCTGGAGAGACCCCAGCCAGGGGGTGCGCCCGGAGACTACTTCAAACCAAATCGGCCTGCGGATTGTCTTGGCCCCGGTCGTTACCCTCTCAAAATAACGAAATTGTTTCCCTAGGGTGATGGATTAGGCTCGCGCCGTACCTGGCCATCGGGCATGATTAAAAAGGTTGTCTAGCTGCTATGAAGATAAAATTCTGGGGCACACGTGGATCCCTGCCGGCGCCGCTCACTGCCCGTCAGGTTCGTGACAAGGTCGTGCAATCGCTCGATATTGCGCGCGGCCATGCCTTGCCCGTGGGCGAAAAAGAGCTGGGCGAGTGGGTGGATAAAAACCTCCCTTTTGCCATGCGCGGCACCTGCGGCGGCAATACCCCTTGTGTCCAAGTCTTGGCCGGGGGCATCGACCACATCCTGCTCGATGCGGGCACGGGCTTGCGCGATTACGCGCATTATTACCGCCAGCAGCACATGGCCGGAACGCACCCAAGCTTTCCGGTAAATTCAAAATTTCATATCTTTCTATCGCATTTGCATTGGGACCATTTGCAGGGCCTGCCGTTTTTTTACCCCATTTATGCCCCTGGCCAGGAACTCATAATCTATGGCGGGCATGACACGCTTGAAGAAGCCGTGCGCATGCAGTTTGCCGCGCCGTATTTTCCGGTGCCTTATCAATACTTGAAGGCGAAAATCACCTACAAAAAACTGTCCCCGCACGAGACCTATGAAATCGCCGGCGTAAAAGTAAGCGTGTGCGAGCAAAACCACCCGGGCAAATCCTACGGCTACCGGTTTGAGCAGCAGGGCCAGGTTTTTGTTTACTCGACCGACTGCGAACACAAGCAGATCGAAGCCGCCCAAACCAATTACCCTCTCCTCGCCTTTTATGCGGGAGCGGATTTGCTCGTCTTTGATGCCATGTATTCGCTGGATGAGGCCACCTACGGCAAAGCTGATTGGGGGCATTCCAGCAACGTGATGGGCGTCGAGCTGGCCGCGCGCGCCTGGGTCAAGCGTCTGGCGCTCTTTCACCACGACCCGCACCATACCGATGCCGAGATTGAGGAAATCCTTTTCAACACCCGGATGTACGTGGAGCTCTACCACCAGGAAAAAGGCCGTCGCCTGCATGGCACGGAAAAGTTCCCCAAGGAAGTGATGACCGCCTATGACGGCTTGGAAGTTGAATTGTGATATTTCGGTCGTTGGATTTTCAAATTCTAGCTTCTCTCCCGCGTCGGCTTGGTTAATATGGGTGTTTTAATGCAAGTTCCCGTGTCCGCCGCACCCTCTTTTCCCACCACGATTGCCCGGGAGCAGGTCAACGCCCTACCGTTGGCCCGCTACGAAGGCCCCATCACCGTTGTGAACCAAGCCCAGGACGTCTGGCCGGCGGTGGATTACCTGCGAGATGAAGCCTTGCTGGGCTTTGACACGGAATCCCGTCCATCTTTCCGCCGGGGTGATAATCATCCCGTGGCCCTGCTCCAATTGGCTGGGGCCGAGCGGGTTTACTTATTCCAATTGCAGACTTTTAAAAATCTTGAACCAGTCCTCGCCTTACTGGCGGACCCCGCCATCCGCAAAACAGGCGTGGCCATTCGTGACGACATTCGCAAAATGCAGGAATTGGGCGGGTTTACTCCGGCCAACTTTGTGGAAATCAGCGACTTTTCCCGCAAGCTGGAAATCACCAATACCGGATTGCGCAATTTGTGCGCGATGTTCCTGGGTTTCCGGGTCTCGAAAGGAGCCCAAGTTACCAATTGGGCCCGCCCGGATTTGACGCAGGCCCAAATCTCCTACGCGGCGACGGATGCCTGGGTCAGCCGCCTGCTCCATCTCAAATTCGCAGGCATGGGCCTGCCGGTGGAGGAATACAAACAACAAGATGAGCGGAATTCGGAACGTGGAACGCGAAATACGGATTAAAGTTCGCTTCCGGATAATCCCAGGCTAATACCGCAATTTTATGTCCTCTTCTGATTTGCGTACTGCGGCTTCGACGATGGGCTTAAATGAAGTAAAACGGCATATTTTTTTGTGCGCCGACCAAACGGAAGCCAAGTGCTGCGCCAAGGAAGCTGGTTTGGAGTCGTGGAACTTTCTGAAAAAACGCCTTAAAGAATCGGGCTTGTCGGAACACGGTGGCATCGCCCGCACCAAGGCCAATTGCCTGCGGGTGTGCGCCGGTGGTCCCATTGCCGTGGTTTATCCCGAAGGGGTCTGGTACCACTCCTGCACCCCGGCCAACCTTGAGCGGATCATTCAAGAACACCTGATCGGCGGAAAACCGGTGCAGGATTTGCAGATTTTTTAGTCCCGAAAAACGCGTTTTTGACTTCCGCTCCCCCCTCTCATCCCTCATCCTTTTCCCTCTATGCCATCTCCCACCCTCACCGCTATTCTCGAAACCACCCAGGGCACAATTGAATTGCGCCTCTTCCCCGACGTTGCGCCCAAGGCGTGCGAAAATTTTGCGACCCACATTGAAAAAGGTTACTATAACGGGATCATTTTCCACCGCGTCATCCCCGACTTCATGCTCCAGGGCGGTGACCCGACGGGCACCGGCAGCGGCGGCAAATCCATCTGGGGCAAGAATTTTGAGGACGAGTGCAAACCTACCGTGAAATTCGACAAAAAGGGCCTGCTCGCCATGGCCAATGCCGGTCCCGGCACCAACGGCAGCCAGTTCTTCATCACGACCGCGGCCACTCCCTGGCTGCACATGAAGCACACGATTTTCGGTGAAGTCGTCAAGGGCTATGATGTTGTCGAAAAGATCGAAAAGACCCCCACCGATATGGGCGACCGCCCCAAGCAAAAGCAGGAAATCATCAAAGCCACCTTGCGGAAGGAATAGGGCACGCGTGATTGTCGCGCTGCATGGCTTCACTGGTGGTGGAGGCGACTTTACGCCGCTGCGGGAAGCCTTGCCGAAGCTTGCCTGGCTCACTCCAACCCTGCCGGGGCACTCACCTGATCCTTTGGCTTCAGGATCAGCATCCGATGATTGTACGCTTTCCGCCAGTCTTCGTTATCTGGATTCTATCATACCAGGCAAATCCGCCGAACCGGTTGTCTTGCTCGGTTATTCACTTGGTGCGCGTCTGGGCCTCCGGTACGCACTCGCCTACCCCGACAGAATCTCGTTGCTGGTCTTGATTGCCGCCTCACCAGGCATGGCCGACGCTCGCGAACGTCAAGCCCGACAAAGGGATGATGACGCTCTCGCGCAAAAAATCCTTCATGATGGCGTACCGGCCTTCCTCGACGAATGGCAACGTCGGCCACTCATTGCCACCCAATTATGTTTGCCAGCCGCCTGGCGCGCCGCCATGCAACAACAACGGCTTCAACTCCGGGCCGAAGGCCTGGCGGCGAGTTTGCGCCAATTCGGCCAAGGTGCCGTCGAGCCGGTTCAGGAAAAGCTCAGCAAACTAAAAATGCCTGTATTGCTCTGCGCTGGAGCGGACGACGAAAAATACGTCGAGGCGGCCCAAGCGATGCACGCGCGCATACCCCAATCCGAACTTTTACTCGTACCCCAGGCCGGGCATCTCGCGCATCTGGAAAATTTGCCCGCGTTTGGGTCGGGGTTGCGCGCATTCTTGCGCAAGCACTGTTTGCTTTCGGAACAGGCTAAATAAGTTCCTTGTACGCTGCCGCCTCGAGGAGTTTTGCCGTATCCGCGGGTTTCGCCACGCGGATTTTCAACATCCAGCCACCTTCGTAGGGCACTTGATTGACGAGCTCGGGCATGGTCTCGAGCGTGGAGTTCGCCTCAAGCACTTCCGCCTCCACCGGCATATACAAATCGGAAGCGGCCTTGACGGACTCGACAACGCCAAAGGTCGCGCCCGCGGCAAACTTCGTGCCGGGCTTCGGCAGCTCGACATAGACGATGTCGCCCAAGCTTTGCTGCGCGTAATCGGTGATCCCCACCAATGCGGTGCCGTCGGCCGCAGCCTTCAGCCATTCATGGTCTTTGGTATAGCGCAGATCGCCGGGAACAGTGCTCATGGAAAAGGAGAATGGAGGATACCCGAAAATGGTTGAAGCAAAAACTTACGCTGATTTGTACAAAGGCGGCTTCGCCAAACGCAACGGTATCGCAGTGCCACGTACATCCACGGTGAGGGTCTCGCCTGAATCCAGCGTGGCACCCTCCACCAGTGCGCTACCGATGGGCTGATTCAACATGGGCGAAACGGTGCCGGAAAGCACTTTGCCCACCGGCTTGCCGCCAGCGCTGACCACCATGTCGGCCCGGGCTACGCGACGGTCATCCAAGACGAAAAACACGACGCGCCGAGCAGGTGCGGCTGCCACTTCCGCAGCCAAAGCGTCGCGGCCGATGAAGCCACCCGGCTTATCGAGCTTTACCGCCCAGCCCAACCCCGCCTGAATAGGCGAGATTTCGCGGCTGATTTCATGCCCATAAAGGGGCAGGCCGGCCTCTAGACGCAGACTATCGCGGGCACCCAAGCCACACGGTTTGAGGCCCAGCGGAGCACCCGCCTCCAAAAGGGCGTCTGCGAAAGATGACGCCTGGTCGGGACGTAAGTAAAATTCGAAGCCATCCTCCCCTGTGTAACCTGTGCGGCTGGCCAACATGGGGGCTCCGGAAAGTAAAATTTCTACAAAGCTAAACCGGGGTACATCCGTCAAGCGGACCGCGGAAGGCGCCAAAAGTGAAGCGATTTCGATGGCTTTGGGACCTTGCAAGGCGAGCTGGGCGTAGTCGGCGGAAGCATCCTTGAACGCGCACTCAAACTTAGCAGCGTGCTGGCTTAACCAAGCGATATCGCCGGAGGTATTGCCGGCATTGAGGCAGAGCATAAAACTCTGGGGCCCGGTGCGGTAAACAATGATATCGTCGACCACGCCACCGTCCGGCGCACACAATAGGGTGTAACGGGCCCGGCCTACCGCCAGATCCCCCATCCGATTGGTGCAGACTTGCTCGAGAAACGCCGCCGCTTCAGGACCTGCCACCAGAGCCTCCCCCATGTGGGACACATCAAACAGCCCTGCCGCCGTGCGCGTGGCCCGGTGCTCCTCAAGGATGCCGGTGTATTGCACCGGCATCTCCCACCCTCCAAAAGGGACAAACCGCGCCCCATGGCGGGCATGCCAGTCGTAAAGAGGAGTGCGCAGGGGTGCTGAAGTCATCAATCCGAACTTACTTGCTCTGGCTGTAAAAGCGAGCCGCTTCCGCAAGCTGCTGCTTATACTGCGCGCCATCAATGGCACTGGCCTTGAGCTGTTTATCCAGGCTGGCCACAGCTGACTCGAGGGATTTGACCGGATCCTTGGTGCTGGCGAGTTTGACCGCAACTTCCATGGGCATGCGAATACCACCGAACAATGTCCAGCGGGACTTAAGCACCCGGGAATTAAGGTCATAACCGGCCTGCTTGACCGTCAAAGTGTAGGACTTGGCCCGGTCGACCGTCGCAATGAGGGGAGTCGTGCCGACTTCGCTTCCATTGATTACAACCGTGGCACCCGAGGGGGTGGAACTGATTGTAACGTCTTCCATCACCGGGGGCTTGGGGGTGACAACTGCAACTGGAGCCGCTGGAGCCTCAGCCGGAGCTGTCGCCATCGGAGCGGCGGCGGGCGTAGAAGCCGCAGAGGAATCTGTTTTCTTGAGGCTATGGCAGCCGGAAAGCAGGGCAATGGAGAGGGGGAGCAGAACCAGGGTAGCGAGCTTGGATTTGTTCATATGGGGTAAAGAACGTGTATCAAAATGGTGACAATTACCCAGGTCAAGTGTGGAAACAGGCTTGAAATATCCCCATCGGCTGGCATGGTGGAAGGATTTGCTGCTGTTCACGGCACCCGCCGGACATCTAATCTCGTCACCCCACCTCAAGCACTTTACCTATGTCTGTTGAAAAAACCCTCGTCATTCTTAAGCCCGATTGCCTGAACAAGGGCGCGGCCGGAACGGTAATTGAACGTTTTGAGCAAGCCGGCTTTGCCATCGCCGCCTGCAAAATGACCCTGCTCTCCCAAGCGATTTTGCGCGAACATTATGCGCATCTGGCCAAATTGCCATTCTTTCCCGAAATTGAAAAGTTCATGGGTTCACGCTCCGTAATCATCCTGATTCTGACGGGTGAGCGCGCAGTGGACCGCGTGCGCGAGCTGCTAGGCCCGACCGACTCGGCCAAAGCCCCCAAAGGCACCATCCGGGGTGACCTGGGTACGGATAAGATGGCCAATATTGCCCACGCCTCGGACAGCGCCGCCTCTGCGACAGCCGAAATTCAGCGCTTCTTCGGTACCGACGAAATATTCGCGTAGAACGCCTTGGGACGCTGGATTCCGGGGTTAATTGCGCCGCCCGCTGTCGAGGTCCAAAAACAACACGAGCCCCGAACCAAAGGTTCGGAGCCCGTGTGAAAAACGGTGTTAACCGTTGTGTACGATTACTGATTGGCCGCCGGCGTGGCCGGGGCGCCCAAGGCATTCTCCGGTACGCGCTGAATGCTGCCAGAAGGCGTAACAATCGTCGGATTCGAGTAGACACTGCCCTTCGCCACGCCCGGCAGGGACTGGTTGGAAGGCGAGCCTCCCGGCGAGATCAGGTTGGCGGAGACGAAGATCATCAAGTTACGCTTTTCCGAGCTTTCGCCCTTCGAGCGGAACATGCGGCCGAGCAACGGGATGTCACCCAACACCGGGACTTTGTCGTCCACCGTTTTGACTTCATCGCGGGTCAATCCACCCATGACTACCGTGGCACCGTCAAAGATGGTCACGTCGGTCATGATATGGCGTACGTCAAAGATCGGCTGAATGAAACCGGAGGGCACCGTGGCCGTGGTACCGGACTGAATGGCGATGGAAGTACCACCGTATTCAATAAAGCCTTCGAATTCAGTTACTTTTGGTTCCAAGTGCATGGTAATGGAGTCGTCTTCTTCGACGGTCGGAATCACGTCCATGACGACACCGATTTGCTCGTCCACAAAGTCCTGAGGCGTACCGGCCGTGATCGTCACACCACCGGACCCACCGGAAAGGCCGCTGTTACCATTGGCCGGGCTGACCTGGGATTGGATGCTCGTAAAGGTCTGCGGATAGCGCAACACCTGGGCGACCGTGATCTTGGCGTCCTTTTGCGAGAGCACAGTAATGTGCGGTGCGCTCATCAGGTCTGCGCCCTGTTGCTGGTCGAGCATGTCGAGAATCAATTGGACTTTGTAGCCATCCAGGATGCCCAGCACGCCGCTGAACATGTCGCTGGAATTGGTGCCCACGTTAATCGAATTCGGCAACGAGGGAATGGCCTGCTGAATCGTCAAGGGAGGCAGGGCGACGCCCAAGGAGGTTTGCAAGCCGACGACCTGCGTGGGCTGTGCACCACTGTTGCCCAGCGGGAAGGCATTGCCCAAGGAGCGCAAGTTGTTTGCGGTCGGGCCGTTTTGGCCGTTCTGGTAGGTGCCAAGGAAGTCGTTCGGATTATTGGCCTTGCTGACATTCCAGCGGGCACCGGCTTCCTGCAGTTTGCCCTGCGTTACATCGAGGAAGCGGGCTTCGATTTCGACCTGCTTAACTTCGTTGTACTTGTACAGGAAGCTGCCCAAGGCATCGAGGTTATGCGGAGTGTTCGTGACGTAAATCTTACCCGCCGCAAACGCGAGCTTGGAACCGGCCGGGAAGTCAATGCCCGCACGGACAAAGAAGCTTTGGAGGCGGTCTTCAATATCGCTGGGGGCCGGCGAGCTGTCCGTCGGAGCCGGCGCAGGCGCGGCCGTGCTGCTGTTGCCACTCGCGGCAAAAGGATCCGTGGAGGTGGAGCTGCTGTCGCCGCCGCTGGTGCCGGTGAAGCCGAGCAAACGGGTGCGGGTGCCTTCACTGAGGGCGAACGGACGGGTTTCAAATTCGCCCGTCGAGCTGCCGCTACCACCTGGACGCAGGGAAATAACCGTGTCTTCGGACGTATAACTATAACCCGAATCCTTGCAAGCGATGGTCAAGAGCTTGTCCAAGCTCAGGTTGCTGAGGTTGGGCAGGGTGACCTTGGGCATGGCGCCACCACCGGAAGGAGCATAAACCTTGATATTAACGCCCGTGCCTTCCTTGTCATACTGCTCGGAAAGAACCTTGAGGGTGGCGGCAACTTGGTCCAAAGGAGTCGGAACGTCGATGTTAACATTGGGAATAATGATGCCCTGCATTTTTTTAATTTCCGCAGGAATCGGCCCAACGGTCGTATTGCCCGATTCACCCGATTTATATTCCTTCGGCAGAACCCAACCGTCATTGACCGTCTTCAGCATTTCAGACCGGGTGACTTTTTGATTCAGCGCGCTGCCATCACTCAAATTGGTATTGATGATGGTGGAGTATGCCTTGGCTTCCATGTTGTCCGGGTCATTGATCAGGACAGTGTCAAAGGTCTGCAAAGCGCCTTGGTTATCACCATACAAGTATTGCGCACGTCCACTGACGAGTAGTTGTGCAATTTTGTCCTGCTTATTTTCGAAGTTCGGGCTGATGGCGTTGATGTCCTGGTGCCAGGGATCTTTGCTGGCGCTGTTAAGGGCTTTCTGCAATCCATCCGAGCTGGCGGTGCTGCCGGCAATGGCCACATAGTTGTTCAACGCGGTCTGGGCGGCGGCGTTCTGATTGTTCTTATAGTCGCCCTCGGCCTGTTCGAACCAGCTCTCAGCCGTCTGATTCTTGATTTCGTCGCGAATCGGATTGAAAGCGAGGCCTTGAGGCAGCGCAGCAGCGGTCTGGTCCAGCAGGGTGCGGGCGTCATCGTATTGACCCGCCGCAATCAGCGACTTGGCTTTTTCGATGGAGTCACCGGCTTGAGAGGCTGCTTCCTTCTGCTTGGCTTCCTGCGCTTTGAGGGCGACGGAATCCGCCGTGGCAGGTGCCGCAGACTTGGGGCCGAGGCCAATCGCATTGCCCAAGCGGGCAAAGATTCCGGGCTTGGCGGGGGTCGTCGAAGCGGCAGGAGCGGCCTCCGGAGCAGGCGCGGCAGCAGACGTCGTGTCGGCAGCGACCTGCTTTACGGCGACGGTGTCTGTTGTGGCGGGGGTCGCTGTAGCGGCCTGATCATAAACGGTGGGCTTGCCAGCGCCTTTGGCGGCAATGGCGGCATCCATGTCGGCGACATCCTTGGTCAGGGTGGCGTCTTGTGGATCCATGGCAAGAAGTTGGGCAAAAAGCTCGCGAGCCTTGGCGTAATCACCACTGCTGCGGGCGTCAATGGCCTGAACCATTATCTGCATTTTCTGGCTGGCGGCGTCAGCCGGTGTGGCGGCTTGAGCACGAAGCGGAGTTGGGGTCGAGAGGGCACCGACGGCCAACAAACCGGCAAGGGCCAGGGCGAGGGCGGTGGTGCTGTGGGATTTCCGGGTCGTCTTCATAGGGCTAATTCTAGCGAGGGATCGCATGGATAAGGGTTCTACAGGGGTGAAAAGTACAGGGTAAACTCGGTCAGGGTTATTTATCCGAGGAAGGAGCAGGGTTGGGTTTGGAGTCGGTATCACTGCCCTTGACCGGTTTGGCCGAGGAAGTCGGCTGGGACAGTTGGGCAGACTCGTCAGCTAAAGTGAGCACGCGGGGTGTGGAAACGATTTCCTTGCCTCTTTTAGTGAAGGAGTGTTTCACGACCGTAACTGACGGCTTGTCAAAGTCAAGGGCGGTGACTTCAAAATACGCCTTGCCGGGCAGGTCTTTTTTATCGCCAATGGCCGTCACATGCCATTCTTCCGGCGGATAGGGATCACCCACTTGGAGGATGTAATATTCGTTGTTGGTGGGCGAGAAAGGTTCCCCTTGGGTCAAGGTTACCGTTTGACTCGTACGCTCGTCCAAAATGGTGACGGTGGCCACGCGTTCAATCACTCCGTGGGGCTTTTCCACCCGGTCGATTTTCAGGTCAGTCACCTTAATCTGGCTGCGGGTGCTTTCCTCGCCGACGCGCAGCATCAACGGGGCGCCTGTTTCCTCGTCACTGAAATTAATCAGGTCGTTCGGGTCGGTCTCGGACTTGCTTGAAACGCCCAACAACTGAATCCGGTAAAGATCCTTCTTCGCCGTCGTCAACGTAACGCCAAAAGGCTGTTGCGTAACATTGCCCGTCGGGGGAATGGCCGTCCAGCCCTCGCCATCCTGCCAATAAATGATGGGAGGAGTGAAAATGGAATAAGTCCAACCCTGTTCATTGCGATCATCACCCTGATCTGGGGGCGAATCCCAGGCAACGGTAGGCTCGGGAATTTTGGGCGCGGGAATAGCTTCGAACGGGGTACCCGTCAGCTTGACTTCCGGCAGCGATACCGGCTGCGGGACACCACCCTTGTAGGAAAAGATGCCGGCCCCGATGCCCAATACCACCAGACCGAGGAGGAAGAGAATCTTGTCGTAATATTTTTTCATGCCGGACAATGGCGTATGGAAACGCGTTGAAAGAGGGAGGGGGTAAGCAGGGGGTTAAGTTTTAGGAACCAGAGGCGGCCGGGCTGGCGGGAGTACCGGTGCCGGCAGTACCAGCTGCGCCTTCGGCATCCGGAGCAGCGGCCGCCTTGGGCAGCTCGATATACTCAATGGTGAGAGTGAATTTGGAGAGATTCTCCGACACCACGGGTTTGCGAGTCACGGCTTCTTTGGCGGCTTTTGCCTTCTCCGCCGCCGTCATCTTGGGCGCGGGTTGGGCGGTCGTACCGATGCTGGCCGCAGTGGTAATGGTGCTGGCCTGCGCGGGCTCCACTTCGACGCTGCGGACGACCAGCGGCATCTTGAAATTCTTGAGTTCGTTGAGCAAAATGCGGAGGGATTCTGTATAGCTGATGAATTCAATTTGGAAAGCATAGGTATTCACGCCGGGTCCCTTCGCGCTCACCAGAGGAGAAATAGCAAAGATATCACTGGTGCCGCCCGGGGCATCCGTGGAGGCGGTGCCATTTCCGACATTTTCGCGCGACACGCCGGTAATCATCATGGGCTGGCCGTCCTGCTTTGCTTCGCTCATGAGATACCCCAAAACGTAATCCAAGACCTTCATTTGGGTGTAAACCGCCGGGATTTTGTCCGGAGGCGGCGCGGGCGCATGGCCACCAATATACATGGACATGCCAAAAGTATACTCCTTGAGAGGAAGCGGCAGGACTACCCCTTTTTCCGCCGCCTTGCCTTGTAGTTTCGTAACGTAGGATTGAACGGCGATGAGAAATTCCGCCGAATCTTTCGGAAGTTCCTTGGGATCAATCTTGATCTTGGTGTCCGACAAGGTGGACGTCGTCAGATTGAGGGAGGATTGCAGATCCTCGACATTTTTCAGGGCGGCGGCCTTGTTCTCCGGCGTCGGAGCGGGTACGGCCTTTTCCGCGCTTTCCGCACTGGCTTGGGCATTTTGCAAGTTGCGTTTGGCCACGGCAACCTGGCCATTAAAGCTCCAGAGGAAATACGATTCCACGGCAAAAGCGGCCACACAAAGGGCCAGCACTGCAGTTAAAACCGGGTAACGTTTGACAAAATCCATGGGCGGCGAAAATTAAGGATGGGAACAGGGGGTAGGAGCGAAGACGAGGATGCGGATCAAAGGGGGTGTTCGGGGTCGATGTCCACGGTAAATTGGAAACCTACCATGCGGGGGTCGGCATTGAGGTCGAGCGTCATACCGGCCTTCTCCACATCTTTGACGAACGGAATGGTTTTAAAGCTGTCCATCAAAGTTTCCACCCGGCCTTTTTGCTGGGCCGGATCCATGGAGCCGGCGGTGGCAGTCGGATCGTAATCGCGCAGCAACAGGCGGCCCTTGATGTTCAGCTTATAAGAAGGAGCAGCCGAAGCGGCCGGGGCAACGGGAGTGCCGGCGTCAGCAGCGGCGGCCGCAGCGGCGGCGCGGGATGCGCGCGTAGGCTTGGGCGGAATCACGCGGACGACGTCCAAATTATCAATCCACACGTCCTTGATGTTCACAATGGCGTCCTGCAGCTGAGAAAAGAAAATAATCCAGTTAAAACGCGAATTCATCAACCCTTCGTACTGGGAAATTTTGGCGTGCAGATCGTTGGCTTTGTCCGTGGCATCCTGAATATCCTTGGAAACGCTCTGCAAGTCGCTTGCGCGCGTGTTCCACTGGTTTTTCTGCTTCGTGTCGTTGGCCAGTTCCTGCTGGTAGCGGAAAAGCATCGGCAGCGGAGCCAGGGCCAGACAGGCCGCCGCAAGCACGAGGAAAGGTTTCTTTTTTTCAAAAGCCAGGCGTTGGCGGATGCGCCCAGGCAACAAGTTGATACCGTAGGCCTCGGATTTGACCAACCGGGTGGCCTCGCCGACGATTTCACTAATCTGATAATAGTGCTGATCCATCACCCCTTTGTCCACGCGGCCCCCGAGGGCTACGACACTGGAGGGGTTGAAATAATCCACCGAGACCTTTTGGGTTTCGCTGAGGTATTCGGGCAACCCGGAAAGAAGGCTGGCCCGGCCCGTGAGCAGGATGCGCGCGGGGGCGGCGCGGTTGCTCGCGCGGCGGTAGGCAATGATCGACTGGGTAACCTGCTGGCTGAGGCGCTTCAGGAAATCCTGCGCCTTCCCCTGCAGAATGCCCACCACCGGGTTTTCCGCTTCAAAATTGGTCTGGCCGGTAAAGAACTCGATCTTCAGGTCTTCCGCCTGGTCAAACGGCTTGCCAATCGTATCAGCGACGCCCTGGGTCAGGGAATTACCACCGATATTGATATTGCGAATAAAAAGGCCGACGGGACTGATAAAAGTAAGGTTGGTTGATTTCGCACCGATGTTGATCATCAGCGTGTCTTCAGTATCGGAACCGTGCGCCAGTTTGTAGGCGTTGAAATCTTGCAACGGTCCTGGCTGGAGCGAGATGGGCATCAGGCCGATGGTGGTCATCAAACCGCAGAAGCGATTGGCGGCGTCGGCCTTCTGGGCGGCGAGCAAAACTTCGGTTTCAATGCCGTCATCGGAAATGACCTGGCTGCCCCAGACCGCTTCCTGCAGCGGGAATGGAATATTGTTCTGCGCCTCGAAAGCGATGATCTGCTGCTGCTTGGCCGCCTCCACGTGCGGAACCTTGATCGGCTTGATGAGGAGCTGATAACCCGGCAGAATGAAAGTGGCCTTGCCACGGAATTTGGCGTTGGAACGGGCGAGGTCGCGCAGACTGTCCGCCACGGCGGGCAACCAGGCTTCTTCCTTGGTTAC
>Ga0206967_1068_pt1 | contig 23382 bp, 25 predicted proteins | sample Alteio_BWOrgHeat_24_FD_153259 | JGI IMG/M metagenome (GOLD analysis project Ga0206967, IMG submission 153259) | Enriched cells from forest soil in Barre Woods Harvard Forest LTER site, Petersham, Massachusetts, United States -... | ecosystem: Environmental > Terrestrial > Soil > Temperate forest >...
CGCATTGATGGGAGTGGGATGATGCGGTTCTCTCAGTCATCCGTGATTCCGATGCTGTCGAGCTTCGATCCTGAGTTGAGGGTCGTGCAGTATGTGGCCACCAAGAAGGGAGACGCTGAGCGTGGTCCGCAGGTGCGGCTCAATCCGGTGGACGCACAACGGCGGCTGTTGGTGGATGGGGAGCTGGCGTGGGTCAAGGGATCACAAGGGCAACAGATCGCTCCGGTCGTTATTGATGAGACCATCGCTGAGTACACGTGCGGGTTGCGTGACATCGCTGGTGTGATGTTGTCCGAGTCAGTGCGTGTGTCGAAGCCGGATCTCGATACGCCGAGGCGGCCGGCCGCATGAAACGGCCGACGATCGCGATTCACGGAGGTGGTGCGCTGGGCGAGAGGGTCGCGGGAACGCCTGTGGTGACGCCGTTGACGCAGTCGGTGAACTTCGCGCAGCCACTGGGGACTGCTGAGGGACTCATCTATCCGCGGCATGGGAATACACCGAACGCGCAGTTGGTGGAGCGTCGGTTGGCGATGCTGGAAGGGGCGGAGGCGGCGGTGCTGCTGTCGAGTGGGATGGCGGCGACGGCGTGCGCGATGCTGGCGTTGTTGCGGGCGGGCGATCATTTGCTGAGTAGTACGTGGATCTATGGTGGGACGCGGCGGCTCTTTGAGGAGGAGTTGGGGAGTTTGGGGATCGAGGTGAGTCTGATCGATCCGATGGCGCCGCGGGCATGGCGGCGGTCGTTGCGGAAGAATACGCGGGCGATCTTTGTGGAGTCGCCGGTGAATCCGACGTGCCGAGTGCTGGATCTGAGCTTTCTTGCCAACATGGCGAAGAATGCCGGAGTGGCGCTCGTGGTCGATTCGACGTTTGCTAGCCCTATCAACTTCCGGCCGTTGGAGCATGGGGCGGATGTAGTGATTCATTCCGCGACCAAGTATTTGAATGGGCACCATGATGTTCTGGGGGGAGTGGTGTTAGGGACGGCCTCCTACATTGAAGAGGTACGGCAGAAGATGGCGGTCTGGGGACCGGCGCCTGATCCGTTCGCGGTGTGGCTGTTGGAACGTGGGCTCAAGACGCTTGATGTACGCGTGGCACGGCAGAATGACAATGCGCTGCAGTTGGCACAGTGGTGTGAGGGGCGGCAAGAGTTTTCACGGGTACATTATCCAGGGCTTACTTCGCATCCGGATCATCAGATCGCGGAGGAGTGTTTGGACGGATTTGGCGGCATGATGGCGGTCGAGCTGGCTGGCGGCGGCGCGGCGGCGGAACAGTTTCTGAGTAAGCTGCAGCTGGTGACACATGCGCCGAGCTTGGGTGGGGTAGATACGCTAGTGAGTGAGCCGCGATATACGTCGCATGCACACATGACGGCGTTGGACCGGGCGATGATTGGGATTCCGGACGGCTTTTTACGGGTGAGTGTGGGGATTGAGGACGTGAATGATCTGATTGCGGACATCGAGCAGGCGCTGCGATGAGTTTGATTCGGTTTCTCAATGTCGCGAAGGAGTATCCGCGTGGCGGGGTGGCGCTCAATCATGTCACGTTTCAAGTGAAGAAAGGGGAGTTTTGCTTCCTGACCGGACCAAGTGGCGCGGGGAAGTCGACCATTTTGAAGATGGTGTATATGGAAGAGCGCCCGACGCATGGTGATGTCTGGATCAACGGGCTGAGTATCAAGGAGGCGAAGCGGCGAGAGATCGCGATGCTGCGCCGGAAGTTGGGGATTGTCTTTCAGGATTTCCGGTTACTGGAGACGCGGACGGCGGAGGCGAACGTAGCGTTCGCGTTGGAGGTGACGGGGGTGGCACGCGGGAGTATTCGGACCAAGGTGGCGCGGGTGTTGACGCAGGTGGGGCTCGCATCCAAGGGGACGGCGTATCCGCACGAATTGTCGGGTGGTGAGCAGCAGCGGGTGGCGATCGCGCGGGCGTTGGTGAACGATCCATCGTTGGTGATCGCGGACGAACCGACTGGGAATTTGGATGAGCGGGCGACGCGGGGGGTATTTCAACTGCTGCGGGAGATCAATGCCGCTGGGACGGCGGTGATCATGGCGACGCATAATCTGGGGTTGGTGCGTCGGGCGGATTTGCGGACGATCGAGATGAATCATGGCCGAGTGGTGTATGACTCCTCGGATCCGGTGCCGGAGATTGGTGGGGGCGGCGATGCGGAGACAGAAGCGAGACGAGCAGCGGCGGCCGCGTGGCGTGCAAGTGCTCCGCCACCACCGGAGCCTGACCTGTACGATCCACTGTTGGAGGACGAATTATGACGGCGTTACGGGAAGCGTTGATGGCCTTCCGCCGAGCGCCGTTGTTGAGCACACTGGGGGTGGTAACGATTGCGTTTTCGTTGTTCGCGTTTGGACTGTTCGGGTTGGTGGCGGTGAATATCCAGGAAGCATTGCATGCGGTGGAAGAGCATGTCGAGATTCGGGCGTTCCTGACGGATGGGACACCTATCGAGGCGGTGAGCGCGGCGATGGGGGACATTGGGTCGTTTCCTGAAGTGCGGTCGGTGGCGTATGTGTCGCCAGATCAGGCGTTGGTGCGGGCACGGCAGGAGTTAGGCGACTTTAGTGACGTGTTCGAGCCGGGGGTATTACCGGCGTCGATCGATGTGCGGCTCAAGGCTGGGTTTCGAGATCCGGCGACGGTCGCGGCGGTGGCGAACCGAATCAAGAGTTACGATTTCGTGGACGACGTCCGGTATGGACGAGAGTGGGTGGAGAAGTTGTATAAGATTCGCACATTGGCGTCGCTGATTGGGACGGGGCTTGGGTTGGCGTTCGCCGTGGTGTCGATCATCATCATTGGGGCGACAATCCGGATCATGGTGCTGGCCAGGGCCAAGGAGATCTCGATCATGCGGCTGGTGGGGGCGACGAACGGGTTCATCCGGTTGCCGTATTTGCTGGAAGGGTTTATTCAGGGGATTCTGGGGGGGTTGCTCGCGTTGGGGCTGACGTGGACGACGTGTACGGCGATCAGCCATGCGTTCATCAAGACGGCGTTCTTCGATCCGGGGATCGCGACGTTTGGGGTGATTTGTGGGGCCTTGATGGGGCTGCTGGGGAGTGGGTTTGCGGTGGGGAGGCACCTGCGGCGGCTGTGAAGTACGGTGCGCTGCTGGGGTGCCTCGGGTGTCTCTTGTTCATGGCACCCGTGGCGCACGCCCAAGAGGGGGACTCGAAGCTTCAGGATAATAAGGAGAAGCTGGAGAAGATTCGTCAGGAACAGGCGGAGTTGCAACAAAAGATGGAGCGGTTGCAATCGACGGCGCATGATATCAGGGACGAGGTGCACACGCTGGACCGCCAGCACGACGCGGCGCAGCAGGCGATGGAGACATTGGACCAGCAGCTCGGGTTCATCAATAATCAGGTCACACAGACGACGGCGAGTTTGGTGCGCACGCAGGATGAAGCGGTGCTCAAACGGGCGATCTTGCGGCGGCGGTTGATCGATATCTATAAGCGCGGGGCGCTGTACGATTTGCAAGCGCTGCTGTCGGCGGATTCGTTTGGGGAGTTGGTGGCTCGGTATAAGTATCTACACGAAATCGCGTTACGGGACAGGGCCATGCTCAAGCACGTGGAGGATCTCAAAGCGACGATCCGGTCGAAGCATGCGCAGCTCGTCTCACTGCAGAGTGATGTGCAGGAGAACCGACAGGAGAAGGAGCAGGAGGAGGAGCGGCTCAAATCGTTGGAGCAGCGCAAGCAGGAAAGTCTGGCACGGGTGCAGGAGGACGCGAAAAAGACGCAGGGGCGGTTGCGGGAGGTGATGCGGGCGGAGTCGCACGTCAATAGTGTCATCGCGAACTTGGAGCGAGCGCGGCGGCGGAGTGCGTCGCGGACGGGGACGGCGGCGCGTAGCGCGAATGGGACGAGCAGTATCCGGACGTCGGACCTTGGCAAATTGGCGTGGCCAGTGGATGGGAACATTCTGTACCGCTTTGGGCGGCTCGTGAACCCTAGTAATAATACGGTGACGCGCTGGAACGGGATCGGGATCGCCGCGGCGCCAGGGACGGCGGTGCGGGCGGTCGCGGCGGGGACGGTCCGGATCGTGGCACCGATGGGGACGTATGGGCGGTGTGTGATTCTGGAGCATGGTGGGGGGGATTATTCCATCTATTGCTCGCTGGGGAGTGTGAGCGTCGCGGAGGGGGATCATGTGACTCGTGAGGAGAAGGTTGGAACGGTTGGGGTGTCGGATCCGGATATGCCGCCGCATTTGCATTTTGAGATCCGACAGGGGAGTCAGGCGATCGATCCGGCGGATTGGTTGCGTAGTACGCAGTAAGGAAGTCGGGCTGAGGGTGGCGGAGGGGCGGCCAAGCGGCTACGGCTCCGCAACGCCTTTTTGGCCGCCCCTCCGCCACCCTCAGCCCGACACCGATAGGTTGGGGTTCGTTCGTCGTTCATCCTTCTTCATCCTTTGTTACAGAGCTATGTCGTATGTCTATAGATAAACTTGGGGCGCATATTTCGACGGCTGGTGGGGTTGCTAATGCTCCTGGCCGGGCGAAGGCGGTTGGTGGGACGGCGATGCAGATCTTTACTAAGCAGGCGAACCAGTGGAAGGAGCGGGTTTGCGAGGCTGAGGAGTGTGCGGCGTTCAAGGCGGCGCTGGCGGATACAGATGTCGTGGAGTCGTGTGCGCACGATAGTTATCTCATTAATTTGGCGTCGCCGAAGCCGGAGTTACGGGAGCGGTCGATTGAGTCGTTTGCGGCTGAATTGGCGCGATGTGAGGCGTTGGGGTTGCAGTATCTGGTGTCGCATCCGGGGAATTACATGGACGATCGGGCGAGTGGGATTGCTCGGAACGCGGAGGCGATTGGGATTGGGTTGAAACGGGTGCCTGGGAAGGTGATGCTCCTTATGGAGACGACTGCTGGGACAGGGACGGCGATCGGGGCGACGTTCGAGGAGTTGGCGGAGTTGATCGAGCAGGTTCCGGCTGAGGTGCGGGGGCGGGTTGGGGTGTGTATGGATACCTGTCACGTGTTCGCGGCTGGGTACGATTTAGTGGCGGACTATGATGGGGTGATGCAGCACTTTGGGGATGTGCTGGGGTTTGAGCGGCTGCGGATGATGCATTTGAATGATTCAAAGCATGGGCTCGGGACGCATAAGGATCGGCACGAGTTGATCGCGGAGGGAGCGCTGGGGGAGGGGCCGTTTCGGCGGGTGATGACGGATGCGCGGTTGCGGGTGGTGGCGAAGGTGATCGAGACGCCGAAGCTAGATGATCCGGAGGCAACTGATCGGAAGATGTTGGAGCGGTTGCGGAGTTACGCGGTGTGAGGGGAAAGGTGATGCCGAGTGAGACGGTGAGGATGACAACGAGGGGGCCTTGGTAAATCGTCTTAGAGACGAGCGTTTGGTGTTTTTTTCTTATGATATGCAGGTCACCCATCGCCTCTATGACCGTCTGGCACCATTCTTGACTTTTTCTACTGTAACCACCCCTACCTTGGGATGGATCACTCAGGAGAATAGTTATGCAACGTTCAATCGCTACAGGTTTCTTACTCGTTTCGACGGCCCTCGTGGCTCCGCTGTACGCGCAGCAGATGGATAGTACATCAGCGCAGCGCACAGCGAGTGCACTCAACTCACAAACGACGGTTCCGCTCATTATTCCGGCTGGGACTCCTTTGATTGTCAAATTGGAGCGCGATATCTCCAGTGCGTCGGTCAACGTTGGTGATACGGTAACGTTCCGCATGGCGGCTGACTATTCCGAATACAATCACGTACTCATCGCGCAAGGGACACGAGTCCATGGCCTCGTCACCAAAGTCGATCGCCGGAGCGCTGGGGGTAATCCAGGGAATGTGACGTTGACTGTGGAGTCGGTTCGTGCTGTCGACGGCCAACGGATTCCGTTGGATGGGTCGAAGTCTGCCAAAGGGAAGGATCGTCAGGCGCAAGCGACCGTACTCGGTATTCTGACGTTGGGTCTTGGCGCGACGAAGAAGGGGCTCTCGGCGACGATCCCCGCTGGTATGGTGGATACGGTGTATACAGACGCGCCCGCCACAATCGTCGTACCGCGATAAGCGGCGTGTCGTTCCGCGAGGGGGACACGCCTCGCGGGATGATCGTCAGTGGCTGTACCATACGGTAGAGCCGAGCAAGGCTTCAAGAGGCCGTCCTGATCACCGGACGGCCTCTTTTTTCGTATCCACCCTAGGCGTAGATGTGGGGGATCGCCGGAGAGTGCCCGCATTCTTTCTCTGTATTATTATCCTCGGTAACGAGAGGAACCCTATTTCGTGTTCATATCATGCATATCGCCAGTCTGACCGCGCTGCTGGCCGTGGGGGCGTTCGCGGCTGGGCTGCTGGGCTCGCTTACGGGGCTCGGCGGCGGAATTGTGATTGTTCCGCTGCTGACGCTCGGCTTTGGGGTCGATATCCGGTACGCGATTGGGGCGTCGCTGATTTCCGTGATCGCGACGTCGTCCGGCGCGGCGGCGGCGTATGTGCGTGAGGGGTATACCAATATCCGGGTGGGGATGCTCCTGGAAATTGGCACCACGATTGGGGCGCTGGTGGGGGCGTATATAGCTGGGATCATTCCGACCAGTGCGATCGCGATCATCTTTGGATTCGTGCTGCTGTTGAGCGTCTATCGGTCGATCCGTCCCCTAGCAGAGCACATCACGACTGGTCCCGGCGATCCGTGGGCCGCACGGCTGCGGCTCAATTCATCGTATCCGACGGAGCACGGGATGCAGGCGTACTCGGTGCAGTCGGTTCCTACGGGGATTGCGTTGATGGGCGTCGCCGGGGTGCTGTCGGGGTTACTGGGGATTGGATCTGGGGTGGTGAAGGTACTCGCCATGGATCAGGCGATGCGGCTGCCGTTCAAGGTGTCGACGACGACGAGCAACTTTATGATTGGTGTGACAGCCGCGGCGAGTGCGGGGCTGTATTTGCATCGGGGGTATATCGATCCGGGGTTGGCGTTGCCGGTGATGCTGGGGGTACTCGCTGGGGCGTTGGTCGGGGCACGAACATTGGCGCGTGCACAGACGAAGGTGCTTCGGAACATCTTTACGGGTGTAGTCGCTATTTTGGCGGTCGAGATGCTGTACAAAGGGATGACGGGAGGATTATGAGCGGACAGCCACCGCGTCGGGGATGGACGGACGAGCAGGTCGACCTGTTTATCGGCAATTTGCTCCGGTATGGGGTGTTGATCGCGGCTGCGGTGACGCTGGTGGGTGGTGTTCCGTATCTGCTGATGTACTGGCATGTCTTGCCGACGTATCACACGTTTCATGGTGTTCCCGCTGGGCTGAATAGTCTGCGAGGAGTACTCGACGGTGTTCGGGAGCTCGATAGCCGAGCGGTGATTCAGTTGGGAGTCTTGCTGTTGATCGCGACGCCTATTGCACGCGTGGGGTTGTCGTTGTTTGCATTTGCGAAGCAGCGAGACTGGACGTATGTCGTGGTGACGACGGTAGTGCTGGGGATTTTGTTGTGGAGTTTTAGTGGGGGGCGGGCTTTATGACATGGGATGGTTAGGGATGGGCTGTCGTGTCGTGTGGTTGCTTTTTGAGGCGTGATTTGACGTCGTTACCGGTGGTCTTTAGGGCGTGATGGGTCTGACCGGAGGCGTTTTTTACGGCGGACTTGGTTTTGCGGCCCGCGGTTTTGAAATCGCCGCTGACACTGCGGGCGACTTTGTTGAGACCGCCTGGTTTATGATTGGTCTTTGTTCCGGTGTCTCGGGTTACGCGTTTGAGGGCGGCTTTGGTATTGTTTCCAGCAGTTCTGAGTGAATGATGGATACTGCTGCCGACGCTTTTGGCTTCGGCTTTGGTATTTCGGCCCGCGGTCTTTAGGGCGTGGTGGGCTCGGCTAGCGTCGCTTTGTGTAGTGTCTGGTTGTTGGGCAGCGGCTTGTGTAGCCATGGCAGGGAGAAATATAAATACGAACGTGAGGAGTAGTAGGGGACGCATGGGGGGCTCTGGATGCAGGGGGAGTATAGGGTTATGCATCGCAAAATGCAGGCTAGCTGCTACTTGGGACGTGGGTATCTGGGACCGAGTGATATAGGAACCGGTTGCGAGCAGGGGCATCCGCGAGATGACCGTCCAGAGGAGGATCAGGAGCAGTCAGAGCAGTGCACTAATCTTGGGGAATCGGGTGGCGAGAGCGGCCATCGACGGTATGACCCAATTTGTCTTACTTTGTAGCGTGCCTTCCTATATATGGCAGCTTACTGACACGCCACAGACCGACTGGCCACACTGGGTCGTAGAGTGTGGGGGTGGGATGTTTCATACGCCAGCTGGAGTCCTAGTCGGCGCTCCTGAGGGAGAGGTCGTGTACGCACATCTTGTGGCCAGGGGAGAGATCCGAGGGATTGCCGTGGGGGTGCGGTCTCGGTGTCGCCTCTCTTGGAGGGTGCGACATGCCCATTTTCCAGCGTTGCCGGCGCTGGCTCCCGGCATTGACGTTGGCGATGCGCTTGAGGCTTTGCGGGAAGTTCTATGGAAGACCGGTATCGCCGAGGTGGAGATCGGATCGTATGATGCGACCTACGTTCCAGCAGACGGGATTGAACCACGCTTAGAATATGTGGTGCCGCTCCCCCAAACAGGTGATGTGACCGCTGCTTGGGGGACGACGCACCGCCGTCATGTCCGGCGTGGTGACCGTGACGGGTGGACAACGCGGTTACTACTAGGTGATGAAGCGCGTACCACCATTCTTGGTATTCAGCAGTCGACGGCCGAGCGGGCCGCTTCCCTGCACCGAGGGTTTGCTCCGGCTCAGGTCACTGGATGGGTGAGTTTGGTGACCGCGACACTTCCCCTCCCCGACTGGGGACTCGCCGTCGTGGGGGCCTATCGCGATACCACGCTGTTAGCGGCTCTCCTACTTGGCTGGGCGGGTCAGCGAGCATTCTATCTAATCGGCGGCTCAACGCCAGACGGATATCAATGTGGGGCAGCTCCATGGTTGCATGCACAGGCGATGACGATGTTGGCACAGCGTGGCATCCAGTGCTACAATCTCGGTGGGACACCTATGGATGCCGCTGAGGCGTCGAGTCTGGCGCATGGACTGTATCGCTTTAAAACTGGATTTGGCGTCTCACCTGTCGAACGACGTGGGATGCGGTGGCTCTTACGGCCGGGACATGCCCAGCTCCACCGCATGCTCAGTCGGTTTCGGCGTCCCGGATAGACTGCTCTAAGAGATTCGAGTCGATCAAGAACTTCCCGGCCCAGTTGAGGTATTCGAAGCTGCCGTATTCTCCTGAGATGGGGAACGACCCTTTGACCCCACCTCGGACATCCAGCGGGCCGTCCATCCTCACGGTCGAGCGGACGTAGCGGTTTACCGCGAATGCGGCATCCCGGAAGCGTAGTTCGCCAGTATACTGGTAGAGGGACAACCAGCAGTGCGCGATTTGCACGCTGCCAGTGAGACAGACCCATTTGACCGCGCCTTTCCAGGACGCATCTAGACGGCCTGGGAGGAATCCATCCTCGGTGCTTGCCGAGAGCAGGGCGGTGGCGGTTCTCAAGGCCGCATGCAAAAACTGTTCGTCCTTCGTGAACCGATAAGCTTCAATGAGGCCACGCAGGACGTAGCCGATGGTATGGGTGAGTGGCTTCTTGTGGTCCGTGAGACAACAATCCGCGAACCATCCATTGGTCTGTTGTTTGGTGAGTGCCCAGTGGATGTTCCGGAGTGCGGCCTCTGCATAGCCTCGTTCAGGATCGACACGCGCTGCTTCCAAGAGGCCCCACGCGACATGTGTGTGGTAGGGGCTCGCGCCAAAGGTGGCAAATGGCGTTGCATGTTTGCGCCAGGCGCCGTCGCTGTCTTGGATGCTGAGTAGCCAATCCGCGGCCAATCGCATCGCTGGCCGATACACATCGCCAAACTCGGTGACGCCGCTCGCGAACCCCATCAGGATCTGGCCGGTATTGAAGGTGACGGGAACGAATGGAGTCTGGCCAATCATTCCGCCTTGAAAACCGCCTTCTGGGAATTGGATGCTCACGAGCCAGTCTAGCATCCGGCGGGCGCGGGTATATAAGGTGGGATCTGACCATTTGCGGGCAGCGGTCAGGATGGTCGGGACGATATAGCCGGTGGTCTCCGGGTATGATGGGGCCCATCCGGTCTTCAAGCTGTAATGGCGCGCGACGCCGCCGTCCTGGGAGGCCGAGTAATCCTGGGCTCGTACGAGCCAGGCCAGTGCGGCGTTATTCGTGGCGGCGATACCCGGATCGGCGCCGAGGCCTCGTTTATCGCGCTGGACCTCGGCTCTCGCATAGGGGGCCAGAGCGAGATGTTCGCGAATTCGGAGACTTGGGGTCAACATGGATCAGTCGCGCTCCCGCAGTTTGCGGAAGAACGGGCGAAGATCGTCCCATGCGAAGTAGGCACAGCACCGGACGTCGGCGAGGGATCGGAGCCAAGCCCCCCAGCCCCATTCCCCGGATGCGCGGTAGGTCATCATCCCAAGTATATCCCGTTCTAAATCTAGCCAGGCGATACGCTCGCGCTGCTCGATGTGTGGGAGCGGGCGGCCGGACAGCGTGGCATAGGCCGCCAGGGGGAAGTTGCAGCCAGCACGGGACGGTAGTTCGGTCCAGACGGAATAGCGGCAGTTGATCTCGAGCAGCTTGTAGACGCCTAGGCGGCTGTCTCGCTTGAACTGGAGATCGAGGAAGCCGGTATAGCCTAGCCGCCGGATCACCTGGCGGGATAGGACCTCGAGTTCCGGAATTCGGAGGCTTACGACGAGGGTGCCCACACCAGCGTACGGAGGCCAGATGCGCAGTTTCGAGCCTATGAAGGTGCCCGTGACTGTGCCGTCTGGGAGGACGTAGGAGTGCACGGAGACGTGCTCGTGATCACCGCCTTCTACGAACCCTTGGATAATGAAGCGCGAGGGGCCCAGGGTGTCGAGAGCATCTAGCAAGCGGAGCATCTCAGCGTTGGAGTCGATCCGTTGCCCCTTGGCTGATGCCACGGTATTGGGAGGGAGTCGGTCCCAATCGGCTCGGTGGACAGGTTTCGCGAAGACTGGATAGGGGAGACGACCCGCGAGCGCTCGTGCCTCGGTGGCGTTGGCAGGGACAAAGGTCTCAGGGACTGGTAGGTCGAAGGTGCGGGCGACTGGGGCGAAGAGGTCTTTATCGAGATAAGAATCGATGGTCTCCGCCGGCGCGAGATCGTGATCGACGCATTCAGCCAGTTCGGCGCGGTGGCGGGACATGAGCCTGAGGGCGCGGTCGCCGGTCGCGAACATGATTGGCCGAGTTCCGGACTCGCGGGCCGCCCGTTGGATGGCGGTGAGACATGCCTCGTCCGAGGCTTCGAGGCCAGGGAACGGATGCACGCGTGTGACGTAGCGGGAGACAGCGCTTGGGGACTGCGGATCAGCCGCCAAGAGGCAGATTGGGACACCACCCATGCCGAGCGACCGGATCACTCCGATGTCACCGCGCGATCCACCATCGATCATCAGGACCGGACGTTTCGCGGTCACGCCGCGCGGGGCTCGGGGCATATGGATATCTACTGTCACTCTTTGATCGGCGTGACGCTTATCGAGGTTCTTGAGCGACGGGTCCTGTGCGCTAAACAGGGGTGACGGCGTTCTTGCCCGCTCGATCAGCAAAGCATAACACAAAAGTACAGTAGGAAGTGTCGGCCATTGAGACCGTGAACATAAGGATTACCTTAAGTCAAAAATGTGATTATCTCAAAGGATGCCTCCGTTGTTATCTGTGGGCATGGACTTCGACCTGCCGACAGTATTCCAGGACCGGACAGGTCGAGCACTTGGGGAGGTACCCCGTACATACATGTTTACCGAATGGCACCAGGAGTCGGTTGATCTCCACCCAGTAGGGCTTGGGGAGCTTGGTTTCGAGCTGGCGGCGGGCGTGCTCGGCGCTGCCAGCCGAGATGTAGCCCCAGCGCGTGGTCACCCGGTTGACGTGGACATCAACGGCGATCTCGGCGGCGCCGCACGCAACGCTTAGCGCTAGGTTGGCGCATTTGGGACCCACTCCGGTGAAGGAGGTTAATACGTCGAAATCACAGGGGAGATCGCCGTCGAATTCTTCGACGGTGCGGATGGCGATATCGCGAATCTGGCGCGCTTTACTTTCGTGGAAGGTGCTCTTGTTGATGAGAGCGTCGATCTCCTCCGCGGAGAGACGCGACATGGTTTCGGCGTCTGGGGCGACGTCGAGGAGGCGGATCGATTCTGGGAGGCTGACTTCGTCACGTGTCCGGATCGAGATGATGCAGGCGACGAGTTGTTGAAAGAGTGAGTGGTAGCCCCGGCGCTTCAAGTCGAACATGGCCGCTTCCGCGAAGGGGGCAATGGCCTGTTCGATGTGCTTGAACATGACGGGGATGTTGAACGGCGGCTTGATTTGGCTGTTGGCGCGAGACATATCTCGTATGCAGGCAAATCGTGTTCCTCTGCTCGCTACTGTGGGCGGCGCGGGCGACGGCTGGACTGACCTCCTCGGGTGGATGTCTCGTTGGCGGTCGTCGCATACGGTCCGCTATCAGCCACCGGCCGCGATGAGGGTGATGGTCTGCGACCGCGAGTGGATGATCCGCTCGTTTTCGCGCCATGGGCGGATTTTGTCGGGGTGCCTGACGACGATCGCCCTCCCCCTCCACGAGAGTTGCCTCGACCTTGAGCATGCCCTCTGCCTTGCTGGCGGCCACCAGCGGGCATGGCCGGTGCTTCGGCCACGCGGGCGGTATAATCGAAATCCGGGAGGGTAATCCGCGGAAAGCGCTTCCCCACGACGCGCTCGATGGTGCGCATATCTTCTTCTTCGTCCGGTGCGACGAAGGTGTAGGCATCTCCTGTCGCTTCCGCGCGTGCGGTGCGGCCAACACGATGGATGTAGTCTTCAGGGAGTGCCGGGACGTCGAAGTTGATGACGTGTCCGAGTTGGTGAATGTCGATGCCACGCGCGGCGATGTCGGTAGCGACGAGGACTTTGTAGCTGCCGCTCTTGAAGCCGGCTAACGCTTTGGTCCGTTGTGGCTGGGAACGGTTGCCGTGGATGCGTTCCGCGGTGATGCCGTTTTTATTGAGGTACTCGGCTAACCGGTTGCTGCGGTGTTTGGTGCGTGTGAACACCAAGACACTTTCGATGTCGCCACGACGAAGGAGGTTGAGCAACAATGTCGCTTTGAGCGTCTGAGCCACGGGATATACCGCTTGTGTAATGCCCACAGCTGGTGTCGCCTGTCGCTCGACGTTGATCTTGACTGGCTTAGTGAGAATCTCCTGCGCGAGCGCACCAATGACCGGTGGCATGGTCGCGGAGAAGAAGAACGTCTGGCGTTTTTGAGGAACGTGACGCAGCACTCGCTTGATGTCGGGGAGGAAGCCCATGTCCAACATGCGATCGGCTTCGTCGAGCACTAACACTTCGAGCGCATCGAGCTTGGCGTATGATTGCCTGAAGTGATCCAGCAGGCGGCCAGGGGTGGCGATCAAGACGTCGACGCCGCTCCGAAAGGCATGCTCCTGAGGCGCCATACCAACGCCACCAAAGATCGCCGCGCCAGTGACCGGGGTATGGACCGCTAGCTCTCGCAAGTCCTCAAGAATCTGGGCGGCGAGTTCACGCGTCGGTGTGAGGATGAGTGCGCGTGTGGTACCGCGATTCTTGGTCATCACCCGATGGATAATGGGGAGTAAGAACGCCGCGGTCTTGCCGCTGCCGGTCATCGCGCAGGCAAGCAGATCTTTGCCTTCGAGCGCGGCGGGAATCGTGTCGCGCTGAACCGGTGTTGGAGTGGTGAAGCCTAATGTTTTGACGCCACGGACAATGTCGGGGTGTAACCCCAAGGTCGAAAAACTCATCTATCAAGTATACACTTTCCGTGTAGATGAGTAAGATGATGTCTTGTTTTGGACATCATCTCCGCGTCTTGCGTTACGCAGGCAAGCGGCGTTTAACTCACCGAGACCGGGAGTCGTTCCGCCATCGTTCCGATACAGGCCGCGGCGAGCGCTTGCGACGTCATTGTGTCGGTCGTGGCTTCGTCCATCCAGACCCACGATGAATCGTCACAGGCGACGATATGGAATTGCTGCGCGCTCAACCGGGTCGCACGTGATCCTTCACGGCGTGCGCTGCCGGGGAATGTCACTTCGCCTTGCCAGACGGCTAGGACGACTTCGATGTTGGCTTCGGAGCCCGCGCGTGAGCGGAAGAATGAGACGCTTACGCTGATGTTGCCGGCTTGGAGGACGACGTGATCAGGGGTTCTGCGGACGGTCAGTCCAGCGTCTGGATGCATGGCGAGGAGCCGCGTGGCACTATCGAACATGGTGGTAGACAGCGCTCGGACTTCACGCTCGATGCTACCGAGGACCTTGGCCGGACTAATCATGATACTCCTTGGGGAGATATGTAATATACTCGCTGGAGCCCATTCTGTCCAACCACCCAAGACAGAACGGGTCATGGTATTTTACTGTGAGCCGGGATGGCGGCTCGTTATCTGCTATCCCCACGTCCTACTAGCCCAGAGGTACCCTACCATTGACAAAAAAGCCCAATTACGGATTCGAAAAGCGCAAGAAAGAGCTCGACAAGAAGACGAAGCAGGAGGAGAAACGGCAGCGGAAGCGCGAACTCGCCGAGTCCGAGCGTGGATCGGAGACCTCGGAATCGCCGATGGCTGATGAGGCGTTGAGGAATCCACCGGAGTAACATCGGCTTCGGTGTTACTCCACTCTTTGCCGGGCGGCGCTGACCTCGGGGGATCTTCACGCTTCAGTATCCCACGTCTCAGGCCGCTACTTCTAGCTGGCACGGCCACGCTGGAGCATTTTTGAGGCTATGCACGACGGCACCACTCTTTCCCGACTGAGCACATTAGGAGGGGAAGGACCGCAAGAGACGAAAGACAGGAGGAGAATAGTGTGACAGCCCCACCAGAGTTCCACCGGCTCTTCGATGCGACCCCTGGTCCCTACCTGATTCTGGCGCCTGACAGTCCACACTTTACGATTGTCGCGGTGAACAATGCGTATCTGCGCGCCACGTTGACGACGCGGGACGCGATTGTTGGACATGGACTATTCGAGATCTTTCCTGACAATCCCGATGACCCCGGTGCCACGGGTGTGAACAATTTGCGGGTGTCACTCGAGACGGTCTTGCAGACACGGGCCGCGCACGTGATGGCGGTGCAAAAATACGACATCCCCAAACGGGATGGGAGCGACGGCTTCGAGGAACGGTATTGGACGCCGATGAATCTCCCCGTCTTCTCCGAGACTGGTGGGCTGACGCATATCATCCATCATGTGGAGGACGTGACTGAATTAGTCCACCTCACACAGCGGCGCGACGCCGAGGATGCCGCCCATCAGACGCTCCGGACGCGGGCCGAGTGGCTCGAAGATGAGATTGTGCGACGCACGCAGGCTGAAGCGCAACGTGATGCACTGCTCGCCAGCGAGCGGGAACGGACCGCCGCTCTCGAAACGAACAATGTGCTTTTGCAAGAGCAAGCGCTGGAGCTGGAACATCAGACCGACGAAGCACAAACGCTCGCCCGGGAGCTGGAAGAGGCCAATGAACGGCTGCAGGAGATACTGCATGCCCTGCAAAGCTCACATGATGACGCCGAACAGCAGCGGCATGCTGCTGAAGAGGCTCGGCACACCGCGGAGAGCGCTAACGCGGCCAAGAGTCAATTTTTGGCGGCGATGAGTCATGAGCTTCGTACGCCATTGAACGCCATCTGCGGGTATGTTCAACTAATGGAGATGGGGCTGCATGGACCCATCACGCCTGAGCAGAGTGGCGATCTGGAGCGGATCAAGACGAATCAGCAACATTTGCTGCGTTTGATCAATGATATTTTGAACTTCACGAAGCTCGATGCTGGGCAGGTGGAATATCGAGTGATGGATGTTCCGGTCGACGCGACGCTTCGGGCGACTGAGGCGATGGTGATGCCGCAGATGCGGTTTGCGGGGTTAGAGTATGTGTACGATGGGTGTGATCCGACGTTGACTGTTTACGCGGATCGTGACAAAACGCAGCAGATCCTGCTCAATGTGTTGAGTAATGCCGTGAAGTTCACCCCGCGTGGCGGGTGTATTCGGGTATCGTGTACGATGCACACGAGTGATGTGGATATTCGGATCAGCGATACGGGGATTGGGATTCCCGCGGACAAATTGGAGGCGGTATTCGATCCATTCGTGCAAGTGGAGCGGCGGTTGAACCAGCCGGTGGAAGGGATTGGGTTGGGGCTCGCGATTAGCCGAGAGCTGGCGTGCGGGATGGGCGGGGATCTGACGGTGGTGAGCCGTGTTGGGATTGGATCGACGTTTATCCTAAGACTGCCACTGTCGATTGCGACAAGCTCGGCGCTGACGACACCTCGGCGGGAGCGCTTGGGGGAGCGCTCGCACGACCGTGATGCGCCAGGGCTGAGCTTGTAGAACTCATCTCATAAACCCCTTCGGATGCAGCTACGGCTCCGCAACGCTGCGCCCGAAGGGGTTTATGAGATGAGTTCTAGTTGTTGAAGAGGCTGAGGAAACGAACTGCTCAGCCTTTGTTGGCTACGCCTTCATCGTGGACGAATGCAGCGCGAACGCCGCGCCTTGCGGATCCATGCACTGGACAATGCGGCCACCATCTGGGACGTCCATTGGGCCGTTCAAGATCTTTCCGCCGTGTTCCGTGACGCGCTTGGCGGCTTCATCAACGTTATCCACCATGGTGTAGAGGAGCCAATGCGGCATTGGGATGGTTGGGACGTTGAACATGCCGCCGAAGGTTTCCCCGTTGAGTCCATACATTTGATAGATCCCCATGTCGCCCATGTCCATGGACTGCGTCTGTTCCCAGCCGAAGAGCGCGGTATAGAATTCGAGGGCTTTGACGTGATCGGTGGTGTGGAGTTCATGCCAGGAGAAGTGGCCTGGTGTTGGTGGGCCGTTCGGGGCGGCTGCCGGGGTGAGGGGTTTGAAGACCATGAAGGCGGCTCCCTGAGGGTCGGCGAGGACCGCGAACCGGCCAACGGTTGGGATATCTGTTGGCGGATTCAGGACTTTGCCACCTAGCTGCTTGGCTTGCGCGGCTGTGGCGTCGACGTCTGGGGTGCTGATGTAGGCGATCCAATGTGGGGGAACGCCGCGATCCGCTAACTCTTTGGGGAGGGACATCATGCCACCGATGGTGGTCTTGCCAGCGGTCCACATAGTATAGGGCATTTTGCCGTCTGGGGAGGTCCAGTCTTGGGTGCCCCAGCCTACGACGGCGGTGTAGAAGGCGGTGGCGGCGGTGGGGTCGGGTGTCATGAGATCGTACCAGACGAAGCGGCCACGATCGGATTGGGTAGACATAGGGGTCTCCAGAGGAAAAAATGGGGAGTATCGTGAAGACTCTTACATTATCGTAGGTCAGGGGGGCGGCGCTAGCGGCTAAGCCTGGCGGGGGAAACTGTGACATAAACATATAGGTCATACTCACTCCCATACCGCCTGCAATTGGAACTCAATACGAGAGCTTAGGAGACCACTTCTCGCCCCGTCCCTCTGGTGTAAGATCTAGGAGATTCCAGAGCGGCCAGATGAGATCGACGTGCCGCGCATGCTGGCCAGGGTCGGACGGGGCGTAGAACAGTTCAGTACTATAGGAGTGATGAATGCGTTCGTCCCTGCGCACGAAGACGTTAAGGAGGGGGAGTTGATCCCCTTTGGCGGTCTCCGTGTGGTAATCCTGGTTGTACGTGCACGATGCCGAGGAGAGTAGTCGCAAGTGTCGCCACCCTCGGATCTGGGCAAATGCGTGGATGCGCTGGATTGGTGATTTCGCGACCACCACGAGATTGGCCCGTTGTTCGACATGTGGCACTTCGCCGTCGAGGGCGTCTAGAATCGAGGTACATGCGGGACAGGCGTTCACCATCTGCGGGCCGAACATGAAACTATAGACGAGGAGTGTGTCCTTTCCGTTCGCGAATAGCTGGGAGAGGTGCACAGATCGTGACGCGGTAGGGGTGGCTTCCTCGAACAGATAGTCTTCTGGTACCTCGCCGCCGAGCGGTAGAGTTCGACGTTGTGCAGCGACAGTCTCGATCTGGCGGCGGAGTGCGATCTCGGCGTCGAGGAGTTTATCGCGGGCGGTGCGGTAGGCTTGGCTCTCGTTCGGGAATCGAATCGTATGTTTCGAGGTGCTCATGGTTTACGGTCTCCAGCTGCGGAACGTATGGGAGTGTCCCCGTAAACTATGCTGCTTCCCTGCGGCGCTGTCAATATTCGTGACGTTAGTCCCGAAGCTACGCCGATAGGTGTTCCTCTGCCGCCTGCCAGTCGCGTACATAATCCGGCAGCGGTGGTGACTGGATTTCTGGCGCGATCCGCGCTACGATGGTGGGCGCGTCTACAGGTCCACCAGCCTTTGCGAGGAAGCGGGCGCGTACGAGTCCAACAGCGACGATGCGGCCTTTGACGAGAAAGGTTTGGCGTAGATAGAACGATTTGTCGTCCCAGCCGATCGGCTGCGTTCGGAGTTCGAAGCGTGTGAATGGGGTGAGAGACGATTTGAAGCGGATCCATTCGCCCGCGATCACGGGGTACCAGTCTTGTGCCATGATGAGGCGGGCGATGCCGTTGCGGATCATCATGTCGACGCGGCCGAGGTCCATGATAGAGCAGTACTTGCCATTGTTCATATGCCAGAGGGCGTCCAGGTCTGTTGGCCAGACGCGGAAGAAAACGGAAGTTTCTTCGAGGAAGCCGGCGTGGGGGCGAAAGCGGGCAGCGAGTACGACGCGGAGCAAGCGGAAGAGGAGGTTCACGAGGAAAAACTTTTGTTGTGTATTCTGGACATGGTCACTGTTCTCGATATCGCGGGTCTAGGATATCTCGCAGTGCGTCGCCGAGGAGGTTGAATCCTAGTACGGCGGCTCCGATCGCTAGCCCTGGCGCGAGGGAGGTCCAGGGGGCGTGACGGAGTTGATCTAGATCGCGCCCTTCGGCGATCATACTTCCCCAGCTCGCGGTTGGGGGTTGGACGCCGAGTCCCAGGAAGGAGAGTGCCGCTTCGGCCATGATGGCGCCGGCGATGCCTAAGGTTGCAGCGATGATGACAGGGGCAATCACGTTGGGGAGAATGTGGCGGAGCATGATGCGGAGGTCGCCACCGCCGAGCGCGCGGGCGGCTTGGACGTATTCGAGTTGGCGGGTTACGAGGACTTGGCCACGAACGAGGCGCGCCATTCCTGCCCAGCCGACGATTCCGATTGTCACGAAGACGACGCCCATCGAAGGTTGTAGGGCGGCGACCATTGCGATTAGCAAGAGGAGCGTGGGGAACGCTAGTGTGACGTCGGCGAGGCGCATGACGACTTCGTCGACCCATGTTTCGTAGAAGCCGGCGATGAGGCCTAGTGCGATACCAAGGGAAAGCGCGATGGTCTGCGAGATGAGGCCGACGGCGAGTGAGACACGGGCACCATATACTAGCCTAGCCCAGACGTCGCGGCCTTGAATGTCGGTGCCGAGCCAGTGCGTGAGGGAAGGTGGGGCGAGGAGGTGGATGAGATCGATGGCGTTGGGATCGTGGCGCGTGAGGAGTGGCGCGGCGAGTGCCATGATGAGCATGATGAGCACTACGGCGATCCCGATTTTCGCGCGGGTGTCATGCAGGAGGCGAGTCCAGAGGGTCACCGGACGGGATCCCGTAACTCAGGGGGAGTATCTGGCGGTTGGCGGCGCCAGCGGCGGTGTTGCCAGAAATATTGTTCTGGGGCTAGACGGATACAGCGTTCTAGAATGGTGGTGTAGGTGGCGACGAGGGTATCGACGTCATGGTCGCGGTCGCCGGTTTGTGGGACTGGGATGGGCTCGATGTGAATGCGATAGCGGCCGTTGGGTTGGCGGAGCGCGGCGCCGAAGAATGTCGGGACGTTGTAGCGTATCGCGAACACAGCTGGACCGCGTGGTGTTTTGGCGGGGCGGCCAAAGAAGGGGACGTAGGTGGACGCGAGGCCTAGGACGCCTTGATCGGCGACAAATGCCACGGCGCGGCCAGCGCGTAGCGCTCGAGGGGTGCGGTGGACTGCGTCGTAGTCGCGGACGATTGTGATGCCGGCGGCGGCACGGGTGCGGTTGATGTAGCTGTCGAAGAGTGGGTTGGCTTGGCTGCGGACGATGGCATCTATGGGAATTCCGCGGGCGGCGGCGTAGGCGCCGGCAAGTTCCCAGTTGCCGAGATGGCCGGTGATGATCACCATGCCGCGACCGGCGGCGAGGGCTTGTTGGACGAGGTCGAAGTTGTCCGCGGATTCGACGAGGTCGATGACGCGTTGTGGTCCGAGGGATGGTAGGAGGGCAGCTTCGATGGTGGTACGACCGAGGTGGGCGAAGCAGCGGCGTGAGAGCTCGTGAACGTCGGGTGGAGAGAGCTCGGGGAAGGCGGCGGCGATTTGTTGCTCGACGACCTGTTTTCTGATGCCGAAGGGCTCGTAGCCTAACGCGCCGAGGCGTTCGCCGAAGGCGCACGCGACGTTCCAGGGGAGAGCGTGCAGCGAACCGATGAAGCCACGGAGGGCGTAGTACTCGGCGCGGTGCATGGCGGTGGGCGCTTGCCCGGATGGTACTGGACCTGCCATTATCCCAGCAATTGGTGTCTTGCTCTCACGCCGGGCGCTTGGCGGAGATTTTTGGGACACGCTGATCCGCTTGCGTACGTGCCGCCACGGTCTGACGGAGCCCTTCGCGGAGCGATACTTGGGGAGTCCAGCCAAGGCGGACACGGATCTTTTCTGGGCTCAGCGAGCGGCGGCGAATGTTGTCGATGTCGCGACGGTCGATGTAGAGGACTTCTGGTGCATTGCCGAATAGGGATTTGATCTCTGTCGCTAGGGTGTTCACAGAGGTTTCTACGCCTGTCCCGATGTTGAACAGGTCGCCTAACGCTTTTGGTGAGGCTGCCGCGAGTACGGTGGCTTCGATAGCGTCGTTGACGTAGGTGTAATCGCGGGTCTGCTCACCATCACCGTGCACGGTGAGGGGGGCGCCGGAGGCGGCGGCATCGAGGAATTTTCCGATGACACCACAGTATGGGTTGCTGGTGCTCTGGCCAGGACCGAAGACGTTAGAATAGCGGACGCAGACTGTTGGGACGTCGTATGCGGCGTGGTACAACAGCGTGTACTGCTCGCCTAATAGTTTGGTGGCCGCATAGTGGTTGAGAATATTGGGTGGATCGAGTTCGTCAGCGGGGAGATGACGGCAGTTGCCATAGATGGAGGTGCTCGAGGTATAGAGGAACCGTTGGAACCCGGCTGGACGCTCGCGTCGGAGAAATTCTAGGATGCGCAGCGTGCTGAGGGCGTTGACCTCGAGATCGGATTCTGGGTCGGCGCCGCAGGTGAGAATTGTGCGGCACGCTAAGTGGAACACCCATGGATGTACGCGAACGAGTGGGGCGAAGGTCTCTTCGTTTCGGACATCGCCAACGACAATGGTGACGCCTGCCGGTACCTCGGCGGACGGGGTCGCGTTGGAACAATCGTCGAGTACGGTGACGCGGCAATCGAGTTGCTCGGCCAGGAAGCGGGTCAGGTTCCAGCCACAAAAGCCGAGTCCGCCGGTTACCAGGACACTCTGGCCGCGTAGGGGAGACATGTGGTCACGCATAGAGAGAGGGAGCAAAGGGTGAATGGTTATTGACGACCGACGCAGGCATGGGTGAACTCCAACGTCTCTTGTGCGACGCGGTCCCAGTTATAGTATGTCTGGACGGCCTTGCGTCCGGCTTGGCCTAGTGTGCGGCGGCGGTCTTCGTTGCGGAGTAGGTCACCCACCGCAGTAACGACAGCGTCGACGTCGGTGGGGTTAACGACGATGCCTGTTTCACCGTCACGGACGGCGGCGCGGACACCGCCAGAATCTCCGGCGATGACTGGTAAACCAGACGCTGACGCTTCGACGAAGGAGATGCCGAACCCTTCCGCGTTGATCGCGTTGTCCACGCGAGAGAGACCGAGGTAAACCGTCGCGGTGGCGTAGGCTTCTGGTAGTTCGTCGTCACGCATCTCGCCTGCGAAGCCCACGATGTCCATCACGTCGAGATCGGCGGCTAGGTTTCGTAGGCGTGCTTCGTCGTCTCCTTCGCCGATCAGGACGTAGCGTAGCGTGGGGAATTCTTGACGTAAGCGGGCTAAGGCACGGATCCCGACGTCCTGGCCTTTGTGAGGGACCAAGCGAGCGACGGTGATCAGGAGTGGTCCACGCCGCACACCCCAGCGCGTCCGTAAGGCGCCAGTGTCGTGGCGAGGGGAGAAACGTAAGGGGTCTGTCCCTAGGTCAATAGCGGCGATAGGCGGGACGTCTGTGACTCCGATGTCACGGATCACCGTGCGGGCGAGCTCCGCGACCCAGGCGGAATTGGCGACGATCCCGGCGGCATCGCCTAGGATCAGGCGTGCTGTTGTTCGGACACGCCAGCTCTTGGTGGCTTTCTGCTGTTCGCGTAGCAGATCGCCACCATTGACGTATACCAAGTATGGAATGCGCAGTCGTTTATGGGCCCACCAAACGGCGTAGCCATTGGGGCGAATATTCCCGCAATGTAAGACGTTGACGTGGTCTCGGCCTTGTCGGACTAACCAGCGTGCCCAACGGATCTGGTTGGTGAACCGTTTGGCCTGTGCGAAGGTGAAGGGCTGCCGTTCGATGCGATAGTCGACGGCGCGGTCCGCGGTGTCACTCCCAGGGGCGCTCACGGTGGAGACAAAGATACTCTCTCCAAATCTGGAGATCAGCTCGGCGTGTCGGCGGGCCATGCCGCCGAGATCTGGGGTGAAATCTTGTGTGACGAAGAGATGCTTCACGGCGCGGTGGCAAGGAGCGAGTGTTGGTGAGGAGATGCGTCGAGAGCGTGCGCGGCTTGGGGACTTGTCGGGAGTATATGGAGGATGCGTTCGTCGTAGGTGTGATGTTTCCGTACGAAGGCTTCACCTTGTGTCCGTACTTGTCTGGCTAATTCGGGGTCGTTCAGATATCGTTCAGCCTGTGCAAAGCACGACTCGACGTCGGTGTACCAGGCGCAGTGGACGCCGTCTTGTAGCATCCGGGCGACGCCTGGTGTGTAGGGGCCTAGAAAGAGGCCACCCGCCAACATGGTCATCCAGATGCGGTCTGAAACTGCGTTGTCGGCGTGCTGCATAACGGCTGGGAGAATGCCGAGCATCAAGATACTGCTAGAGCAGACGGTTGCGAACTCGCGTCCTTCTGTTGGCCGTCCCGACCAGTCCAGGGTATCGCGCCAGCGTTCCCACTTTGTTCCC
>Ga0206967_1069_pt1 | contig 23342 bp, 20 predicted proteins | sample Alteio_BWOrgHeat_24_FD_153259 | JGI IMG/M metagenome (GOLD analysis project Ga0206967, IMG submission 153259) | Enriched cells from forest soil in Barre Woods Harvard Forest LTER site, Petersham, Massachusetts, United States -... | ecosystem: Environmental > Terrestrial > Soil > Temperate forest >...
GAAATTGACATCATAGGCCGCTGTCCACCAAGTGCCCAAGTGGTTCCGGCTATCGATCACAAAGTATTCTTTTCGCACGGGATTCCACAGGAAGAAAAAATCCTGGATTTCCGATAGTGTCCGTGACAACGGCCAGTTGAGCGATGGCCACGGTGAAAGCGCCGGCTGGCGACAGCTGAACCCCACGACAGCGTAGTGGTAATGTACCCGTTCATAGTCATCAGGGTCTTTTGCCCCGGGGTGGTTGTCGGATTGCAAATGGATATCTTCAATTTGCAGTATGGAATGCCCAAAGTTTGCTTCTGCGCCTTTTTGCAGCGGCACATCCAACAGACGCGTTACCGGGCCGGTGCGAAAATGAACCACCCCGTTAACTTTTGCCGGGTAATCCAGTGGGATTTTCTCGGCGACGGACAAATCGAGCAAAGGAATATTGGTTGATGCCGAGTTCAACAGCTGCGGATTGACCAACTTGCCCAAGCCTGCTTCTTCCACCAAACGCCCAAAATTTGCGAGCAGATTGTAACCACCAAAATAGCTTAGTTCGCTGCGAATCGTGTAACCATCGTATTCCCGGGAGGAGGCACGCAGCGGAGGAATCTTTTTCGCCCGACTGCCATCGTCCACCGTATTCACGAAAAGTGTTTCCCCCTTCGGTACAAAATTCGGTTCTTGCAAGAACTGGCCATTGATTGTGTAGCCATGGGTCTGGCTTCCGTCCATGTTTCCGTGGGCGCTGCTGTACCCCACAACAGTGGTTCCGTCTGGTAGTTTATTTTGCGGATACGGCGCTTGCTGGAAAGGGATTGTTGGCAGCACTGTTTCTGCGCCAAAGGAATTGCGCGTGGGTCTGTCAAAAAAAATATTTCCAAAATTGTACAATCCTTTTCTCGCTGACGGAGGGGCTAACTCTGGCGTGATGGAGCCCAGGGTCAGGCACACCAGCCCCAGGCCCACGCCCAGCATCACGACGGCCGTGCCGTTGCTCACCGCCAAGTACCGCAGCGTACTGATGATGCCGCCGAGCAGGCATAACAGATACACGCCCTGTACAATGCGTGGCTCCATTATCCCGTCCGGCGGGATTTGCGCGCCGACCACCATCATGACGCCGATGCCCACCAGCCCGAGGAGAAACAATGTTCGCAGGGCCATATTTTCGAACAAGATGGTCGCCAGCACTGCGGGCATCGCCCACAGCACCGCCACGACCATGGCCGTTCCGCTCCCGGCCGGCCAATCGGCCACTGGAAAACCGAGATACATTTTCTCCACCACACCGGCCAACGCTGCGGGTATCGCCACCACCAGAACAAGAAAAAGCGTTTTGGCCCCGAGGATTATCAGGCGCCCCACCGGCTGGGTACGCCACTGGGCCCGTTCATTATTGGGCTGGTCGGCCCGCACCAACTGCGTGGCCACGGCCGCGATGACCAATGCCCCGGCCCAGTAGAGAAAGTTTTCCACCCCGGCGAAAAAGCCCAGGCTCTTTTCCTGGGATTCCGGATCAAGCCATAACCGCGCAGCGCCAAAATAGCTCATCTTTGTGCTAGTCGTGTTATGCATGATATGCGCGTACATCCACAGCGGCAGCACCACCCGCGCCCCCAACAACGCCCAATACGCTGCCACCAGCCCGCGCAGGTGCCGGAAATCTTTTTTAAAAATATGCCAAATGAGGTGCATCGGAAAGGGACAATGATTACGGGTTAGCCGCCACCGGCGGGTGCTCCAGCGGCCCAAAGGTGGCCGTCGCCTGGTAAAAATGTTTCGGCGTGAATTCCACGACCACCAGTTTCGCATCCGCCAGCCACGCCTTGGCTTCTGCTTCGGTCATCAAGTGCCGTTGGCCATTATCAATATAATCCAACTCCAAGAACGCCCAAGCCTGTTGCAGGCAGAACGCCGTGTCGAAGGCTTGGAGCTTCCAAAATTGCCACCACGCTGTCGTGCGATGGTAAATTGCCTCCCCATGCAAATTGATGGCAAAGCAATTCCCTTCCTTGGGATTCCAGAGGAAATAAAATTCCCGCGTGGCATCAGCACGCAGCGGCGGCAGGCCGGCCACCGCCGGCCAGGGCGACACTTGTGTCCATTGATGGCCAAAATCCAGGTCGGCAGTCGAATAATCTTCGATATTCTCATTGTTGATGTGGAACTTGGACGCCGGGGTGTCGATTTCCACCCTGCCAAAACTCATGAGGGTGCTGCCGTACTTGGTTTGCGCGCCGGGCTGCAACGGCATTTCCCCCACGCGGTGGAATGTGCCGGTGGCGTAGTGCAGGGTTGCGGTGACTTTGTCTGGGAGCGTCAACCGCAGGTCATCCATTTCATACAGACCTAAAATGGGCCAGGCACCCGGCTTGGTGTTGTCATCCCGCATGGAATGTAACTGGCCCAATCCAGCCGCGGCCGCCAGGGCTGATAGATTCAAGGGCAGTCCGTCGCCACTGATATTATAGAGTTGGCTGTCAATATAATCCCCGTTGGTGTGACCCGAGACCGGCTGGCTTTTATGCGGCAGGGCTGCGCGGGGTAGATCCCAATAGTCGAGCAGGGCGATTTCGCCCTGGGGCAAATTTTCCGGCCAGCTTGGGATCCGTCCCAGTAAAGCAGCGGAATGCGCGGCATGGGGCGCTTGATATTGCCCGCCATAATTAACACGAGATTCGGTCTGGGTATAGCCCGCGGGTTGGATGGTTATCGTCGGCCCGGTGGTTTCGTTCGTCGGCGGCAGGTGGCCGTGGATATAACTGTAGCTCGCAAAATTATCCGCGTGGCCGGGATCCCAGCTCGTGGGTATTTCCTCGATCAAGGCCGGCAGCAGCGTGGGCAGCCCTCCCCAAAGGGCCAGCAGCGCCGTGATGAGCAACCCCACGCACGCCATTTTATTCAATCCCAGATACCGCAATACAATCAGGCCCGAGCCTAGCAGGAAGAAAATGACCACGCATCCCGTTGTCACTTTATCGGGGTTATTCACGGCATTGCCTGTGGCAAACCCCCAAATGGTCAGCCCAATTCCAATCAGCCCGAGAAAAAATATTACCCGCAGTGTCGTGCTTTCAAACAATACCGCCGCCAGCATTGCTGGTACCGCGCAGAATAGAATCAGCACCAAAGCCATCCCGCTGCCCGCCAGCCAATCAATCAGGGGAAAACCTTGGAGGATTTTCACCAGCACGCCGCAGGCGCAGTAGGGCAGCGCCGTCATGAGTACGAGTGATAGGGCTTTTGCTGTGAGCATCCTGGCCCGCGTCACCGGCAATGTGCGCCACTGCGCGTTTTCCACATTCGGCGAGTTCGCCAGCACCAGCCGGGCGCCGATGACCGCCACCAGCACCGCCCCCACCCAAAACAGAAAAATCGCGATGAGGTTGAAGGCCAGATATAATTCGGTGCCGTTTTGCCGGTTGTCATTCCCAAATTCCGTCAGATGGAAGTACGGAGCTTGGCTAAACAACCAGGTGGGCATTGCCGCATGGGTTGCCAGCACCAGCCAATACGCCGCCACCAACCCGCGCAGGTGCCGGAAATCTTTTTTCACAATATGCCAGACGAGGGAGTTCATCGGGGTAGAATTTATTTTGTGTCCACTGTCACGGGCAGGGTAATGGGCCCGACCGTAATCGGCACGCGTAAGTTTTCCAGCGGGGTAAACGTCAACCGCACGAGCTTTGCTCCCGCCAGCCAGGTTGGTATTTCCGCCGTGGTAAAAGTCTTCAATTCACCCTTGGCGAGATAACTGAATTTCACCTGTGCCCCTTGCCGCGTAATCGTGAAGTCCATATCCTGCGCCGTCATCTGTTCATTGCTTGAACTGCGGAATGCCGTGCACAGCACGCATTCGCCCCGTGCCTGATTCCAGAGCAGGAAAATATCCTGAGTCATCGGGGGTGTCGATTGCGCCAACCCGTATTTGAGCTGTACCCTCTGCATCGCGAATTCCACGATCGTTTCCCCTCCTGGCCCGGATTGTGTTCCGAGATATTCAAGTTTCTCGGTTCCCTGTTTTACGCCCGCCCCGGACGTCAGCGGCAGGTCGGGCCAGCGATGGACGTTGCCGACTTGGCCATTCAAATCCGCATCCATTGCCGGCGGTTGCCTGGCAGACGGATATTGGGGCGGGTAGACGTAATCGAGGAGCGGAAAACTTTCGGGTTCGGCGCTCTCGTAACGTTCATCCAGCAGTTTACCCAACCCGGCGTAGGCGGCGAAAGAGGCAAGATTTACGGCTGGTATTTGTTCGTCGGAATGAAAACTAAGATTATTGCGTGGCCGATTAGCCAACAACACCGGCCCGTTAATACTCTGGAAGAGCAAGGCCTGCCCGGGTTTTACTGTAATGGGCAAGGTGCCCGCCAGCTTGCCGTAAATGGTGTAGGCCGTGCCATCATGGTCTTTATCCGCCTTTTGCGTCAGCACTGTTTCCGTTTGCACGACGGTCTGTGGCTCTACCCATCGCTCACCCAGGTTGCGCGTAGCGCTGGGATGATACTGTGGCTGCGGCCAATCGTAGATCAAAAACTGCGCGGCCACTAACTCGATGCCTAAAGCCGTGAAGCAAAGGCAAATTACGCGGTGGACGCGCTGGTAGCGCAACAAGGCTATAATGAAGGTGTAGGCCAGGAATTCCCGTGCCAACCAGAGCATTCTTGCGTCGATCAACTCTTCGAAGTCCCGGCTTCCGGGATGGTTGTTCCAATACACTATGAAGCCAAAAAACCCCAAAAGCCCCAGCACACTCAACACCCGCGCCGTGGCGCTTTGCAGGAGCAGCATGGGCACCGCCGCCCCCGCGACGCAAAACAGCGCCGTCAGGCAGGCGGCTTCGCTACCCGCCAGCCAATCGCTGGCAGGTAGCCCATAAAACATTTTCGCCGCGATTCCCGCCAGCGGTGCGGTGATGCCGATAAAAATAGCAAAAAACAATAACTTTGCCGCCACCATTTTCCCGCGCGTCACCGGCAGCAGTTGCCAGTGCGCGCGCTCGACTCCCGGCGAATCCTCCTGGATCAGCATCGCGGCCATCACGGCGATGAGCACCACGCCGGCAAAAATAAAATACGGGCCCGTCTCCGCGAGCGTCTCCGGCAGGTTGTTATTCACCTGCATGCGCAATCGGTCGGTGGACGCGCCCAATCCCAGCACGGGTGCTTCATATTTGTAGTGCGATGGCGTATTCGCTACCGCCGAAAAAAACCACAGCGGCACGAGCGCCTGCAACACCAGCGCCGCCCACCACGTGGCCAGCAAAGGCCAGACGCGGCGGAAATCCTTCCGGATAATGTGGAAAATCAAATGCATGAAAATTTACTTTTGCACCGTTGTGCTCCGCGTCGTCCGCGCAATGGCGATGTAGATGTCCCTTAGCGGCATCGTCTGCACAGAGATGCTTCCTCCGGGAAAAATATCTCCATAACTTTTTTCCGATTCACCGTGGGCATACTTGGTCTCCACCAATCGCACCAGCAGCCCCGCTTCGGAATAATCCGTCCAAGTGGGAGGCACCTTGGGGGTTGGGGCCGGGCTCGTCCGGGTGATTTCCACGCGCCGAAACCGCCGTTGCAGCGATTCCAGCGTCTCCGACAAGTGCAGCTTTCCCTGATCAATAATCCCCACCCAATCCGCCAGGCGCTCGACTTCCTCAATGTCGTGCGAGGAGACAAAGACCGTCCAATCGCCGAGGCTCGAAACTTCGAGCACGCCGCGGATAAAGTCATCGCGCATCACCGGGTCGAGCCCGCTGAAGGGCTCGTCCAGCACCAGCAGCGCCGGACGGTAGGCGAGGGTGGAGAGCAGCAGTGTCTTCATCCGCATCCCCCGCGAGAGGTGCTTGATCTTCCTCTCCGGCGGCAGTTCAAATTTTCCGAGCAAAGTTTTCTCCAACTCGCTATCCCACTTCGGGTAAAAGGGCCGACAGTAATCCAAAAATTGCCGCACGGTCATCCACTCGGGCAGCTCAATCGTTTCCGCCACATAGCCGATGCGGGCAAACTCCGTGGGCGACAGTTTTTTGGAATCCACACCCAGCACGCGCGCCGTGCCCGAAGTCGGTGGCACGAGGTTCATCAGCATCTTGATCGTGGTGCTCTTGCCCGCGCCATTGGGGCCGAGCAGCGCAAACACACTGCCGGTGGGGACGTTGAGCGTCAGGTCATGGACGGCCTCGGTTTTGCCAAAGCGGCGTTCCAGGTGCAGGGTCTCGATGATGTTGTTCATGGGAGTAAAATTATTTGCCGCCGAGTTTGCGCCATTGCTCCGCAAGGCCCGCTTGCACGTCGTCCAACGCGAGCCCGAGTTTTCTGGCTTCGACGACGAGGCGCTCGAGATCCGCGCCGAGCAGTTCCGCTTTTTGAAATTTATTTCCCGCGGCCGGGGCCGCGACGATACTGCCGACTGCCGGAGTCGTCACGAGCACACCTTCCGCCACCAGCGCCGCGACCACCTTGTGTGCCGTGTTCGGGTTCACGCGCAGTTCCTGGCTCAACTGCCGCACCGAGGGAAATTTATCGCCCGGGCGCAATTGGCCCGTCACCACGGCTTTTTTCACCGCGAAGAGGATTTGATCCGCAATCGGCTGGCCCGCCTTGATTTCGATGGAAAACGGAAGCATCTGTATGACTAATACTAGTACAGATAATACACTTCGTCAAGCGGCTAATCCAAAAAAACATTGCTCCGACCCCTATTTCTCGCGTCTTTTCAGTTCTTTATGGCCCGTTTTTGCAAAATCTTCGTCCTTTTCACCGTCTTTTTCGCGGTTTTTTCCGGTCTCCACGCGCAAACGCCCACGCCGCATCCGCCCATTCCTCCACCAACCCCGCCAGTCCGCACGATTACTTATACCGATGCCGTGGCTTTGGGCGTTGTCGAAGGCGTCACCGAATACCTGCCCGTTTCTTCTACCGGCCATTTGATCGTCACCGCGCACTTGCTCGGGCTGGATGTGGAACAACCGGTTTTGGATAAAAACGGCCAGCCCATCATGGCGACGCATCATGGCGAGACGAAGGTGCTGACGCTCAAAGACGCGGTGGATAATTACAACATCATCATCCAGGGCGGCGCGATTCTCGCCGTGCTGATGCTGTATTGGGCACGCATCAGGACGTTGCTGCAAGGCATCGCCGGTCGCGACCCGAAGGGCTTGATTCTTTTCCGTAATCTGGTCATCGCGTTTATTCCCTCGGCGGTGGTCGGGCTGTTGACGGAGCATTGGATTGACGAGCATTTGTTCTCCTACCGGATTGTAGCGGCAGCGTTTGCGGTGGGCGCGGTGGTGATGCTGGTCGTCGAATACTGGCGGAAAAAGAAAAACGCCAATGTTATGGGTGCGGTTTCTGGCCCAGAACTCTCCGAGCTTTCGTGGAAGCAATCGCTTTTCATCGGCTCCTGCCAGTGCTTTTCGCTGTGGCCGGGGATGAGCCGCTCGATGTCCACCATCGTCGGTTCGTACCTCGTCGGCCTGCGGCCGGTCTTGGCGGCGGAGTTTTCCTTTTTGCTCGGGTTGATGACGCTCACGGCGGCATCGGGTTACAAGGTAGTGGGGCATTACAAGGAACTCAATGCCGCGCTACCCATGGGGCCGATGTTGCTGGGCATCCTCGTTGCCACCATTGCGGCGTTCCTGGCGGTCAAATGGTTTATCAGCTATCTGACCCGGCATGGTCTCGGTGCCTTTGCGTGGTACCGGCTGGTGGCCGCGGCGGTGATTTTGGCGGTGATGTAGAATAAAACAGGTGGGGTTCTGAACTTTTATTTTTTTGGCCCGATTTAGTCCGATTCACTCCGATTTAGCCCGAGGAGGGGTGAAGGGTTCTTGGTTTACGGTTTATGGCTGGGAGTACTTGGCGGATAATGGAGAGCTTGGGAAAAGCGGCGTCAAGCCGCCGCACTCCAAAGCCTAAGGCACGCATCCTACCACAAATACCGCATCCCAAGTGAGCCTACGGTTGGCTGCGCGGGGACGGTTGGCTCGGTTGGATGGGTTGGGTAACTGAAACTGATAGGCTGCTTCCCGCGACGAAGATTGGAGCCCCAACCTGAATTAAACAGATACGAAGTTATTTCAAAGGACGTCCAGCTAGGGGGCCGTCTTTGAGGCAGGAGTCAAGCTACCCAGTTCAGCTTTGGCAAAATCATAATCCAGGAAGATTGTCTGGTTGGTGCCAAGGCATTTTTCGAAAAAAGCCCGGGCCCCCGCTGCATCCCCCCGAATAAGATGCATTTCGCCGATAACAAAATAGGCCTCGCATTGCTGCTTTATCACAGTTTCAGGCGCTTCCTTTTCTGCATTGGCGAGCAACGTGTTTTCGTCCATGCTATCCTGAATAAATTGCCCAAGCGAGTTGGTCCATTCGCTGTTTAAAGCTAACTTGGTTTGAGCGTAGTTCGCCGTGCCGCCATTCGCCCGCCTGCGGGCTAGTTCGCGATATAATAAAAGGTAATCTTGCTCCAGTCCGTTTAACTTCAGCTGGGCCGCTTGGTCATAATCTCCCACGGCTTCGGCAAACTTCCCGTCTATTTGCCGCAAGACGGCCCGCTTAAAATAGGCCTCGGCGGAGTGCGGATTAAGTGCAATAGCCTGGTCGCAATCCGCAATCGCCCCCTTGACATCACCCAGTTTTTGCCGTGCCGTTGCCCGCAGAAAAAAAGTCCAATCCTGGTGGGGGTCGAGACCCAGGGCGGTGGTGAAATCCGCAATCGCCTCGTTGAATTTGCCAAGCTCGCCGTAAACCGAACCACGGTCCCGGACATAATAGGCGGATGGCGGTTGCATCTTCACTGCCAGATCGAAATCGGCGAGGGCGCCCGGCAGGTCATGAAGTACTTGGCGGGCCCGACCGCGGCAATAGTACGCGTCCGCATTTTGCGGATTGCGGGCAATGCTGGCGTCGAGATCCGCCAAGGCATTCCGAGCATCACGGTTGCTGAAATAAGCCCGGCCTTGTTTGTAAAGCGCCTCAGGGTTGCCTGGCTCCATCTCCAAGGCCCGACTGTAGTATTGGATGGCCGTTTTATAGTCCTTTTGCAGCTCTTGCTTTTCTCCTGCGGCCATCCATTCATTCGCAAAATCCAGGCGCACGCCCGGCGCCAGCGCCCAAACGGGGTTCACCACCTGGCCGTCTTTGGGGTCGTTACTGATCCCTGGCCGCTTAATTCGCGGATACGGCGGGCCGGGCAGAGGTCGGGGCCGCAAATAAGCGTATGCATTGGGCCCATCCACAATCAGATCCATCCGCTCCAATGCGTACATGCCCAAAGTACCGGCAAAGTTCTTGAACAATTTGGCCTCACTTTCGTCGACCTCGCAAACGGGCAAGTCGGTGAATGCGAGTGGGCCCAATTTAATGTCGTCCACCCAAACTTCTTCCGTGTTAATTATCGAATCCATTCCGCCATAGGTCAGGGAACCGGTCGGAGCCTGGGGATGGGCCGGCCTCCATTCCTTCCATTGCGCCGAAGGAAGACCGAGACCAATGGGGGCGCCTGTATCAATGAACAAAATATCCACCGCGCCGTCTGTCCGGGGCATTTCCAGCTGAAGGGAGGACGCTTCTTTTATTTTCAGCTTAACCCATCCCTCCAGGCCGGGTGGCAGTTCCACCAGTGGACGCACGACATGGCTGTCCGCATCGAAAAATAAAACATCCCTTCTCAGGGCCGGCCAGCCCAGAACCCCATCTAAATCTCCTGCGACAAGACCAAAAAACCACGGCGTCTGGGCAACGGGCAAGGGAACTTCATAAGTGTGGCCATCCCAGGTCAGGCTGGATGGCTTCGACGAATCGAGCGCCAAATCCACCCACGAATGAGCGCCATGCTCCTCTTTAAGCACGGAAATATTTAAGCGGCTGGCGGCCGAGCCCATGATCATGGTCGTGTCAGTGCCGGTATCAACATACAGATTGGCCGGCTGATCGTTGATTGTCAGATTGGCGACATGGATGTGCGCTTCCTGGCTATTGCCCAAGGCGCAGCCGCCACAGCAGTATGAAATGACGGACATCACCAGCCCGATCAAAAAACCGATTCCTGGCTGTCGGTACTTCATGCGTCACAACAAATGTGCCCGAATCAGCGGATACAAGCAGATAAATTTTGCCGTTCGCTCATCTTTCTTGGGTTGCGTCAAAGCCCACTGACCATCTCGGCACCTCGGCATCGTTTGCACGATTCATCGTAATGATTCGATCGTCTCCAAGACGTTTTAGAGAACTTGCTTGCCGGCGGCGAGGAGGGCGCAGGCTTTTTCGATGTGGCGTTTACGGGCGGCGGGTTCTTGGGCGGAGTCGAGCCAGTCAACCAGATCCCGGCGGGCGGTGGGGTCGAGTTTGCTCCATTGGGCTTTGGCCTTCGGGTTGGCCTTGAAGCCTTGATAAAGGTCGAAGGAGACGATGGTAAAACAGCAGGGGCGGCGCTTGCCGGCGGCGAGCATGGAGCAGGCGCGCACCACCCGTTTTTTACGGGTTTCCGCCTGTTTGACGCTGTTCAGCCAAAGAATAAAGTCCCGCCGCGCGACCGGCGTGAGATCGTCCCACTGCGCTTTCGACTTTGGGGCGGCGGCGAGGGCCTGGCGAAGGTCGGTGGGCACTGTGGGCTCCGGTACTTCTTTCGCGGTTTGAGGCTTGGGGGTTTTCATTGAAGCTGCTTCTTAACCGATAGGAAATTGTTTTTGGCGAGATGTGTCCAGCTTAGGGGTAGTTTTTAAAAACTTAAAGACCGAGTGCGAGGGGCCCTTCGGCAGGCTCAGGGCAAGGCTTAATTCATCAATAGAGCAAGTTGGCTCCGAAGTCCGGAGTTTTGCCAGCGGATACTTCCATGCTCCATTCATTCAATTGGTTGGACTCAGAAGTCCAAAACTGTCGGCACAGGTCGAAATACTGCAGCACGGTTTCCCGGTCGCCTTTTTCGAGCAAATCCTTCGCCAGGCTCATATTGGGCCCAAAACTATCCAGTTGCGGGGAGCCCTTGGTCTGGCCCGCCTTGAGTAAATAATCTCGGGCGGCGGTCAGATCGCCGGTTTTCACCGCGATGCGACCGAGCACCATGTTGCCGTCATGGATGGCATTGCCGTAATTCCAATTGGTGGGAAACTGCTGCGCCAGCTGGAGTTCTTCCGTGGCGTAACGGCGAGCGTCGTCGATTTGGCCGGCGGCAAAACTTTCCTTGGCTGCATCGTTTAATACATAAAACCGATGTTCGGGGGTGGTGGCTTGAGCCAGTTGCAGCAGCGTTTTTTCGAGTTCGGTCGGTTCGGTCTGGGCTGATGGGGCGCTTCGGCCTATCGGCAATCCTGGTTTGCTGGCCACGCTCACGGTGGGACCGGTCGTTGCCGGCGTCGGGGCAACGGTTTGTTTGGCGGGGGCGGGTTGACTGGGCTGGGTTAAAACCCTCCAGCCTATGACTATTAATAGAGTCAGGCCGCAAGCAACGGTCGCTTTCCCAATATTGCCCATAAAAATGATAGGAAATGGCTTTTTTCCAAGGTTGTCCAGCTCAGGGGGACGGGCCCTTCGACAAGCTCAGGGCTAGAGGGCACGAACGGTCTTTTAGGCAGGGTTCATTGCCCTGCTTTCCCGGCTTGACCGGGGCGGGGGGCCAGGGAGCAGCGCGGGGACGGCAAATTAGTTGGCGGATCCATTCCCGCCAGCGAGTCACTTGGTGGTTTTGCCTTACTTGCGGATGGCAGGGCTTGTGGCAGGTTAAAGGATGGCCCAACGTAACAATTATTCGAACTTGGCAGAAGGCGAAGTGCGTTCGGTAACACCGCCAGCCAAGAATACCCGCAATCCGCTGACTCCGGAAGAGCGCCAGCGCGAAGTGGTCCGCAGAAACGCTTTGGCAAACTGGGAAGGCGAGGGCGGCCATCTACCTGAGCCGGACGACAAAAGCCAAAATGGCGGAGTGTCCGAAACCCCCAAGCCCTAAGATTGCAGAAAGCTCGTGGACAAGACCTGATGCACAATTGTGCCGAGCGACTGCAAGGTGAGCGGCTTCAGGAGCAAGCCCCGGATGCCCAAGGCTTGAACCCGCTCGGGGGTCAAGTTTGCCGAATAACCGGTGGAGAGGATGATGGGGAGATCGGGCCGAAGCTCTAAGAGTTGTTTGGCAAAATCAACTCCGGTCATCCCGGGCATCGTCTGATCCGTGATGACCAAAGCGAAGTGTTGCGGATTAGCCCGCACCTGTTCGAGCGCCGCGAGCACGTCGGTCTGCACTTCCACCGCATAGCCCAAGTGTTCGAGGGTTTTTTGCCCGAGCCGGGCCAGAACTTCTTCGTCGTCCACGAAAAGAATGCGCTGGCCCTGGCCGGTGGGAATCGCGGACACTGGAATTGCCGCTGCCGAAGCTGCCCCCCGGTACACCGGAAAGTATAAATGAAAGACTGTGCCTTCGCCGGGCTGGCTGTAAACGGTGATGGCGCCCCCGTAGCTTTGCATGATGCCATGCACCACCGACAGGCCCAAACCGGTGCCTTCGCCTGCCTCCTTGGTGGTGAAAAACGGTTCAAAAATGCGTTCCAACGTCGCCCGATTCATGCCGTGTCCGGTGTCGCTGACCGAAAGGCGCACATACTGGCCGACTCGCAAGCTGAGGTGGGTTTCAGCCATCGCGGCATCCACCTGAAAGTTTTCGAGTTTGACCTCCAAACGGCCGGGACGGTCTTTCATTGCATGCCAGGCGTTGGTGCCGAGGTTCATGATAATCTGATGGACTTGGGTGGTATCGGCCAAAACCAGCGGCACGTTGGCCGATAGCGAAGTCCGGAACTCGATGGTCGAGGGCAGGGTGGCCCGGAGGAGCGCCAGCGACTCCGTCAGCACATTTTGCAGTTGGAGGGGCGCACGTTTTTGCTCTTCCTGGCGGCTGAAGGTCAGGATTTGGCTGACGAGATCGGCCGCGCGCTTGCCGGACCGCAGCACGGTATCGAGGTAGTCCCCCACCGGAGTGTTGTCCTTGATGGAAACTCTGGCCAACTCCGTGTAGCCGTTCATTGCGCCCAGGATGTTGTTGAAATCGTGGGCAATGCCGCCAGCCAGCGTGCCGATAGCTTTCATCTTTTGGGTCTGGCGCAACTGGTCTTCGAGCCGGCGGTGCTCCGTAATATCCTCCGCCGTACCAACGATGCGGTAGACCTCACCGGCTTCGTTGCGGATGGGAAAGGCCCGGTCGTGAATCCATCGCACCGAGCCATCTGGCCGGATGATGCGGTAAGTCTCTTCGAATTCGCCCTGCTTTTGCTTGATCGCCGCGGCCTGCAGAACTTGCGATTGGTCGTCGGGGTGGATGGCCTCCCGCCAGTTGGAGCCGGCTTGGTAAGCGCTTTCGCAGGGGCGGCCCCAGATCGTTTCGTAGGCCGGGCTGATATAGAGCATCTGGTTTTTCACCGGGTCCGTTATCCAGAAGACTTCGTGGATGTTTTCCGCCAACTGGCGAAAGCGCTGGTTGCTCGCTTGCAGTTCCTGGTGGGCAGCCATCAACTCCGCCGTGCGCTCGGTGACCTGCCGTTCGACTTCCACATTCAGCCCCTCCAGGCGGGCGCGCCGCACCGCCACCTCATACATTTCACGCAAACTGTTGCGGATGGAAATGCATAAAAAAATGTCCTCAAAAATAACCCAACCCGCATGCTCCAGCCAGCGCCACGGTTCATAAACGGTGATGCCGAAGACCGATTGCGGCCAAAACACCCCGCGGGCAAAGTGATCCACGGCGACCACGACGGTGGCGGTCAACAACACGCGCCAATCCCGGTAAAAGGCCAAAAACGCCAGCGAACCAAAAACGTGAAAATGGGTTTCGATGCGCCCGCCGGTCAAATGGATGAGGAGTGCGGACCACAGCATCTGGGCCACGGCGATGGTGTGGCGGGTCAGCGGGCGCCCGGGTTGTTTCCAGGCCAGGAAAACCGGAAAGGCGGTGAGCGCGCCGCCCAAAAATATTGCGGCCCAGACGTGCCAGTGGATCTCGCTGGTGGCGCCAATCCAGGTCAGCGGCGATATCCACACGGCGGCGGCGATGCCGGCCAGCCATTGGATAACCATCAACACCGCAAACAGCCGGTCCGTATGCCGGTACGTGCTGTCAAGCGATTCGGCAAATAGCGCCGCCGCCCGCTGCTGCAGCGCGGGTTTGGTCGCCTCCATATCAGTGGGCTGGTTCATGGATTACTCGAAGCGCCGGGCGCCCGGCATTCCGTTCCGAAGAGCGAACAGCCAAACACGGGTGTTTTGACTTCGCTGGGAAGTCCTTTCGTCAAAATGGTCTCGATGGCAGTGCGCCCGGGGTTGTCGCCGGAGTGGCCGCGCGAGATGGTGATACCGCCCGCAAATAACAAATTCCCTTGGGGGTTGTACAATACCGTATCGCCGGAGGTTTCCGCGCGGAAGCGTTGGGCTTCGACGCCCTTGTCATCCCGGTGGAGCGTTACGCCGGGAATGGTGGCTACCCTGCGCCACAAATCTGTCTTCACCCAGTCTTCGGTGGTACCAACAGGCTGCACAAAAACTACGTGTACGTTGAGCCGACCCGGGCAATTGGCCATTAATACTTCCAATTCACCGACGCTCGCCTGGGTGCACGGGCAGTGCGGATGGGCAAACATGATTAACGTCGGCAGCTTGCTGTCCAAGGCAATCTGGCTTGGCGCCGGCCATTGATCCGGGGCGGCCCGGGTGTCACCGGGGGTATTCGAAAAGTTGGCCATCGCCACCAACGCGGCGACCACGAGCGTAAGCCAAATGCTGGCGGCAATCTTCATGACGACATGGACGTTGGGCCAAAGTTATTTTTACCGGGTAATGGATGCGCAGAGGGACGAATAATTCGTCTAACTGGCCATGGATAAGTTGTTTCGAAAGCCATATCGACAAAAATGGTGGGTTTCGATTTTTTTAATAAGGTATTAACAATCATTTTAATAGGGTAATTACCCTATCAATCAGGGTGAATGGGTTCTTAAAGCCGAACTGAAATTGAAAGGAACCTTTTCCCAAGGTTGTCCAGCCGGGGGGTGGTCTTTAAGGCGGGGGGGTTAATTTTTGCCAAGCGACCCATGCCGCACCGTCTAAACTGCTACTTTTGTGCAAATTCCACCGTCCATTCGATGCCAAATTTGTCTCGAAACATGGCAAAATAGGTGCCCCAAGGGCTCTCGGCCATGGGCATTTCCACCGTTCCGCCGGCCGAAAGGCCGTTAAACAATCGGTCAGCTTCTGCTTGGCTTTCGGCCGTAATGGCAATTTTCGATCGATTTTCGTTTTCGTTGACGCGTCCCAGGAATTCGGGAACGTCATTCGCGATCAGCAGGTTTCCCCCGATCGGCAAGGCAATGCGCATGATTTTATTCGCCTCCTTTTCTGCCACGGGAAATTCCGGGCTGGCGAGGTCCTTGAAACGGGTAATTTGGGTAAAATCTCCGCCGAAGACGGATCGGTAAAAATGAAATGCCTCCTTGGCATTGCCGTTAAAGTTAATGTAAGGATTGATCGTGGCCATAATGGTTTCAACCGATAGAAAATTGCTTTTTTCCAGGGTTGTCCAGTCTAGGGGTGTTTTTTAATGTGGGCGTTAACCCCTGAATATTTCCAAATTAATAACCCGAATCATCATGCGTACAACTATCGCCATATTATTTTTTCTCTTTGCCACCGGTCTCCGGGCCGACGACCAATTGCCGCCACCTCCTTCAGGCTACACCTGGCAGAGGTTGCCCACGATTAAGGGTGCGCTGATGAAGCCGGATGGCTGGTTTTTCAAATCAGATAAAAAAGGCCTGACGGAGGGCTTCTTCATCACTATGGAGGATATAGACAAATCAGGCTCATTCCAAACCGGATTGACCCTCAATTGTGTTCACGATGTTCCCAAGACCACCGGACACATCCCTTCAGTCTATGCCAAATCGTTGGCCGACGCCGCCGCGGCTAAATTCGAATTGAAGGATCGGTCTGATTTGGTGCAGGGACCATTTCGTGGAGTTAAGTTCCAATACGTTTCCGCCCCGAAGGACAAAGAAAGCGTCACTATTTACCAGCTGCTGATCGCCAACGACAAAACCGGGACTCTCTATATGGTCATGCTGGAATCACCGACCAAGACTTGGGATCAGACTTGGAAGACCGGCGAGGTGATTTTGAAAAAGATGCTGATCGATGAAGGAATATAAGGCTACTTCACCTTCCCGGACTGCCCCAGGGGTCAGAACCCTTCGACAAGCTCACGGCAGGATAGGCCGAAGGGGGCAACGAACGGTTTCTTAAACAGGGTTCATGGCCCCTGCTTTCCCGGCTTGACCGGAGCGGGGGTGTCCGGCAGAGTGTCCCATCCGCCTGAGCACGCACCGTGTCCCGGGCTGCTAATTCCCAACTTTCTTTGCCACCATGGCCAATCCGAAACGCAAGCAATCCAAGCGCCGCAGCGCCCTCCGCCGCGGTGCCAACCGGTATAAGGCGCCCCAGCTGTCCAAGGACCCGACCGACGGCTCGACCTTCATGCCCCACCGCGTGAACCCCGCCAACGGCATGTACCGTGGCCGCCAGGTGCTGAATATCGAAGTCTAGCCTCCGCTTGCGGCGCACCCCCGCCGCAGTGGCAACCCATTACCCCCTGCCATGAGCGAAGCCTCTGGCTCTGGTTCCAACGGCAGCATCCCCATCCTCGCGGTGGACGCCATGGGCGGCGACCACGGCCCGACCGAAGTCGTGGCCGGAGTACGGCTCGCGCTGAAGAATCATGCTTCGGCGATTCGGGTAATTCTCGTGGGCGACAAGCACGCCCTCGAACGTCATTTGGACGAGGCCGGCCTGCGCCAGAACGATCGCATTGAAATCGTCCATGCCTCGGAAGTCATCGGCATGGATGAAAAACCGATTGCGGCACTGAAGCACAAAAAAGATTCCTCGATGGTGCGCGCGATTGAGCTGGTCAAAGATGGCCGGGCGCATGCCGTGTTAAGTCTCGGCAACACGGGAGCGCTGATGGCTGGCGGCACGCTGCGTTTGCGCCCGATGCAGGGGATTTCCCGGCCCGCGCTGGCAACCGTCATCCCCAGCCGCGGGCATCGCTGGGTGCTCATTGATTCGGGAGCAAACCCGGATGCCGACCCGCTGCACCTTTTGCACAATGCGCTGCTGGGCAAGGAATACGCCGAATGCGCGTTGGGAATGAAAGAACCGCGCGTCGGCCTCCTTTCCATCGGCACGGAAGAAGGGAAGGGGAGCGAGAAGATTTTAGCCACGCATGATCTGCTCAAAAACGCCGGCGGGGTGTTGAATTATTCCGGCCCGGTCGAAGGCTTTCAGCTTTTTAGCAACGAAGTGGACGTTGTGGTGTGCGATGGTTTTACGGGGAATATTTTGCTCAAGACGCTCGAGTCGTGTTTCGATATGCTCAAGGACTTTTTGAAAGACGAGCTGATGGAAAACCCGGTGCGCAAGGCCGGGGCGTTTCTCTCGCAGGGAGCCTTTAATGCCATCAAGCGCGAATTAAATCCCGAAGAACACGGCGGCGCGCCGCTGCTGGGTTTGAATCACCTCGTCATCAAAGCCCACGGCTCGAGCAAACGCGGACATGTGGCCGGGGCCATTCGCGTGGCGGGCGAGGCGCTGCACCATAACGTGACGGGTGCGATTCGGGCGGATTTGGATAAGTTGGCGAGCATGGCGCCGAAGGCGGGCAATTAGTTTTTTTGCGAAGTTCGGTAATGCCGGGGTAATTCGGAATAGCCCATAATGTGTGTGCGGAGACTTCCCCGTCCTTGATGCACGCTTTCTACAAAACTTTTCGCATGGCGTTGCATGCATTACGGCGCAACACGCTTCGTTCGGCGCTTACTTGTCTCGGCATCACCATCGGCATCGGCGCGGTCATCGCCATGGTGGAAATCGGCCAGGGTTCTGCCTATGCCATCCAGCAGACCATTTCCAAAATCGGGGCCAACGTCGTGCAGGTTGACCCCGCCGATTCCGTGGTGCGCGGGGTCAGTACGGGGGGAGGTGGCAAGGCCACACTCACTCCGGAGGACGCAGAAGCCATCCGGCAGTCTTCCGGCGCCATTCGTTGGGCGGCGCCGAGCGTGGATTTTCGCGGCCAGGTCACCTATGGCAACCGCAATTGGGCGCCCCGGGTGCTTGGCACGAGCCCCGACTATTTTTATGTGCGCGATTGGGCTGATCTTGAGGAAGGAGAATTGTTCACGGATGAAGATGTGCACAATTCCGCTTTAGTTTGCCTGATTGGCCAGACTCCGGCGCGCGAATTATTCCAAGGCGAATCGCCGCTGGGCAAGGAAGTTCGCATCAAAAATGTTGAAATGAAAGTCGTCGGCGTGCTCCGGGGCAAAGGGGCGAACATGATGGGGCAGGATCAGGACGATCTTTTTGTCGCCCCGTGGACAACGGTTAAATTCCGGCTCTCCAGTGTGCGCTTGGTCAACGTGAGCGCCACGCCGGCCTCCACTGCCAGCGCTACCAACGCCGTTAGTCAACTTTACGCGGATCAACAAGAGCAGCTTTACGTGCAAAAATCCTCCACGGTTTCGATGGATACACCGCAAATGACGCGCTTTTCCGACATTGACGACATTTGGATTTCCGCCACTTCTGCAAAGGATATTGCCCAGGCGATGGACCAAATCACCAGCTTGCTGCGGGATCGGCATCACCTCGCCGATGGCGACCCCAATGATTTCCGCGTGCGCGATTTGACCGAAGTTTCGGAAACCCTCGCTTCCACGAGCAGCCTCATGACCACCTTGTTATTTTATGTCGCCATGATTTCACTGGTGGTCGGCGGGGTGGGGATCATGAACATGATGCTGGTGTCAGTGACCGAGCGCACCCGGGAAATCGGCTTACGGATGGCCGTGGGCGCGCAAGCCCGGGATATTCTGCAGCAATTCCTTTTGGAGGCCATGTTGCTGTGCCTGTTCGGCGGAATCGCGGGTATCCTTCTCGGTCGGGCCGCCTCCATTGCCGTAACGGCCTTCTTGCATTGGCCCGTAAAGCCTTCGCTTTTGGCCATCATCGGTGCGGCGACTGTTTCTCTGACTATCGGAGGGGTTTTTGGCTATTATCCAGCCTGGAAGGCATCCCGGCTCGACCCGATTGAAGCCTTGCGCTACGAATAGCCCGGCAGCCGGTGGATGGATGAGGATAAATGACTGAGGCAGCACTTGCGTTTTTTCGTGGGAGTCTTCACCCTTTTACTTTCCTCGATGGCTGCCTCGATTATCTTAAAAGGTCTCGGTTCCCACGTGCCCGCCCAGCGGCTGACGAATGACGACCTTGCCCAAATGATGGAAACGTCGGACGAGTGGATCCGCACCCGCTCGGGCATTCGCGAGCGCCGCATCGCCGGGCCGGACGAAAATCCGTCCGACATGGGCGCGGAGGCCGGACGCAAGGCGATAGCCCAAGCTGGCCTCAAGCCGGAGGATATAGACCTGCTCATTGTCGGCACGATGTCGCCCGACCTGACGTTCCCGTCCACAGCTTGCATCATGCAGAACAAACTGGGGCTGCGCAAAATACCGGCCTTTGACGTCGCGGCGGCGTGCTCAGGGTTTTTGTATATTTTGGAAGTCGGCGTGGCGATGGTGCGCTCCGGCGGCTATCGCAACGCGCTCATTGTCGGCACAGAAAAAATGACTTCAATGCTGGACTGGAAGGACCGCGCCACCTGCGTGCTCTTTGGCGATGGCGCGGGCGCAGCGGTGCTCACGCGCAGTGACGAGAAAGACGTCGGCGTCATCGGCAGTATCTTGCACACGGACGGCAGCTCGGTTGGCATGCTTTACCAGCCCGGCGGTGGCTCGGCCTGCCCGCCGACCGTCGCCTCAGTCGAAGAGCGCAAACATTTTTTGAAAATGAACGGCAAGGAAGTCTTCAAGGTCGCGGTACGGGAAATGGAGCAGGTCATCCGCGATTTGCTCGCCCAGCATCATTTGACTTCCGCCCAAGTCGCCCTCGTGGTGCCTCATCAGGCCAATATCCGCATTCTTGACGCCTTGGCGACCCGGCTGGAAATCCCGATGGAGCGGGTTTTTGTCAATATTGACCGCTACGGCAACACCTCGGCGGCCTCGATTCCCCTCGCGCTGGATGAGGCGCGGGCGGCGGGGAGACTGCGTCCTGGCGAATATATTGTGCTCGTAGCCTTTGGCGCAGGGTTGACCTGGGGCGCAACGCTCATTAAATGGCATTCTTGATGAGCATCCTTTCGCCACGCCGCCTGCTTCGTTTTGTGCCCTTCCGGCTACTCGCCGGTGGCTTGTTGCTGGGGGTGATGTCGTTGGGTTTCACGTCGACCGCCCAGGCCGACCTCGTCTGGACCCCTGATGGCGGCTGGAAAGTCGAAGGCGGCTTCCTCGGACCCCTTTTTAGCGACACCGGCACTTCGAAAAGCGCACTCGAGGCCATGAACAAGGCCAAAACCGCGCAAGATGCCGGCCGGTATTGGAGCGCTCTGTCCCAGTACGATCAGGTTATTTCCGATTTTCCGGGTTCGATTTTTGCGCCCGAAGCTTATTTCCAGGAAGGGCTCATTTACATCCAGCGCCACCAGTTCGAGAAAGCCTTCGACACTTTCGACCACATTATCAAGCGGTACCCCGATTATCCCAACTTTAACGGCGTGGTGCGCCAGGAGTTCCGGGTGGGCGACTTGATGACGACGGATCGCCCCTACCTCTGGGGCTGGGTTCCGTGGTTCAAGAACCCGCTCAAGGCGCCGGAATATTACGACACCGTCGTCAAAAACGCCCCGGCGAGTGAATTTGCTCCCATGGCCTTGATGAAGTCCTCGATGGTTTATCTGGGGCACACCGGCCCATTTGACAACGGCGAATCCGCCGCCAAGGCCATCGACGCCCTTAAACGCCTGGTGAACGATTACCCGCAAAGTATGCTGGCCTCGGACGGTTATCTGGAATTGTCGGACATCTATTCCAGTCTCGTCATCGGCCCACCCTACGATCAAGCCTCCACCCGCCAGGCCATCCGCTATCTCGAAGATTATCTCTTTTACTATAAGGAAAGCGCTGATGCCGCCTCGGTGGAAAAAAAGCGCGACAACCTGCTGGACGTCTACGCGCGCTCGCAACTGCAACTCGGGGACTTTTTCTACTATTATCGCAATAGCAACCGGGCGGCCCTGATCTTTTACAACCAGGCCGTCACCATCGCGCCCAACTCGCCTGCGGCCAACGAAGCGCGCACGCAAATCGACAAAATCCGCCAGCACATTCCCGCGCCGATGACGCCCTACGACATGGTCTTCGGCCGCTATAACGACCACGCCCTCAGCGCCGCCGAGGAGCAGGGCCGCATTGAAAAACTCGCCGCCGATGCTTTCACGCAGAAAAGTCCGAGTGACTTTGTTGAAACCCCGGGAGATGAAGTCGTGGAAACCGTTTCCAGCTCCGGCCAGGCCCAGACCTACCAGGGCTTTGAGCCCTTCCTGCCAGCCCCGGGTGGTCCGGCTTCGCCCGTACCCTCCAGCGGGTCGAGCGCGCCCCTTCCCGTCCAGGGCGCCACGCCGCCTCCCGCGGAACCTCCCGCTGCGCCTCTGTTCCGTTAAGCCGATCTTCCATGCGCTTGTTTCCTCTTATTCGTTTCACCCGCGGGTTGACGGCCATGCTGGGTGCGTTGGTGTTGGCGGGTTGCGCCCATTACCAGCTGGGTTCCGGTGGCCCTCTGCCGTTCCGCAACCTTTACGTCTCCGTGGTGCGCAATCAGTCTTTCGCCGCCCAGGCCCAAGCGCCGGTGACGGAGATGATCCGGCAGTCTCTTCTCCAGGAAAACCGCGTGACATTGACGGACCAGACTGATGCCGATGCCACGCTGGACGTCACCCTTTCCGACTATCAGCGCGCGGCGGCGGCGACCCAACAGGGCAACACGCTCAATGCCCAATCGTATTCGCTGACGCTCACGGCCCTTTGCACGCTGGTGGACAACCGTTCGGGTAAAGTCTATTTCAAGAATCGCCGGGTCTCCGTGACTGAGGAAGCCTTTGTGCAAGGCGGCGACAGTTTCAGCGAATCCGAATACCAGAGCATGCCGAAGCTGGCCCGCGACCTCGGCACGAAAATCAAGGACGAGGTCACCGGCGGCTGGTAGGTTGCGCGTATGGCCATGAGCACCAGCCCCAACCCGCCTGTGGTAGTGCCTTCGCTGCTGGCGTCCAATCACGGCCGGCTCGCCGAGGCGTCGCTGGCTGTCGCCCAAGCCGGATTAACCTGGCTGCATCTGGATATCATGGACGGCCACTTCGTGCCGAATTTGTCCTTCGGGCCCCAAGTGCTCGCGGATCTGCGTCCGTTGACCCAATTGTTTTTCGACACGCACCTGATGCTGGCCAACCCGCATCAGTTTATCGAGTCCTTTGCCCAAGCCGGCGCACAGCAGATCACCATTCACGTTGAGCCGGATTATCCCGTAGCCCAAACCCTAGCGCGTATCCGCTCGCTCGGTCTTAAATGTGGTCTCGCCCTCAAGCCGCGCACCCCTGTGTACGCCGTTGAGCCTTATCTGTCCGATGTGGACAATATTCTCGTGATGACGGTCGAGCCCGGCTTTGGCGGGCAAAAGTTCATGGCCGACATGCTGCCCAAGATTGCCCTGCTCGCCCAATGGCGGGCCGAAAAGAAACTAAATTACCGCATTGAAGTGGATGGCGGGGTGGATGTCGAAACCGGTTTGCTTTGCCGGGCGCAGGGTGCCGATACCTTTGTTTGTGGAACGGCCTATTTCCATGCGGCCGACCGCCAGGCCTTTGCGGCGAAGCTGACGGCTTGACGGTGATTGTTGGGACGGAAACAACTTTTTTGTCCGGTTTTGGGTTTGGGCGGGCGCTACGGGGTAATCAGCCATGAAATCTGATAATGAACTGCTCCAGCGTTACTGTGAAATCAGCGACGAGGCGGCCTTTGCCGAGGTTGTCCACCGCCATGCGGATTTGGTGTATTCCGCCGCGTTGCGGCTGACCAATGGCGACACGGCGCTGGCCCAGGATGTCTCGCAGCAGGTTTTTATTGATCTGGCGCGCAAGGCGGCGGCGTTGACGCACCATGCAACTTTGGTCGGCTGGCTGCATATCACCACCCGCTACAATGCGAACCGCGCCATCCGCGGGGAGCAGCGCCGGCGGGCCCGCGAACAGGAAACCATTCTCATGCAAAACGAAACTACGGGAACCGAGCCGCAGTGGGCGCAAATCAGCCCCTGGTTGGACGAAGCTGTCGGCCAGCTCAACTCCAAGGATGGCGAAGCGGTGCTGCTGCGTTTTTTTAAGGACAAAAGCTACCGTGAAGTCGGTGAGACTTTGGGTTTGAA
>Ga0206967_1070_pt1 | contig 22860 bp, 30 predicted proteins | sample Alteio_BWOrgHeat_24_FD_153259 | JGI IMG/M metagenome (GOLD analysis project Ga0206967, IMG submission 153259) | Enriched cells from forest soil in Barre Woods Harvard Forest LTER site, Petersham, Massachusetts, United States -... | ecosystem: Environmental > Terrestrial > Soil > Temperate forest >...
TCGCCGCCATTGCGTGACCGTGCGGAATGTGGACTCGCTGCGCGAAATCGCCGGCTGAACTTTAAGGATTTGTAGCTCCGCGGGGAATCAAGGGTCTACCCGCCCGAGATCCGATCGTAGTTTCAACCGATTGCGAACCTGCCAAGAAGCCGGGTGGTTGTAATGGGTCGACGCAACACTCGCCCGAATTCTTATTTCTGAGGTGTTTGGGGACGTGCGACACCAATTGAGCGCGTTTAAGGTGCAAGCCCTGACGCTTTTAGGGCCCTTCCCGTATAGACCACTCGACAGCCCGCACCTACCTTCTCCCCCCTTGATGCAAAACAGCCGCAAATCGGCGGGAGGCTGAGGTGTCGGACGGCGACAAGATACGGAAACTGCGAGCGCAACTCTCCTACGAAAAGAACGCCGCCCAGCGGCGAGAGATCATGACAGGTCTGCTGGCGCAAATCGAAGTTGGCTGGAGTGAGCTTTTCGAATTGATTGCAACCAATCAGAGCCCGGAGCGCATGTTACTGTTGCTGGCGGAACTGGATGAGATAATTGAAACTCGGCAAGCTCAACTCGCCAAAAAAGCCAAAAGAAAAAGCGCCTGACCTTGACCTACGTGGTGACAAACTGGCGGTCTGAGGTATTTAAATATCGAATTCCGCCTTAGAAACGGGATTATCGGAATATGGGAATCCGCCACCCACACTCCGGTCGGTGCATGTGCCCGCCGAACCAAACAAGGAGATGCAACGAGGAGTGCAACTCCTAAGAACAGGGAGGCGAATGTGGCTTGAAGAGGTATGTACCGTGGCTGTCTTGTTCGCCTTTCTGGCGTAGCAGAACGGTTTGGGACTGATCCGTAATCTTTCCGGCCCTGTCGATATGAGCACACTTGCTTTCCAGTAGAACAGGCGCGGTGCCCTCGGAAAAGCTTCCGGCCCAATCAAATCGTGGCTCAATCGCTATCTTTCCCGCTCTGTCCATGTAACCCCATTTGCTGGACAACTTTCGAAAAGGCACACGCCCGTCCGAGAAATCATCAAAAAATAATACTCGAAGCGCGAGGTAATCAGCCAATGTCCCGTCTTGTCGATGTATCCCATTCTTACGAACGACTTAACGACGGGGTCAGTCAGAGGAACGCCACCAGCCCAAACGAGAGCCAGTCCCTCGGAGAATCGTCCCGCTCTGCTGAACTGAGGCTTGATGATGATCTTTCCGTTCTTGTCTGCATAACCCCACTTGCCCTCTTGCTGAACGGGAGTCGGATCGTCCGAGGATGATGGCTTGACGCTCGGCTGAACATTTTGGCCGACGATTTGAGGTCTCGTTGAGGCAGAAACAAAAAGTATCGCCAGAGCGAACTGTTTTGCATTTATCCGCAGCATTGTGGAGTTTTTAACATTCCAACAGCGCATCTACAAGTCCTGTCGGCCAGTGCCTGAGAAACGGTGATTCTCGGAAACTGGGAATTGGCCACTTTCCGAGAAGACTTATCGGGACTTGACTGGCGGGGCGCAAGACCCTGCACTGCTATACCAACGCGCTAATGCCACTCGTGCTCGAAGTGGTGTCGAATTTCAAGCGCTTTCGATGGAATTGGGAAGCTCCTAGTATGCTATGCGCTTGCTTATTGCTGCGCAGCGTGACCCGGCTTGGCGCTGTGTTGGGCGTTTTGCGGAGGGCGCGCGTACCCCAACCTCTCTAGGGCCGCTTGATCTGCAATCGAGGGAATCACGCGATTCTTCTTGAACCCGTTGAGCCAGTCGCCAAAACCGTCCTTGATGACCTGGAAGATGCTTCGCCGGTTTTCCGCGATTACTCTCACCCACGCCAGCGGCCCCATTTGCGGAAAATAGATTCCCCGGAAACAGAGCCGCGCGACAAGAATGTTGATGCGGTAGCCCACTTCCTTGTGGCCCAGCGACTTCATGGCGTGGGCGATCGCCTCCGGGCTATACATGCCCTCCCACCCGTACTTCACCTCTTCGTGCGCTTCGCCTACCGTCATCTTCAGGGGTGTGTGAGCCATGGCGAAGGGCACGAACTCCTGCCAGTGCTTCGGACGCGTCAGCCGGCCTTCCTTCTCCAGCCTCTGGTACAGAGGTGTCGCTGGCAAGGGGGTGAGCAATCCGAAGACGGGCAGGCCCGGCGGCCATGTGCGAATCTGTTGCAGCGTGCGCTCGGCCACTCCCGGCGTGTCGTTGTCCATGCCAAAGATAAATGAGGTAATCGCGTAGATGTTGCGATCCGCGAGACTCTGCAGAACGGCGGCGTACTCCCCGGGCTTGTTGAACCCCTTATTCACGCTGGCGAGATTCGCGGGGTCGATGGACTCCATGCCGATGAAAATCCACCTGCCTCCGGACGCGGCGATCAGGTCCAGAAGTTCTTCGTCGCGCAGGAGGTTGACGCTGATTTGCGCGATCCAATGCACCTGCGCGTTGGCGGCGATGATGTCACGCAACAGGGACTTGGTGCGCTTGACGTTGATTGCGAAATTGTCGTCAATAAAGAAGACGGCCATCTGACCGTCTTCGCTCCGTGCGCGGGCCTTGAGTCGCAGCAGCTCATCCACCACGCTTTGATTGCTCCGAAAGCGAATGGAATCTCCGAAAAAGCCGGTCACGGTGCAAAACTCGCACCCGTACGGACAGCCCCGCCCGGACTCCACCGGAATAATACGGAACGTCGCCCATCCGCCGCCAACACGACGAAGCACTGGAGCCATGGCTTTGGGAACGATGTTGAATTGGCCGAGGTCTATGGACTCCCAGGGAATCGCCGGATAGGGTTGCAGCGTGGGTTTCCGTTCCTGCCCAAACTCATCCGTGGGTTCGTACACTTCCCGTAGCTGGCCGCGCGCAGCGTCCGCGACGATCTGGGGCCACGTTTCATCGGCTTCCCCCAGAGCCACCGCGTCGGCGTGTCGCGGTCCGCCGCCACGGCCGAGGGCCTCGTCCGGTTCTTCCGTCACATGGGGGCCGCCCATCACCACGGGCACGCCAGCGGCGCGAACCGCATCGGCCATGCGGTACGCTTTGGCCACCATCCTAGTCATGGCCCCGATACCCACCAGTCCGATTTTTTGCTCTTGGACGAACCGTGCCATGGCCGTTTCATCCATCGGTTGCGCGTTGCCGTCGATCAGCAGGACTTCATGGTCGGGCGGGGTGAGAGTTTGAAGCAGAAACATCCAAAGATGCGGCATGAAGTTTCGCGTCACGCCGTTGTCGGGGCTGTAGAGAAGAATTCTCGTAGGTTTTTCCCCTGACTAGAGTCCACAGCCATGGCGGCGATGTGAGGAACGGAATCGAAGCCAAAGGGCTCACTCAATGGTAGGGCTTCCTCATCCTACGCTTCCTCATCCTACGCTTCCCCTGCCCTCCACCGCAACGAACCGAGAACAGTGACAGCGGGGCAGCGGCTCAAACAATTTGCTCACTACGGGGTTATCGTTAACTGGGAATCGGCGGTTCCCACATAACGATAAGACGACTTCCCGGGACTTGGGTTTCGTTAGGCGGTTCTGGAGACCCGAATCTCCGGCCAGGGTTGACCTTCTGGTGTGCCGTGGAGCGGGGCGTGATCACCACACCGAACCCGGCCCGGGGTTCGAAAGTGTAGATTTTCGAGCACGATCCACATAGCCAATGGTGCTCAACACTGTGGGTGTTCGCGGGTGGGCTGCCATCTACCGGTTGCATCGGGCAACAATACAGTCGCCCTTGGCGGAAACCAAAGCGCTTAGAACACAAGTTGCACATGTCTTCCTACGCTTGGCTCGAGAAACAACGCAGCGTTCGACCATCTTGAATCCGTTCAGAACAAAACCGATCAACAGCTAATGAACGACAAATGCATACGGGCTGGAAGAAAATCAGAGTGCTCTCCTCGAAACTTACAGCCGGCCCACAGCGCCCAGCAGTTCAGGTTGCGACCGTCATTGACGCTCGCTCACCGGTCTGGCATTTAATGGCTGAAGTGGCCGGGCTGTGTTGTGATAATAGTTGCTGTATTCGGCGATCTGTTCCTCTGACAGCTCGATCGGGGTTCTCATTACGTACCAGGTGGCCACCTCATTGCAAATCGGAGTTGTAAGCGATCCGGGAAACCTGTAAAAGCTGCGCTCGGCGGGCAGGAGGTCCGTGGGGTTGATCTTTACACCCTTCACTTTGTTTTCTTCACCCGGGGCCGGAATATGCTTCCACAAAGTCTTGATCACCGGATTTTCCTTGCCGGCCACGACCGGGACTTCAATAATCAGGAAAACTCCTTCGGGTGAGAAATGCACTAGCTGGATTGACATCCGCGGACGCTTCCCGTTGACGGCATTCTCGCCCGGTTCGCGAAAATGAATTTCGCTCAGAAAATAGGGCTTCTTCCCCACTGTGAGCCAGTAATTGTCCGGGAACTTGATGAGAATCCGATACTGGTTGCAGTCGTTGACGATGTCCAGATCAGCAGGTTGATAATTGACCTTGAGATCGTATATCCGCAGCTTTTCGCATGCTGAATATCAATGGGGGCCTGCATCTTTCCGCTATTGCACAATCCCGCCCAATGACTGGGGCCGAGAGGTCCCTCTTCATACGTGAACTTCGGCTCGCACTTTTCTCCTCCCAGGGCCAGGTGCAAGTGATGGTGTTGTTGTGCGTCGTATTCTCCGTGTCCTTCATGCTCCCCTTGTTGCCCGGGTTCCATTTTCTCGGGGGGTTCGGCGATCTGGCCGGCATTGGCTCAGGCCGCAATTAAGACGGACAAGCACAACACAAGAAGGACCAGCAGGCAGGTGGATCGGTTGCAGAACATATCAGTAACACTCCCATATTTGGTGTAACAGCTCTTACAAAATATCGCAGAAATTGACCCTCGTTAATGCAGGTGCAAGAAATCGAAGAAGGTGGCTTCACAACTCCGTTTGAAGCCGCAATCTGCAATGCGCCGCCCGGCGGCCGCATTCGCCTGTGCGGCTCTAGGGTTTCGGGTTCACGCGAATGATCCCCATCATGCCCAGGTCTTCATGGTTGAGGATGTGGCAGTGATAGACGAAGTCTCCGATGTCTACTCCACGGAAGTCCATGAGTAACTCAACCTGCGGAACGGGTCCGTTCGGATTCTTTACGTTGTCCCAGGGCGGCAAGTCAATCACATCCAGGAACTGGCCGTCGATGGCCGGCACCTGCGTCGTTCCATTGATTTGGAAGTTCTGCTGGGAGAGAACCTTGAAGTGAATCTGGTGCAGGTGGAAGTCATGGCCATCCTCAGTCATAAAGCAGTGCAACAATCTCCCCACTGAATCTGTCGTCTGCTGGTAGGTGAACCTGACGTTCAGCACGCCATCCGAACTGTACAGCGCGGGCGGTTGCTGGACAGCGCTTCCGGCGTTGAAGCGCGGGGACGGGCGCCACGGGCATGGGGTCGCTGTTTCGGTTGCAGTAGCGGTCTTGGGGAAGGCGCATAACGGCGCCATCACCAGGATCAACACCCCCATCAAATTGCGCGCGAGACTGGAGTAAAAGTACCTCACTAGAATCTTGCCTCGAAATCTGGAAGACCGGAATTTCCGCTTTAAGCCTTGCCGATGTTCTTCAACGATCATGGTGATGTCACCTCGTCTGTATGGTCATGAGAAGTTTCGCTGTCCCGAGCGTAAATGAAGGCACACGGCGTGCCGTGACCCTTCGCCTCGTAAATCATTAATTTCACAGGTCTCGACACCAGCAGCGGAGGCCAACTCGTGTCAATATGATGGACCGGTGCCATTATTTTGACAGGAGGACTACGCGCGAGTCGTAGATTTGCACCTTGATGAACGCTTGGACTTTCCGCTGCAGGGTGGCGTCGTAGGTTTCGGGGGAGAACGAGCCGTCGTTCTCAGCACCACTGTAGTGGGGCACATCGCAACGGCCAGACCTCTACGCGGTAAAGCCGGTTGACTTTCATGAGTTTGTGAATGCCATCAAGGAATTGGGCGTTGCTTCAACGTGGTAGCCGAACTTCGTTTTCCACACAGCTAGCCCACAGTGTCAGCACGCACTAGTTTGCGCCGCTCAGTACACGCTGCGCTCATTGACGCTCAGCGCCTGATAAACGGGGTGGTCTCAATGGGTCGACGCAACACTTGCTCAAAGTCTTCTTGTAGGAGTCTAGGAAGCTGATTTCGTTCGCCGGCTTCAACTCAAACAAATCAAAAGCACTGTTTAGGTTCTGATTGAGTACTGCCATACGGATTGATTCTCGATGGGAAGTATTGTGGAACCAAATGGTTATAGGGGGTTGCATCGACCGGTTGAGCTGGCACGACTTCTCGGGACCTGCCTGACTTAGAATTGGTTGAATTGCGGGCCAAAGGCGAGACATCCAGGAGGGTTTAACCGCGATGATTCAATAAGTGTGACGACTGCCTTAACGATATTCTCGTGAGTGATCCAAACCCTACCAGAGAGGTTGCTGTACCCTTCGTGGGTTGATTGCAAAGAATATTTCCCAGGTTCAAGACCACTAAATGTGAATTCACCCTTTTCATTGGACACCGTTTCCCACGACTTATCTCCCCTCACGATTTCGAACATTGCGCGGGGAAGCGGAGAGCCGGATTGATCGCGTTCCACTCCGATTAGATCCATTTTGTCGGACCGTTGTTCGTAAGAAACACGCAGACCCACCGAGGCCATCACTTTCTTCATATCATCCTCTTGGACGATGCAAATAGGATGGCCACCACTTCCAACACGTCCTACACGCAACAGAATTGAAAATGGCCCTGGCACTTTTTCAGCGATCTCGAAATCAGCAGTTCCGGGGAGGAAGCCCGCTGCCGAACCCGCCAGTTCATAGGTGCTCTTAGGCACACTCGCAAATTCAAATTTCCCGTCCTCACCCGCTCTCAGATCGAGCACACGCTGTGCTGAATAGAGGCGCACTGACGCAGCCGGAACCCACCCTCCACTCTCATCTACAACCTGCCCCCGGATCGTGTACGTGGATTGGCTTAACGCAATCGGAGTGGAAAACAAGAAAGTGGTAGCGAATAGATTAACTGGCTTTCGGCGCCCTTAGCTTAGTAAGGTCAGGCGGTGGCTCGGTTTCCCAATTTACATTTTCGTGGCTATCCGTTACCGTGGTTTTTGCCCACCCGTTGTTACCCAGCCTCGTCACCCATGTCACGACTCACAAGGAGATCTTCATGGCTACGAAGCCTCGACGGAGGAAATTACCTGACGCAACCGAGCATCCCATTCGCATTGTTCCATTGCATCGTCCCGAAGCACCGGCAAGTCGTCTCGCGGCTGTGCCGCATCTCACATATCGCAAGGGCCCGCTCCTCACGGCTGTCCAAGTTTTTACTGTCTTCTGGGGTTCCGCTTGGGAGCAGGCTCCAAACAGCGATCTCCTCGCTCAAATCAACCAGTTCTTTGACTACATCTTGACGAGCCAGCTCATCGACCAGCTAGGGGAGTACAGCGTTCCGGGACAGGCAATCGGCCACGGCTCGCGCATTGGCACGACCGTTCTTACTTCACCGGCCCCCGGATCATCAGTTCAGGACAGTGCGATCCAACAATTGCTTCAGCGGGAGATCGACACTGGCACTCTGCCAACAACCAACCCGAACACTCTTTATTTCGTCTTTCTGCCCGAGGGCGTCCAGGTCGTCCAATCAAACAGCGTCTCGTGCCAAGACTTCTGCGGGTATCACGACTCATTTGGTCAGGGTGTCTACTACGCAGTGATGCCCTATCCTGGCTGCTCTGGTTGCACAGGTGGAGTGGCCGTCCTTGATGCGCTCACATCGACAACCTCGCATGAACTATGCGAGGCGATCACCGACCCTGTTCCCGGGCAGGGTTGGTATGACGACAACAATGGTGAAATCGGCGACATCTGTGCCTGGAAAACGCGTCCTCTTCGCAACTATACAATCCAGCTCGAATGGTCCAATCAATCTGGCTCCTGCAAGTAGTAATGCAGGACGGATGGTCGGTCGGCCACACGGAAGTTAATCTGGAGGCCACGGTCCAGAAACGGGGTTCGAGGAAGTTGCTGCGATTAGTAACGGAAGTGGGCTTCTCGGAGTGTGGCCTTTTGCCCAGCGTAAGGGCGCTGAAGCTGAATTAGAGATTTACCAGTTGAAGCGCCATCATCCTATTGGATTGGACCTGGTCCCCGGCCTGGGTGGATGGTGAAGTACGCGTTTCTCCGATCCCGAGAAGGCTTCGTGAATGTCCGGTACTGGCTCTATGGCGGATAACGCAATTCACAGCGTCATTGATGCTTGAGTCTCACACTCGCGAGTTTAGTGATGGCCGCCGGATGAACCGCCCGAATGGGATCCTGCTCCCGCCGACGCACCTGAAGTTGAAGTCGCCGGTGCACTGCTGCCCGACAATCCTGGGCTGCTAATTCCCGCCCGACCTGCATAGCCTCCGCGCAATCTACCGACGGAATGGGCATACGCAATCGCCGGAACAGGCGTGGAATGGGGAGCCAGCATAGCTCGAGGCATCGAGCTTAGCCTGGTGACCTGCAGGTCCGAGGAGGCGCGAAGAGTTGCTGGCATGTTTGATGCCTGTGTATGAGCCAATGAAGATGACGAAACAGAAGAAGCGACAAAGGCCGGCGCCGTTACGGGTTGCACCGATGTTCCAGCGCTCGTTGTACGAACTTGCGCGCCTGCACGGAGTGCGCCGGCTTCGCCCTGAGCAGCTAGAATCGCGGTAGTTGGGATCCCCGCAAGTTGGGTTTTTGTGGGCTTAGCGCTTTGAGGAGGTCCATTGGGAATCCAACCCAATTGATTGTTCACCTCTACCCAGCGCGCGTTTGCAGGAGTCCAGTAGAGTTGGGAACCGGGAATCCAGGCCCAGCCCAGCCCCGGAGCGTTCACCCACGAACCAAAATGATACGGAACCCAGCCCCAGGGTTCGGCGCTCAACCAATTCCATCCGAGTCCGCCCATGTAGGACCACTGGCCAGCCATGAAGGGCATCCAGCCCGCGCCTACGCCGTAGGGCATCCAACCCAGGCCGTACCCGGGAATCGTGGACCAGATTCCGTAGTCGTGAAGACCTGCGTACCCCATAGTGTAGCCGCTTGTCCCGAGCGCCTCAGAGGTATCGCTCTGCGCGGAGTTCATCGCCTCCTCGCGATGAAAAACCCATTTATCGAAGTCATCCTGAGGCGGATTGCCGGCGATTTCCGGGGAGGCTGGACCGTTCGAATTCTCGCGAAGCGTGTGGCCGCTGGTGAGCAAAGCAGTTGTTCCAGTCCCGGGGTCAAATTCCACTTTCCCGTGAAAAACCGTCACCCAGCTATTCGTGGGAGAAATGTCCATTCGAAAACGCGCGTCGTGCGGAAGAGTCAATGTGTTGTTTCCCGCGACGATAGACACGGCGTCGCCTCGCCGCAGCTTTGCGGTGACCATCGCCGTGCCTTCAGGGATGGTGAGCCGAGTGGCGCGTCCGCCGTTCTGAAGTGACATATCCGTGAATTCCACGGTCGAATTGATCCCCAGGCGCAATGCCAGGGCGTCTTCAAATTCCACTTCGGCGTAGCCGTTCGTTGTGCGCAGCGCAAAACCCTCCTCGATCGGCAAGTTCAGGCGGGCATCCTGCCAATCCTGGCCGGCGCGCTGAAACTGGACGTCTCCCTCCACAAAGCTAAGGCGCACAATCCGAATCTTGCTGAAATCCTGGGATCTTGCGAGTTGAGAAGGGAACGCAATGGCAGCGGTAAGTAGGACGAAAGAACGCATTCGGTTTCTCATGTAACCCCCTGCACGGCCTGGTTGATTCTACTACGAATACGATGCTCCTAGAATCATTGAAAGTGTCTACTTATTGTAAAAATGATGCCGGCCGACAATAGTGAGGCAAAGGTCGTTCGCGTGATATCGGATAGAAATTGGGTCGATTCGAAATTGAAGATTAGTGGACCTTCATCCACGAAGAGTCGGGATTGAACTGCGTCATGAGCTTTGCGGTCTGCGCGGTCGAGGCCCCAGGCCTTTTCTTTGGGGGCGCTTAGAGGATGACACTTTTATTTAATAGCAAGCACGGCAGGGAGTGAAGGAACCATTTGTAGGTCGTTTTCGGAAATGGAATAAATTCGCCGAAGTCCCTGTCTTTACAGTTGTGGATCTGGAAGTTGGCGATTTCCGCTCGTCATCGACGAACGGGAAGATCGTTGTCGACTTCCATAAGCTTCCGTTTCAGAGGGAGGAAGACAATGCGTTCAAAATGGTTACCACGCGCGGCAGGAGTTCTGCTGCTTTGGCTCGCAGTCAGCGGCACGGCGTCTGCTCAGTATGGTGGGGGAGGTTCAGGGGGCTCAGGTTCGAGTGGGTCGTTAACCTCCGGGAGTGGCGGATACGGCTCTGGCAATGGAAAGGCGATTGGAATTGGGATGGGCGCGGCGGCAGCCGCTGTGGTAGGTATCGCACTGTACGTACATCACCGCCACAACGCAGCAAACGCAGACCGCTCGCAGGCTTCAGATGTGATTGGCTGCGCAGAGTCTGAGATCAACGGGATCAGCCTTAAGAACGAGAATGACGAACAAATTTACATGATTATTTCCAGTGGCACTCCGCTGCAGGTGGGACAGCGCGTCGAACTCACAGGCGTGGTCACTGACCAGGGACCTGGAGCGCGCACGTTTCGGGTACAAGGCCCAATTAGGAGCTATGGGTCATGCAGCGCAACTGCGGCGGGATTAACGCAGACAGCCACGGCACAGACGCACCGAGATGCGTAAGCAAATTTGTGCGCGAACCCAACCGAACCAAGAGGTGCGGCGCGGGCGGATCTTCGACAAAAGGGCAAAAGGAGGCGACGAAGATGCGAAAAATGAGACTGCCGGTTCTGATGCTGCTAGCCGCGGGCGTGGCTTTTGCGCAGACGCCTCAAGGGGCGCAGACGCGTAAAGCTGATTCGGGAACCATGGTGTTGGCGGATGCAAAGGGCATGACGCTGTACACCTACGGCAAGGATGAGCCGGGCAAATCGAACTGCAACGGGCTGTGCACGCATTTTTGGCCGCCGCTGACAGCCCAGGCGGACGCGCAGCCGATGAGCGACTGGACGGTGATCACGCGCAAGGACGGTTCCAAACAATGGGCCTACAGAGACAAACCGCTCTATACCTATGGCAAGGACAAGAAGCCCGGCGAAACGAAAGGCGAAGGCTCCGGCAGTGTGTGGCACCAAGCGGCACCATAAGCTCGCCTAATCTCGCCAAAATCATATGGTGACCCATCTCGCTTGAGCGGCATCCAGAGTATCGGCGATCTCGATGGCCAACGCGGATGTTTTCTCTCGCAGCTGCTCCGGCCGAATCGTCGGCTGTGCGGGAGTAATCTGTCCTGGCTCGGGATTAGTAATGGGAAGTCGGCATCTCGTCAGGAAATCAAGCACTGACGAGACAGTTCAATACATATTGACATTAGATGTCTCTACTGTCATAATGTCCACATGCCGAAAATGATTACGGACAATGAGGCTGCCGTCCGGCGCGCGAAGATACTGACCGCCGCGCGCTGGTGCTTCCTGAACTTCGGCTTTGCGAAGACGGCGTTCGAGGACATCGCCAAACGCGCCAACCTCTCGCGGACGCTGCTTTACCGGATCTTCAAGGACAAGGAGGAGATCTATCAGGCCGTCTTCGTGGACTGGCTGGTTTCCCGGCGCCCTGCTGCGAAGCTGGCGGCAAAGGGGCCTGCCAGCCCCTACGAGCGCTTGCTCAGCGTGTGCCGATTGATGGCGCTCGAGCCCTGGTCCGAAATGGTCGGCACGCCCATGGGGAGCGAGTTCTTGGAGACCTGTGAGCTGATCGACCCCAAGAGTGAGGCGCTCTACCGCAAGGTCGTGTACGAATCCGTCGCTGCCATCCTGGGCGACGAAGCGAGCACAGAGGTCTTCGTCCTCGCGTTGGACGGATTGTTCGCGGACAAGCCCTCGATGGAGGTGCTAGAGGGACGGACGAAGCTCCTCGCAGCGCGCTTCGCTCCTCGCTCTGCAAAGAAAGGACCGCAGTCATGGCAACGTCACCTGAAATCCAAGAGATCGTCATAATCACTGGTGCGTCTAGCGGCATCGGTGCGGCCACCGCTCGCGAACTGGCCCGGCGGGGGTTCCACGTCCTTGCGGGCGTCCGGCGCGACCAGGACGCCGACGCAATCCGGGGGCCGGGCATAGAGCCGCTCACCATCGACATCACCAACCCGGACCACATCCGGGCGCTAGCTACTCGGGTGCACGAGGATCCGCAGGGCCGGTCAGTTCGGGCGCTGGTGAACAACGCTGGCATTGGAGTAAACGCACCGGTCGAGGTCTTCGCGATCGACGAGTGGCGACGCCTGTTCGAGGTCAACTTTTTCGGCCACATCGCCGTTATCCAGACACTCCTGCCGGCCTTGATCCGCAACAAGGGTCGCATGGTCAACATCAGCTCCGTGGGCGGCAAGATCGCGATGGCCACCTATGGTCCTTACGCTGGCACGAAGTTCGCGCTCGAAGCGGTCAGCGATGCATTGCGCCGAGAGGTCGAGCCGCTTGGAGTGAAGGTCATTGTGGTCGAACCGGCTGCCGTCACGACCGAAATGCTGGGGCGGGTCGCTGTCACTGGCGAGCGCATCATCAGCGGAATGACCACTGAGCAGCGTGGTCGCTACGCCACGCTCATGCATTCAATCACCTCGCAGGCCGAGGCGGCTATCCCTAAGGGAGTGCCTGCCGAGGAGGCAGGTCGAGTCATCGCGGACGCGATCACCAGCAAGCGGCCTCGTACTCGCTACACCATTGGTCGCGAGGCCGCACTGTTACCTCTGCTCGCGATCCTGCCCGACCGGATGCTCGACTGCATCCTTGCCGCCGCTCTGCGTCCCCACTTTCCCAAGGAGAGCAACCGATGACCTTTGCGCGTCACGACGCCGGGCCGAGAGGTACTGCGATAGAAAACGATTCTCTCTCAACCTTGTCAGTAATGAGAAGTCGGCCAGCGGATACTAATTTTTACGCCTGTTCCTCACGACAGCGCAACCGGCTCCACGATGTGATTGTCCGGTCGTCTCGGTGGGATACCGGCTGGCACTGGAGAATCGCTATCCAGCCGCGCCCGAGCATGCCTATGCGGCCACGAAATGGGTGGCGGAGCATGCGGCTGAGACAGACCAGAATCCAAAAACTCCGCTGTCAGCCGCGCCTCCTGGCACGTTCGGGTTGCCGCCAACGCCCGGGTCGCCGCAGACGCCTACCAGCGAAGCTTATCGTGCCGGCGGCAATATCGATCTGACGTCACTGGCGGCTCATTTGCGGGCAGGTCTGCTGTTTCGCCAACGAAATTGACAGCTCTCGTGCTAGGGTCGGCCAGGCGAGGAGAATTCCCTCACATCTACGCAACCTACCACTTGTTAGTCATGAATTTTGTTTTTGGAGTCCGGGAATAGAACGGACAGGAGGGCGGTCATTCAGAGTAAGGAGAAACACATGAATACTCGAAAAGTATTTGTCACTATGGGATTGTTGCTTGCACTCGTCATCATGCTGCCTTCAGCACAGGCAGACGAGCACGATCAGGCTTCCGAACTCACCTTCAACCAGTCTTTCCAAATTCCCGGACGCGTTTTGCCTGCGGGAACCTACTGGTTCGTTCTGGCCGAGAATCCCTTTAACCGCAACATCGTGCAGATATTCAGCTCTGACCGAAAAACCCTGTATGCGACTACCTTGACCGTTGAAACTGAGTTGCCTACCCCAACAGACGACACCGCGCTCACCTTCGCTGTGCGCGAGCCAATGCAACCCGAGACCCTCTTGTCCTGGTCTTATCATGGGCGTACCTCAGGTCATCGATTCGTATACTCCAGCAGGGAAGAGCGGGAACTTGCGCAGGTCAAGCACCACACTGAAATGGCCAAGGTACAGAATAAAAACCAGACTGCCGTGGCTGGGGACTAAAGGACCGAACACCCAATTCCCTTCCAATAAATCGCTGGCGGTGGCGAGGTGCCACCGCCAAACGATTCTTCGAATCGAGATGAACAACGGTGCTATTGGCGAATTGAAGCGGAACTCTACGCCCGCAATGTCCTTGTAGTGGTCCCGAAGGCCGATGATTTCGTGAGAAAACTTGAGAACCGCGAGCAACCTCGTGTTCCTGAGTGGGGCAGTGCATCTGTAACCGCGAAGGACTTTCAAGCCGGCGACAGAGTTGTCATCCACGCCGTGCTTATGAAGGACGGCATGCCCGTAGCAAATACCGTGCAAATTGGCATCGCCAGATCCTGATAAGATGGTTTTCGTCTTGTCTAGATCGGTTTCACACCATCTTTTTCCGCGGTGAGGATGGTCGCGGTCAGGCCGGAGTCTTTCTGTGCGGCTACGACTGACACGGTCGCACCGGGTTTCAGTAGGGTACGGTCGCCGGGGATGATCGTCACTACTGGCGTGTCTGGGGCTACTTCGATCATTTGGTCGCCCTCTTTGTAGTGGACGGTGAGTGTTACCGAGCCCATACCGCTGGCTGCGCTTACCGTGCCGTTGGTCATAGTGCGGGCTTCGGGGTCATTCATGGCCACCGTGCCGTTGGTCATGGAGCGGTTCGGATTCGGGCCCATCGGGCGATGCCCTTCGCCAGTCCCGCGCATGGTTTCGGGAAAGATGTGGACTTCCTCGGCATGCAGCTTACCATCGGGGCCTTTATCGGCGGCTGAACCGACGAAATCGCCGGGCTTGATGTCGGACAGTTTCGCTTTTCCGTTTGCGTTGATTCTCACATCGGCGGGAACGGTGACGGAAGTGGTCTTGCCGTCGGGCGTTTGCACGACGAGAGTCGTGCCGTCGAACGATGCGATGATGCCGCGAAAGCGGGCCTGCGGAGTCTGCGCGAATGCGGGAATTGCGAGTAGAGTGATGGCCGCGACGCTACGAAACATGGTTCTCATGAGTCTTCTCCAATACGCTTGATGACTGGCGCGCAACTACTATAACTTAGCTACCAGAAAACATCCGTAAGCCTGCGGACCTAATCTGCCGCCCGTGGCACGAGGGCATCAAGTCGTGGGGATCGTGCCACCGTCGATAACGTAATCAGCACCGCTGATAAACGCACCTCGGTCTGAGGCGAGGAAGGCTACCAGCTCCGCCACTTCTTCGGGTCGGCCTGGCCGGCCGATGGGAATGCCTCCAAGCATGTCCATAATCCGTTGACGTGCAGCGCCCTCGCTGATGCCGCTGCCTCTTGAAATGTCGGCGATCATTCCCTTTGCGCCTGAAGTCTCGATGAAGCCGGGCGAAATCATAGTTACTCGCACACCTTTCGGAGCGACACCCTTGGCCAGCCCCTTGCTGTAAGTAGCCAACGCTCCCTTGGCCGCCGCGTAGGCGAGCGTCGAATTGGAGAACGGCAGACGATGCTGGATAGAGGAGATATGAATGACGACTCCTGACTTTCGTTCGATCATGCCGGGAAGGAAAGCGCGGTCCAGGCGGACGGCGGCGAGCAAATTCACCTCCAGTATCTTTTGCCAGTCCTCGTCGGAGAGCACCTCGAATCCGCCAGCTTTTGTTTCCGTTCCGCCGACATTATTCACCAGGATGTCGAGCCCGCCCCATTCTCCCTGAATGCGATCGACAACGTTTTGGACACCACTGGCCGTTCCAATATCCGCCTTTATAAAGAGAAAAGAATCCTGGCCGTTAGCTGCCTTAGATCGCGCGGTAGTGGCCACCGAGGCGCCGCCCAATGCAAAGCGGCGTGCGATCGCTTCCCCTATACCCTTCGTGCCACCGGTCACGAGAACACGTTTGCCTTTGAACTCACCGCCAAAAACGGTAAATGGATAGCTGTCTGTCATGGTCCCTCCAAGAGAATGATGATTCGAACCATGCCTTGGCCGCTTCGAAGCTCGGGAATTCCGCGATCACGATACCCCTCGACGGGATCGCCCTCCAGACCCTCAAGGCGACCGTAGTTGACGAGGACATTGACCTGGTGACCTGCGAAGGTTGCCCGAATCTTGTCTCAGTAAATCTTCAGCTCCGCCTCACCTAGGGGTCTTCGTACGCGTAAACATCAAGTGGGTGCTCATTTCTGGTGTTCTCCTGGAGTCGTTTTACTTGTGGCCGCCATTCGCGAAGATGGCTTCTCCCGTGAGCCACCCCGCATCATCCGAGCCAAGAAATACGGCCACGCGCGCGATGTCCTCGGGTTGGCCGACGCGGCCCAACGACGTACTCGCGATTATCTGCTTCTTGACCTCCGTTCCCATGACACCCGCCGCGTGCGTACCCTCCGTTTCGGTTCCACCGGGATTGAGAGCGTTAACGCGGATTTTTCTGGGGCCGAACTCTTTTGAGAGCACGCGCGTCAAGCCATTGACAGCGCTCTTTGACGCCACGTAGATCGAAAGGGTCGGGTAGGCAGTGACACTGGCCTCCGATCCGATGTTGATTATGCTGCCGCCTTCCGCCCCGAACGCCGGCAAAGCGGCTTCGATCATGAGGAACATGCCCAGCACATTCGTGTTGAACTGACGGTGAAATTCCTGCTCGCTGAACTGCTCGAAGGGCGCAAACGAGAAGACGCCCGCGTTGTTCACGAGCACATCCAGGCGGCCGAAGGCTTTTTTCGCCTCCGCGACGAGGCGTTGTGAGTCGGACCTCTGCGCCACGTCGCCTTGCACGGCGATGGCTCGCCCGCCTTTGCCGGTGATTTCGCGCACCACCCGTTCCGCGCCTTCATGATCGCGCGCATAGTTCACAACCACCGCCGCGCCTTCCGCGCCGAAAGCTTTTGCAATGCCTGCTCCGATTCCTTTTGAAGCGCCTGTCACTATCGCAACCTTATTGTCGAGTCGTTTCATGATGTGCTCCTTTGTTCTAGCCGGCCGGTGTCGGCTGGCCTCAGATGGGTAGATGGGTCGTACCCTTTATTTGTAGAGCCAAGGCTTATAGGCAATCTCGATGTTGTATCCGTCCGGGTCGCCGATGTTTGTCGCGAAGTAGTCGGCACGCCATTCGGGCCGAAGGCTCGGTTCCTTGTTTGAAGTACCTCCCGCGTCTATCGCCGCCTTGTAGCTGGCCCTGACAGCGTCCGCGCTCTTGGCGGTGAATGCGACGTAAAGGTCTTTGGCGACTTCGCCATTCTTCAGCCAGAAACCCGGATTGCTATTGATCGCGAAACCGTGCAGTTGATCGAACTTGTAGGGCATGTCGATGCCAAGCGGCTCAAGCAGCTTCTTGTAAAATTCGCTCGACCGTTCCAGGTCAGAGACGGGGAGATAAATATGGTCAATCATGGCTTTCCTCCTATCGTTTGACGGTGACAGCCCCGCGGATCCGCGCCTGGCGCGGCCACGCTCAGCGCACCTTGGCGAAGCAGTCGTGGGCTGTTGCCGTTCAGTTTGTGATATGCGTCGTCGTGACCAGCCGCCTCAGCATAGGCGCGAGATCTGGCGCCTTGTAGAACGGATGTCCACGGAAGATTTCCGCGCATTTTTCATCCAGGGTGCTGAGGGCCTCATGCACCTTCGGTGCGGCTTCCCGCACCTCGCCTATTCGTTCGCGGACGAACAACAAATTCTCGGGATCGACGTAGCCTGCCTGTATGAAGCCACGCGTCTTCTTAGCGCAGCGGCAGGGGTTCGCCTGGTTCACCAGTCCGCACTTGTCGTTCATAAAGTTGCGCAGGTCCCGCCGCGCACGGGCCAGGCGTTGTCGAAAGTTGTCGGGAGTGATCTCCAACACCTCAGCAGCAACGGTGTCGCTTACCTCGAAGATCGCACCGAGGATGAAGGTCAAGCGTTGTTCACGATCAAGGCAAAGAAGCATTCCCGAGGTACAGGAGAGCATCTCCTCGGTCACTAGCAGGTCAGCCTCCGCCGACGTGACCTTGAGATCGGCCAACTCTAAATCTGGCGTGGCGTCGAGCGCCGCGCCGTAGGCAGCGAAATCGATGGACTCATGCTGCACCTCTACCCGCCCGCGCTTCATGTTCAGCACGTGGTTGACTACGATGCGGTAAAGCCAGGTGCGGAAGCTGCTCCGACCCTCAAACGACGAGAGCCGGGTGAGTACTTTGATGAGGATCTCTTGCGTGGTGTCTTCAGCATCCTGCGGATGGTGGAGCATGCGAATGGCGATGTTGTAGATCCACGTTTGGTGCCGCTGGACCAGGTCTTCGAGCGCCTGGTGATCTCCCGAGCGGGCGCGTAGAACAAGGCTCTGGTCCTCGTGGTCGGGGGAATTATCTGCTAGCGGATTATTGATAGTCATGGTGCACCTCCAAGCGCCCATATGCCCTGGCTCGTTTCTCAGAGAGCCTTGGGTATTGCAGAGAAGTGGGCGCTCACAATCTTCCACTGCCCGCTTTGTTTGATGAAGACCAAAGTACCTCGGTCGTAGACTGCCAGGACCTTGCCGTCTTTCGTTACACCCCTAAACGAGCCGTAAGCATTCACGATACCCACGGTATCGCCAAATACGCGAAACGATGGTTGTCGGAAGCCGAAGCTCGCCGAGACGATGCCCTCATAGGCTTCGTTGACATGCTTGGCAAACATCTGCTTGCCGTCGAGCCGGTACGGAGCGTACTCAAACACCTCCACGTCCTCGGCAAGCATCTCTATGGCAGGCTTGAGGTCGCGCTGATCGAAGGCATCGGCGAACTTCTGTGTCAAGGCTTGGAGTTCCTTCACGCTCATGTTTGTGTCTCCTCTGATAAGTTAGACACACGCCGCGCCACACTGTGACAGAACTATACCGCCTAACTTGCTCACCGCCGGGGCACCGGCGATTGGACGCTTCCATCAGATTGTGCTCGGATCACGGGCAGACCGACAGTAAACGTCTCCGTGCGTCCGTTGTTTTCCCGAGAAGTGTCGGCTTCGGTCGCTGTGGTTAAGCTCGATGATGGATGCTCATTCGAGACGGAACGCCAGCGGAACCGCGTCGAGGTGCGCTCACGCCGTCGAGGGATGAAAGCGGCAGGCAGGCATGGCATAGGCCACACCTGCCGCTTGTCTGCGATGAACGAGCGCTCAAAAGATTGGCAATTTCTACAGCGAGTTTAAGAACGTAAAGAGTGCTTGCTTTTCTTCGGGGCTAAGCTCGCGGAAATGATCCCTTACCTGTTCCGCCTCGCCTCCGTGACGTTCGATGGCATCTTCTAAGGTTAAGGACTTGAGATCGTGCATGTGCCGAGGGTGCATGCGGAGTCCCCATAGGGGAACCGTGCGCAATTTGTTGGCGGTATCTTGCGGTGGATTCTGGACGATGCCGTCGCCGGTTGCGATGTCGTGGAGCAAGAAGTCGCTGTAGGGATGAATGATCTTATTTCCTAGGGCGTCTGGAACCGTGAAGGCCCCGCCGTTGATGATCGTTCCCGCAGGGGCGGTGATGATGGTGCTGACGTGGCACGTGGCGCAGCCAATGCGGTCGAATAACATTTGGCCTTGCTGGGCCGCTGCGGTCGCAGAAAGAACTGCATCGCGCGGCGGAGCCTTCGTACCGCGGATGAATTCGGCGAAGTGGTCGATGTCCGCCAAGCCGAGATTGTCGGGAGTATCCTCCGGATCCTGGGTGACTTTGCCGACCGTTGTGACATCTTTGGGACGCAAACGGTTCGTTACTCCCATCTCGTTCAGATAGGCATCGCCGATGAAGGAGAGCAGGCTGCTGTGCTGATCCTTCCAGCCAAAGCGGCCGATACGCGACTGTCCGGGCGATTCCAGAACGGGGACTTCTACGGCTTCGCCGTGAATCCGGCCTTCACTGACCTCAATTTGGCGCTGAGCGATAGACTGCAGGGTGCTGTCGTCAATGGCTTCCACGAATCCGTCGCCCAAAGTATTGAGCGCGGCCCGTAAGGCTCTAATGTTTTCGGTGTCGGGTACGTGCTCCTGGGCTTGAGGGATCAGCGCACGGTCATTAATGATAGAGCGGAGGGCGATAGAGTTCGCTCCATCGTTGATGGGCACGGTAGCAGGAACAAAATTGCCATTGGCGTCCAAGTGGCCCGCACGAATTTCCGTGAACTGACTTGATCCGCCGCTGACGGGATTCTGATGGCAATCTGCGCAGGCTCGGGCATTGAATACCGGGCCCAGCCCGGTGCTGGCGTCGTGGTCTTGTTCGAACCTGGTCTGGTCGAGCGCATAGCTGTCGCCGGGGGGTTCTACAATGCCGTTGCTAACGCTTTGCGATCCAGGGTTCTGCGCGAGCGTCGGCGTGTCAAAGCCGGTGGGCGCTTCCGTTGGAGACGGCTGAGCAATGTCGGCGAGACCAGAGACCGCTAAACCCATCAGTAAGATCGCAGCAGCAATCCATTTATGTATCATTCGCACTACCTCCTAGACAAAATTGAACGTTTCTCCTCGACTGACGGCTTGAGAAGCAGAGAGAAGACCCGTACAAAACGCTAAGACCTCGGGCGCTAGTCCGTTATTCCCGTTTTGAATGTTAAAAGTGTGTGACAACCCTACAAGCAGCAGTCGGACCGACGCCACATACAACAGATAAGGTTGGGATGGCATGGCTTCGAGGAATCCGCGACAAAGGGTGCGGCTACCGATCCAAGGTATTCGATTTTCGATTGATGGGATCGAGTCAACGTGGAAGTGCTGCGGCCGAAGATTTCGAAATGTTGCGGCTCGACCACCCGGCCGAAGAGTTAGACCGTCCGGTATTCGAGTCTGGGTAGCCAATCAGGTATGTGACAGCTACAAACGCTCGTCTTTTCCCCTCCACTCCCGCTTCCCAATGATACCCATCTTGAGAAACCCCATGCGCAAGCTCCAGAAGCTCGGCAGGGGTGTGTGCCCGCAAGCAGGATACGGCTCCGTCAAACCACAGGACAAATGGACCCACGGGAACCGGAAAAGTCCACAGCAGCCGCGACCAGCGGAAAGGCCGGATGAAGGGAACAAGCGCGAACGCCATCACTGGCATAAAGAAAACGAAGAAAATGGTGAGCCAGTGGCGTTTTGGCACTTCGAAGATGCCAATACCCTGACGCTCCATCACAGCATCCTGCAGAATGGCACGCGCCTCGTCTCGCGGGAAATGATGGAAGCAAGTAAAGAGCGTCCGAAATCCCACCAAGTCCGTGGGAACCCGAGTCGCGTCCACCGGATCGGAGTGAAAGGCAAGCCTCGTATGAGACGAGCGCTTGGCATGTTCGAATGCTCTTAAATTCGGGAACTTATCCGTTAAACAAACATCCGCGGGGAGACGATCCTCGCCTTCAAGGCTTCGCACGAGGCGTCGCCACGGCCCTCCACCACCTGAGCAGAGGTCCACAACCTGGCAAGTTCCAGTTTCCTTCAGGGCGCGTCGAAGCCGAGGAACGATTGGCTCGTAAAAGTCGAACAAATTCCACACGAACTGCAGCGTGTCGGTGACCACGTCCCGAAGTGAATCAGGGCACCAGCGTTGTTCGTGGATCTCGATCAACTGGCGCCTACGCATCAGTCACTTCGCTTGACCAATAGGTGGCGGCGCACCGTCGAGCCCGCCTCAGAAGGACACCTTCAGCGCAAACTGAATCTGCCTCGGATCAACCGAGGTGGAGTCAATCACACCGGCCGTGCCCGAGACCGAGCCGTTCGCGTTGAACAAGGTGCTGTTGTCAATGGGAGAGTTGAAGTCAGCGTGGTTGAGAATATTGAAGGCCTCGGCCCGAAACTCCATATTCAATCGCTCGTTGATTTTCGTTTGCTTGATCAGTGAAAGGTCGAGATTCACCTCTCCCGGCCCGGTGATTTCGTTGCGTCCGCCCGTGCCAAGGAGGCTCGAACAACTGCCTGGCGCGACGGCAAATGGAGTGCATTGGGCACCTAGGGCCGGGGTGGACTGCGGCAGGCCGAAGCATTGCAGCTTGACGTAGTTGTTCACGTTGCCGGGATTGACCAACGTGCCGCAGCCCGGCCCGCCAAGCTTATCCGGATAGGCAAATGGGGACGTATCGCCCAAGCCGAGGGGGTCTCCGGCAATCAGCGGAGTGAACGGCAAACCGGTGCGCGCGGTCAGGATGCCGCCAGCTTGCCAGCCGTTTACGAATTTGGCCCCGAAACCACGGACGGGGCTTGGCAGATTCCACAGGAAATTCACGGTCAGGTTCTGCGTAACGTTGAAGTCGGCGGGTCCACGCCGGTAACGAGGCAGAAAGTAAAAGAGGCTTGGAATCGAATTAAGGAAAGAATCGCTGGCAATCGCTCCGTCACCGCCGTCAATCGCACGGCTCCAGGTGTAGCTGCTCCCGACTTCGAAGCTGTGGCTGAGTTTCTTGTTAATCTGAAGTTCCATACCGTGAAAGAACGAATCGTTGCTCCATTGGAGCGTATCCATCTGGCCAACGCTCGGGCAGTTCGCCACCAACGCCGCGCCCTTTACGGAAAATGCCGCGGTCACGACGTCCACAATGACTCCCCCTAATGTGTGTGGCCCGTCGCCCAACGCCTGCGCCCTGGCCCAGGGCGATTTCCCAATTCTTGCTTTTAATAAACTGGCGGAAAGCGCTTCTCAGGGGCTCAGCTTGCGCATTCCGTATGTTGAGCCGCATCCGAAGCGCAATTACGTGATGCAGTGGAACCTGGCGATTCAGCGCGAGATCGCGCCGAACTTGACCGCAACGATTGCCTACGTGGGCTCGCGCGGCGTTGGTGGCGAACTGCCCGAGTTCATAAGTCAATGGCAGCACATCAAACATCCCAAAACCGCCGCGGACGGATGTTTTGCCGTTGCCAAATGGATCCCAAGCAGCGTAGGATTGCTGTAGATCGTATGGCCGATCCTGTCTGTCACGAGGCTTTGCTGGAACGGACTGGGAACCGCGGAGAGTTTCCCGTTGATCTCATTTGGCACCGTAGATATT
>Ga0206967_1073_pt1 | contig 22514 bp, 20 predicted proteins | sample Alteio_BWOrgHeat_24_FD_153259 | JGI IMG/M metagenome (GOLD analysis project Ga0206967, IMG submission 153259) | Enriched cells from forest soil in Barre Woods Harvard Forest LTER site, Petersham, Massachusetts, United States -... | ecosystem: Environmental > Terrestrial > Soil > Temperate forest >...
GCGGTCACCATTTATCTCTGCTACGGCTATGCGGATCGACTCGCCAGCAGAATGGGTCCGACCGGGACGAATGTGATTCTAAAACTCACCGCGTTCCTGCTGGTGTGCATCGGAGTGCAGATATTCTGGAACGGAGCCAGCAAATTGCTCGGTTCCGTGCTGCAAGCTGGGGGAGTTGTAGCGTTGCCGCATTGAGAAGGAAGCGAAGCAAGCGCCTGGCGGGGCTGGATGGAAGAGAGGGACTGTGAACCGTTCAAACATCGATGTCCTTGCCGGTGATTCGACCGACGCTGCCAACTCCGTCGCGAATCCACCCAAGAAACGGCCGACCTGGGATCAGGCTGAGGGCAACCCATTGCCGCTTGGCGTTAGGTGGATCGAAGAGGAACAGGCGTTCAATTTCGCCGTTCACTCGGAGCATGCCGAGAGCGTCACTCTATTGCTCTATTCCCCGACAGATCTAGTGAATCCTCTGCTGACGTTTCGTTTGAATTTCTTACACAACAAATCAGGCAGGATTTGGCACTGCCGCATCCCACTAACAAACCTTGGGGCCGCTTGTTATTACGCATATTCGGTATCGGGGGAGACCGTCCCTCAACTTCACAGCTTCGATCCGCAGAAGGTTCTCCTTGATCCGTACACGAAGTGCATTTTCTTCCCTCCCGGTTTTAACCGGAGTTTGGCCATGCGAGAAGGTTCCAATGCCGGCAGCGCGCCGTTGGGAGTGCTGAACGATCATCGCTCGATATTCGACTGGTCGGGGGATCGGCATCCGCATCATGATTCGGATGCGATCATCTATGAACTTCACGTAAAGGGTTTCACCAAGAATCCGAATTCCGGCATCGACGCGTCGCGTGCCGGCACGTACGCCGGTCTGGCGGAAAAGATCCCATACCTAAAAGAACTTGGAGTGACGGTTGTTGAACTGATGCCGGTTTTTCAGCGTGATCCACAGGAAGGGGACTACTGGGGCTACATGCCTTTGAACTTCTTCGCACCGCATGCCCAGTACGCGAGCACACAACGCGAAGATCAACAGCATCTTGAGTTCAAGAGCATGGTGAAGGCTTTTCATCAGGCTGGTATCAGCGTGGTGCTGGACGTTGTGTACAACCACACTTGCGAGGGTGATCACAAAGGGCCGATCTACAGCTACAAAGGACTCGACAGTGCCGGATACTACATGGTCTCTTCCGATCCGGCCAATCCTTATGCCAACTATTCGGGCACGGGGAACACCTTGAATTTCGGCCAGGCTCACGTGCGCAAGATGGTGATCGACAGCCTGCGCTTTTGGAAGCGGGGAATGCACATCGACGGCTTTCGCTTTGATTTGGCGTCCGTGTTTAGCCGCAACGCCGATGGCTCGCTCAATTGGGGAGAGGCTCCGATTTTCAGTGAAATCGCCGCCGATCCGGAGTTAGGCCCGGTTCGTTTGATCGCGGAACCCTGGGACACAGCGGCTTATCAGCTCGGGCGCGGATTCCCCGGCTTGACCTGGCTGCAGTGGAACGGACGGTTTCGTGATGACGTTCGCCGTTTTGTTAAAGGCGACGCTGGAATGGTTTCTGATGTGATGCGGCGTATCTATGGCAGCGATGATTTGTTTCCGGATAACCGTGCCGAGGCTTATCACGCATATCAGAGTGTGAACTATGTAACGTCTCACGACGGCTTCACGCTCTACGATCTGGTCTCCTATGACCGCAAGCACAATTGGAAAAACGGAAACAACAATCAGGACGGAACTGACACGAACTACAGTTGGAATTGTGGGCAGGAAGGGGATGAAGCAATCTCACCGGCGGTGCGAGCATTGCGCCGACAGCAAGTCAAGAATTTCTGCTGCCTGCTCTTTTTGTCCAACGGGACGCCCATGTTTCGCGCCGGCGACGAGTTCCTGAATACCCAATTTGGCAACAACAATCCCTATAACCAGGACAACGAAATGGGATGGTTGGATTGGAGTCAGCTCCTATCGAACCAGGACATTTTCCGTTTCTTCAAGTGCATGATTGCCTTCCGCAAGAATCATCCGTCGCTCAGCCGGAGCAGATTTTGGCGGGAGGATATCGCTTGGTACGGCGTCGGTCCCATGGTTGACTTTTCCTACGACTCGCACAGCCTGTCATTCTGCCTGCATGGCGCTTCTCAAGGCGATGGCGACATCTACGTAATGATCAACGCCTACTGGGAAGAGTTGGAATTCAATGTGCAGGAGGGAACTGCCCCGGAATGGAAGAGGATCGTGGACACTGCTTTGCCCACTCCAGACGATTTCGCGGAAGACGGAGTCCGTTTGGAGCGGACGAAATACCGACTCGCTCCAAGATCGATTGTGGTCTTGGGTCGATCCTGACGGAGACTCCGGGTGGTAGTGAAAAAGGCACTCCAATGCCTTTACAAGTTCTCATCGGGCAGGGAATCCCTTTATCCTTACGGCGCAGCTCGAAGTTCCGCTTCGGTCGAAATTCCACGCCGTCGACGCAATCGGCAGTTACGACCAGAACGGATTTGCGCATGGAACTGGCTCCTCGTTTGCAGCTCGCGAAGACATCATGCAAGCATTCTGCCATTCCGTCTCGATGGAACAGGTCGATCGCTGTTCAGATCAATCGCTGATTCAAGTCGATGCGAGAATATACTTAGCTGTCTTCCGAAAGCATCCGTTGATTTGGGGGGGCGGCAAAGATTTGCCTTTGAGCGCCTGAATCTTCCAGTCGCTCCCTTCATCCAAAACAGGAAGTATCTCGCTGTAATAGGCTTTGTCTACTCGGAGCGATAGGATTTGATGAATGTTTGAGAGCATTCTCTGCCAGGTAACGGAATACGATCCTGACGTTCTAGAGTCCCTGATTGGGCTGGCGGTGGAAATTGCCCGTGAGGGTCGAGAGGGACGACGCATTGGCACGCTGTTTACGTTGGGGGACGAGGATGCGGTGCTGGCCAGATCCAGGCCGTTGATTCTGGATCCATTGTCCGGGCATTCCGAATCGTCTCGTCACATCACCAACCCGAATTTGCGCGGAACCATTAAAGAGCTGGCGCAATTGGATGGCGGTTTTGTTGTAAGTCGGGAAGGGGTTTTCCTCTCCGCGTGCCGCTACCTCGATGCTGTGGCCGGGCAGGTTGACGTGCCGCTGGGACTCGGCAGCCGTCACATCGCTGCTGCCAATATGAGTGCCATGACTAAGGCGGTGGCTATTGTGGTTTCCGAGAGTTCAGTGGTACGTCTTTTCTGTCACGGACGGATGGTCGGCGAAATCATTCCCGAGCTCTGGATGATGAGTCACGCCCAGCTCGCGGGGGCCATCAAGAAGGAACAGGTGGGTGAACTGACGATTTTGACACCCAGTCTGCGCCCATTCCCGATGGCTAAGTGAACATCGTCGAATCTACGGAACTGAGAGCATGACGACCCTGCAGGAATTTCGGTGTGAAGTGTGTGGACTCGTTGCCACCAATCCCATCCACTGGTTCGTGATCCGCTGTGGCGATGCCGACCTCACCGTGTACCGGTGGAATTCTGAAACGGCTGGCGCGGCGGGAGCCCGGCATTTCTGCGGCGAAGCTCACGCCGAGGTGTACATCAGCCGCTGGTTCGACGCGGCGTGTGCACCGCCAAAGCCAAATTTTCCCTAGCTACGCGAGCGTATACTTGCCGCGCTCGATCATTCTCTGCGCGATCTGCTGGCGCAGCTCGATGGTATTGAAAGGCTCGTATTTTCCGAGCCTGCGCAGGATCGCGAGTTGAGTGCGCATCATGTCGCCGTCGGCAACAGCGGCGATAACTTTTTTCGCGGCAGATTCAATTTTTTCGAACGCCTGCGATAGATATACGCGCGTCATCGCGATCGGCAGAGCTGCCGCGGCTTCACCTTTGGTTTCCACCAGCTTTTGCGTGCGCAGCACCGCCGATTCCATGGCGTAGGTTTCAATGGTCATGTCGGCGATCGCGCCCATGATTTCCTGCTGATCCTGAATCGCCTGCATATATTTCTGCGTGGCCGCGCCGGCGGCGAACAGGCCCAGCTTTTTTGCCTGGGCTACGATTTTCCGTTCTTCCGGCAGCACGCCATCGAGATCATCGGAAGTCGATGGCCCGGATAGCACTTCGTCCATCAATTTCTTGATCGCAGGCATCAGCGGCAACTGGCCACTCATGGCGCGTTTCAGTAAAAAGCCGGTAATGATGAGCCGGTTAATTTCGTTGGTGCCTTCAAAGATGCGGTTAATGCGGGCGTCGCGGTAGGCGCGTTCGGCGGGATATTCTTCGACAAACCCGTAGCCGGCGTAAATCTGCAGCGACTCGTCGACGATATAGTCGATCATTTCCGAGCCCCAGACTTTAATGATGGAGCACTCGACGGCGTATTCCTCGATCGCCTTCAAAGTCTGCTTCGCGCCGTCAGCCGCGGATTTATCCACCTCGCTCAATGCCGCGTCCATCATGCCGACCGTGCGATAAACCAGCGCTTCGCCGACATAAAGCAGGGTTGCCATGTTGGCAATTTTTTCCCGCACCAGCCCGAAATCGGCGATGACTTTATTGAATGCTTTCCGCTGCTTGGCGTACCCGATGGCATTTTCGACGGATACCCGGCCGCCGCCTACACACATCGCGCCCAGCTTGAAACGTCCGATGTTCAGGATGTTGAAAGCGATGAGGTGTCCCTTCCCGATTTCGCCCAGCAGGTTTTCGACCGGAACTTTACAGTCGTTGAGGATAATGGGGCAGGTCGACGATCCACGAATCCCCATCTTGTGTTCTTCGGCCCCGATGGAAAATCCGGGAAAACTTCTCTCTACGAGAAAAGCCGAGAATTTCTCGCCATCGATTTTCGCGAATACCGTGAACAGGTCGGCGAAGCCGGCATTGGTGATCCACATCTTTTCCCCGTTGAGCACATAGTGTTTGCCGTCGGGGGAGAGCACCGCACGGGTGCGGCAATTCATCGCGTCGGAGCCAGAGGTCGATTCTGAAAGGGCGTAGGCGCCCACGATCTCTCCAGCGGATAGCCGTGGCAAGTATTTCTTCTTCTGCTCTTCCGTTCCAAAATAAACGATGGGAAGCGTGCCGATGCCGGTGTGGCCCCCCCAGGTCGTCGCGAAACCGGCGTATTTGGCGATGTGATCGGCGATCACCGCAGCCGTGACCTTGTCCATTTCGAGGCCGCCGTAAGCCTCGGGCACTTCCACAGAACTTAGTCCGAGATCGCCTGCCTTCTTCAGCAGGTCGCGCGTAACGGAGAAATCCTTGTGCTCGATCTTTTCAATGTTAGGAACGATTTCGTTGACGGCGAACTCTTCTGCCGTCTGTCCGATGAGCACATGTTGCTCGGTGAAATCTTCGGGAGTGAATACGTCGGCGGGTTCGCGCGATTCCAGCAGAAAGCTGCCGCCGGAGATTCTAGTCTTGGGCACTGCAATGGTGGTCGCCATGTCGATCCCTGCCTTATCCGTCGAAATCAGCAACCCGCCGGCCCGCGAAACGACGCGGCGGAAACATATCAATTCTAATGCGCGGAGAAGGGGAATGATAGGGCCGGAAACTCCGGCATTTATGGGTGTTTCATGCCGGAATCACCGCGTTTTTCGAGGATCCCACAAGTCATTCAACGTGGCCGGATTCCAGATGAATATCTGCGCTCTTCACCTGATAGCGGTCGGAAGGCCGACAAGTGGAATAGCCCGCCGGGTGCGTCGAGTCTGAGTCCTTTGCATCCCGGGCAACCACATAACTGCGGATGGCGTAGCAAGTTGTGTCGGCGTTCAATCTGGTAGCGGAGCCAAGTTGCGCATCAGCATCGGGCCGCGGCAGGTGCGACCGATCATGCAAGCCGAGGTGAAAAGTCTTCTGATCGTACATCGTGAGGCGATCCAGACTATTGTTTTTGTCCTCGCTGCTGAGCAGGGATTCGCTCATCTCCGACCCGTTCATTAGGGACTGGTTCGTCAAAGAATCGTTCGGCGTGAATTTCCACGATGCCTGAGGAGTTGCGAGGGCCGTGCAACATGGATGACGTTCCGCCGTGAAATCGGAGTTCGGTGACACCGTGCCCGCCCCGGAGCTTGTCGAGGATCGAATCTGGGCAATTGCAGAGGCAGAGAGCGAGCAAACGAGAAGTGCGAGGGTGAGAAGGCGGGCGCAGGTCATGGGATCCCTCCTTGATTCCGAAATTATAACCCCAGTTTTGGCGAAGACCCAGCAATAACTGAGTCTCGCCCTGCTTGCAGGGTTGAGTACATCACAACATAACAAACTGAGTTCATCGTGCGCCTGATGCTTGGCGTTCTACGTGTGTCACGCAGGCTGTAAGTTTTCGAAAATTCCCGCGGCACCCATGCCGCCGCCCACGCACATTGTCACCATGCCGTAACGCGCCTTGCGGCGTTTTAGTTCACAAATCACAGTGGCGGTGAGCTTCGCTCCGGTACATCCGAGCGGATGCCCCAGCGCGATCGCACCGCCGTTGGGATTTACTTTTTCCGGATCGAGTCCGGCTTCTTTGATGACGCCTAACGACTGCGCGGCAAAAGCTTCGTTTAACTCGATTACGTCGATGTCGCTCAGCTTCAGACCAGCCATCTTCAACGCTTTCGGAATCGCGAACACGGGCCCGAGGCCCATTTCTTCCGGCTTGTATCCCGCTGTGGCGAAAGAGACGTAGCGCACCAGGGGCTGGATTCCCAGGGCTTTGGCCCGCTCGCCTGACATTACGACCGCTGCCGCCGCGCCGTCCGACATTTGTGAGGAATTGCCCGCCGTCACCATGCCCTTTGCGTGAAACGCTGGCTTAAGGCCGAGCAGAGCTTCGAGCGAAGTGTCGGCGCGCGGACCTTCATCAACCTTGAACGTGATCTCCTGCCGCTTCGGTTTCGAACCGTTCGGCGTGGTGAAACTCACCGAGACCGGTACGACTTCATCGGCGAATTTTCCGGCCTGAATGGCCGCCAGCGCCTTCTGGTGGCTGCGCAGCGAAAACTCGTCCGCCGCCTCCCGCGTAATTCCAATGCGTTGCGCCACGCGTTCCGCAGTCAGTCCCATGGAAAGATACGCGTCCGGATAATGATCCACCAGCCATGGGTTCGGGGAGATTTTGTGGCCGCCCATCGGAATCATCGACATCGACTCCGTTCCACCCGCGACGATCACTTCAGCGCCGCCGCTCATGATGCGCTCCGCAGCCATGGCGATCGATTGCAGTCCCGAGGAGCAGAATCGGTTGATGGTCAGCGCCGATACCTCGACCGGCAAACCCGCACGCAGCGACGCGATGCGCGCCACGTTCATGCCTTGCTCGGCTTCGGGCATGGCGCAGCCCAGGATGACGTCCTCAATTTCTTTCGCATCCAGCTGCGGTACCCGTTCCAGCGCGCCTTTGATCGCGACGGCAGCCAATTCATCGGGACGGGTGGCGCGGAGTGTGCCCTTGAAGGCCCGTCCGACGGGCGTACGAACCGAAGATACAATAACGACTTCTCGCATAACCGTTTCTCGATTGCGATTTAGTACCGGACGGTGAAATGCCCCGCGATCAACTGTAGTACTCCCTTAGATGCCGAGCATCGCTCGCGCGCTTCAGAGCCGAAACCGACATTCGCCGCCGGCGCGGAATGAATCGCCCCGTCGGCGGAATGCGGCGATTTTAGCAGGGAAGCATCGCATCAGCGCCGCCATCTTCCGCCAGGCTTGAGTTCACGCCAGCCGGGTTTGCGACGAGCTGCCATATTTCTGAGTAGCATAGCCGACAATCAAGCCCACCATTCCGCCCGGCAACATGATCTGAAAATAATATCCATGTTGCAGAAACGCGATCAGGAAGGCGAGCGCCAAGCCCACGGCCAATCCGAAGAGAATCCCCAGAGCCAGTGAATGCACTTTGCGGGCAAATACTCCGATAAGAATTCCCGCAATGATCCCCTTCATGGTCGATCCAATCACAATTCCGACGATGCCTGCCCGGACAGCAGGAGTAAACCACGCGGTGAGCCCATCAAAGATTCCCAGAATGCCGCCTAAAACCAGTCCCAGCACGATCTTGTTCATTGTTGTCTCCTGAGGAGGGTTTGCCGGTTGGCCCGGACATGCTCCTGTAGCTCTATTACCCGGATTGCGAAGATCCTTTAACGTTTCGCCAAGAATAAGGTCGTCTTGCGAAAGCCTTAACGTTTTGCGAGCAGGATGAAAAGTCCTCGCATGAGCAGATAAGCCAGGACCAATACGATGGCCGTCGAGTGGCGGTTTATTAGTCGCGCTGTGCGCTCGAGAATATTCTCCCGATAGGCAGTCACCGTTCTTTGCTCGAGATAGTTCGCGACGTCGGCGGCAAGCGCCTCGACCGAGTCATAGCGCGCGGCCGGATCTGCCGCCATCGCCTTTTCGCAAATTGCTTTCAATTGACGAAGCCGGTAACGCTTGCCTTCGGGCGCACACTTCGCCAACGTGAACGCCAGCACCGCGCCCAGCGAAAAAATATCGGATCGCACGCTGGCGGTTTCGCCTCGTACCTGCTCAGGAGACATGAAGCCCGGCGTTCCGACGATTCCGGTCGTGGCCGCGCGGCTCCGCACCGAATCACCAGAAGACCCCAACGAGGCCTCCGTCGAAACCTTCCCATCGCGGTAAATCTCTTTAGCCAAGCCCCAATCCATGACCAGTACTTCTCCAAACGCCCCGATCATGATGTTGGTCGGCGTCAGATCGCGATGCAGCACGCCCCGGGAATGGGCGAACGCCAGCGGTTCAACGACGCGCAGCATCAAGCGAAGGCCCTCGGAGGCCGATTCCAATCCCGCCACCTGCCGCTCGAGCGTCTCTCCCTGAACATACTTCATGCAGCAAAAGACCCGGCCGTCCGCCAGCGTACCCGCGTCGTGAACCGGGACGATTCCCGGATGTTCCAGGCTGGCCATGATCCTGGCTTCCTGCAGCAGCCGCGTAGCGAGATTGCCCTCTGCGTCTTCGAATTCCAGAACCTTCAGGGCGACTTGCCGGTCGAGAACGGTGTCTTCTGCAAGCCATACGCTCGCCATGCCGCCCCGTCCCAGGAGACGTATTGCGCGATAGCGCGTTCCGCTCAAGTCCGGGGAGGCCAGAGTCTCGCGCAAGCGGTCGACAACTTGATCCGGAATCCAGGTCATTTTCTGGCTCCAGGAATCAATCCTCTCCGAATCGCCAATCCACCGAACAAGACTCGAGCTTCGGCCCGAAACTCCTCCTCGGTCGCGGTCATGTCGCGTAGTTGGTCGAGAACGCATTGCCTGAAATCCCGGCGCGCCGCAGCCAGATAGTTAGTCACGTCGGAAACGGAAACCTGAAACTCTTCCGCCATCTCGGAATAAGTCGGCCTGGAACCTTCATGTTCAGCGAGATCGTAGCGCTCGAACAAAGCCAGAGGCACCAGCTTCCTGGCGACTCGATATTGTTGCTGAACTCGCTCTATTGCGAGTGCAAAAAGGCTCCGAAGCCATTCTCGTTCAAACCGTTGCTCGACGCCGTCGGCTTCCGAGGAAGACGCTTGCGTCAGTTCGCGCTCCGCGGTCTCGAAGTCGAGATTGAGCAGTGCCGCCTCACCGCCTCTCTTTATCCGCCGGGCGTCTCGCGACTGGTTGAGAAAAAGACGATCGGCGCACGTGCGCAGATAAGTTCGCAGGCGTCCTTTGCCGGCGTCGTAGCCGGCTAGTATGTCCTTCTCAATCAGGCGCAGGAAGAACTCCTGCGTCAAATCCTGCGCGTCATCGACGCCCAATTCCCAGCGCAGGCGAAGGTGCTTATAGATCGGCTTCCAATAAGCCGCGGTGATGGCTTCGAGTGCATGCGAGCGCCGGGCCGGATCCTCACCCTGCAGCGCGGCAATCACGGAATGCCGCGTCACCGGAAACTTGTCAGCAGCCTGTTGCATGGAGGATGGTCCGATCGCTGGAATTGTCGGGCTGAGCTATCGCTTAATTCCTCAGCGTCTTGCCCGTCTTCAGCGTGAACTGAATTCTTTCCTGAGTCTTCTTTTCGCCGCACAGCGACTTAAATCCCTCGCGCTCGAGATCGAGGATGTATTGCTCGCTCACCGGCGTGCCCGGCGTGACCTTGCCGCCGCAGAGGACCTCGGCAATCTTGCTGCCGAGCTTCACTTCGTAATCGGTGATGAAGTCGCCCTGCCGCATGAGGTGGACGCCCATTTTCAGGGCCGCCAGCAGATTTTCGCCGGGCGCGGGAATGTCGACGCGCAACACGGGTGGTTCATATCCCGCGCGAGCCAGTTCGAGTGCTCGCGCTTTCGCGTCAAAGAGCACGCGCTCGCGATTCATGGTGATTCGGTCCGAGTCGGACAGAAATCCGAGTGCTCGTGCTTCGTATGCCGAGGTCGCGATTTTCGCGGTGGCAATCGTCTCGAACGCCTGCTTCATCGCCTCCATCATCTCCGCGGACCCGGCCAGCGCCTCTCCAGAAACTTTTCCGCGCGATGCCGCTGCCTTGTCGACCGCGCGCAACAACATTTCCTTACAGCCGCCGCCGCCTGGCAAAAGTCCGACGCCAACCTCGACCAGCCCGGTGTAAAGCTCGGCGTGCGGCTGGCGGGCTGCGGCATGCAGGGAAATCTCCGTCCCGCCGCCCAGGCAAAGTCCGAATGGCGCCGAGACCACGGGTTTCGGCGAGAACTTGATCGCCTGCGTCATCCCCTGAAACTGCCGGATCACAAGATCGACTTCGTCCCACTCTTCTTCCTGAATGCTCATGAGGAGCAGCATCAGGTTCGCGCCCACGGAAAAATTTGTCGCGTCATTGGTAATCACGAACGCGTCGAAGTTGTCTCCTGCGCCGCCCGGTTTCAGCGTCTGACTGACCAGGTTCATAATGTCCGAGCCGAGCGAGTTCATCTTCGAGTGAAACTCGATGCAGCCGACGCCATCGCCCAGATCAACCAGAGACGCGCCAGAATTCTTCTTGACCACTCCATTCGATTTCTTCGCGACCGTCACCGACCACACACCGGGTGCGACTTCAAGCGGTTGCCAGTCTCCGCTCGCCAGTTGCCAGTATTTGCGCCCCGATGCAGCCTTCGGATCGTCGGCGTACCACGACTTTTGTCCCGACGCCAGCAACTTCTCCACATTCGCGGCGACCGGCTTGCCTTCTTTTTTCATCCGCGCGACCGTTGCTTCCACGCCGGCAGCGTCCCAAAGTTCGAATGGACCGAGTTCCCAATTGAAGCCCAACTTCATAGCGCGATCAATCTCGACAATCGAATCGGAAATTTCCGGCACCCGATTCGCGCAATACGTCCAGAGATCCGAGAGCGCTGCCCACAGAAATGCTCCGGCCCGGTCGCCCTTTTGCGGAGCGCCTTCCATTCCCAGCAACATGCGGACGCGCGCGCCCGTGTCTTCCACATTCTTCGCCATGTCCAGCGCCGGGAACTTCGGTTTTTGTCGCGGATGGTATTCCACCGTCTTCCAGTCGATGGCGAGCCGCTCGTCTTCCTTGCCGGGCTCGCTAGACTTCACCTTCTTGTAAAATCCGCCCTTGGTCTTATCTCCCAGCCACTTTTTCTCGATCATCTTGCCGAAGAAATCGGGCAACCGCAGGTCGTTGCGCTCGTCATGAACGTTCGTCGTCATGTTGCTGACGACATGGCCGAGAATGTCGAGCCCCACCAAATCGATCGTGCGAAACGTAGCTGACTTCGGCCAGCCGACGGCCTGTCCGGTAAGCGCGTCAACATCTTCGATCGTGAAATCCATCTCCTGCATCAGCCGCATGACGTTTAATACTGAGAATGTGCCGATGCGATTGCCGATGAAATTCGGCGTGTCCTTCGCCATCACCACGCCCTTGCCCAAACGCACGTCGCAGAAGTGCGAGATAGCGTCAATCAGCCCACGATCCGCGTCGGGCGTGGGAATCAATTCCAGCAGGCGCATATACCGCCGCGGATTGAAAAAGTGAGTCCCAAACCATGCCCGTCGGAAATCGTCGGATAATCCTTCCGCAATTTTGCCCACAGGCAGGCCGCTCGTATTTGTCGTTACGACGGTCCCAGGCTTGCGGATCGCTTCTACCTTCCGCAGCAGGGTTCGCTTGATTTCGAGATTCTCGACCACCGCCTCGATGATCCAGTCCACGTCCGCCAGTTTTTTCAGATCATCCTCGAAATTGCCGACGGTGACGAGGCGCGCGAGTGAAGCTTCCATGAAAGCCGCAGGCTTCGATTTTTTTCGCGGCATCAAGACCGGCGGCCGCGATCTTGTTTCGCGTGGCCCCGTCGGCATCGGGTGGAACAATGTCGAGCAGATAGCTGGGAACGCCTGCGTTGGCGAAGTGCGCGGCGATGCGGGCGCCCATGGTGCCGGCACCGAGAATTGCGACTTTATTGATGCGCTTCATGCATGGGCCTCGGGATGGGCGTTCTCAGCCACAGGAAACAGATAGGACGCGGAAGAACTGTCAATGGTAACTGCTCGGGTGGCCGATGAGCTAGGGCGGAAATCACAGTTCCGGATGAGCCTCCACGTAGTCGAGTGCCTGTCGCGCCACCTGTTTTTCGCCTCTATAAGCCAGCAGCGTCGGAGCATCTTCCAGCCGTACCCAGCGCGCCCGCGCCACTTCAATCCGCATGTCGTCGGCGATGCTGTCGATGCGTCCTGATTCGTAACGCAGCAGGTAGAAGCTGACGATTTTGAACACGCGCTCGCCATCGCCCCACGAGCGTACATACACATATTTACTGTCGGCCAGCTTGGTGACAAGGGAGGCGGTAATCCCGGTTTCCTCCCGCACCTCGCGCAAGGCCGCTTCCAAAGCCTTCTCGCCGGGATCGACTAAACCTTTTGGAAGGCACAGAACCGGATCTTTTTTCGTCCGGCTGGCGCGCTTGCGCGGGGCCTTAGTGGCATCAGCGGCTGCCGTTGCCAGCTCGGCTCCCGGCAGGTCAACTCTGGGCAACTCAATGGCGGCCATCCACCATCCGCCCTCTTTCTTCCGAACTACTACTCCGCCCGACGAAATTTCCCGGACCATCTTCTTCTTTGCCATCTATCGCAAGTTAGCAGGAACACAGGGACTTCGTCACGCGAGGGTCGTCACGGTAACAGGTTACCGTTCCGCTGGAGGAGGTCTCTAAGGTTATGTTCCCCGGCACTATTGTGCCCTGTAGCCGGAGGTGGCAACTGTGGCATCTTATTAGTTAGCCTTAATTGGCGGAATCGGCTAAGTAACAGATTGTTTCCGATTCGTCTTGTTTCCGATTCGTTGGCCGGATGGAGTTTGGCGTGAAGCGTCTGGGGAAGATGATTCGCACGGTGCAGGCGTTCGGGCGGGAGCTTTCCCGCAAGAGTCCGCCGGCTGTGTCCCCGCGTGCCCCTTCCATTGGCTTGGCGCTGGGCGGCGGTTTTGCCCGAGGTATCGCCCATATCGGTGTGCTGAAGGTTCTTGAACAAGAAGGTATCCCGGTCCGGATGGTGGCCGGAACGAGCGTGGGCGCCCTAATCGGCGCCTGTTATTGCAGCGGGCTCTCGATCGACGAAATGGTCGCCGTGGCGCACAGCGTGCGCTTCACAACCTTCGCCCGCTGGACCGTCTCGCGCTTCGGCTTCGCCTCGAACGACCGCATGACCGCGTTTCTGAATCGCACTTTGAAGGTAAAGACTTTCGAAGAGCTGCGCATTCCTCTTGGCATTACCGCGACCGATTTCAATACTGGCGAAGGTGCGGTCTTTCATTCCGGGTCGATTGTCGATCCCGTGCGAGCCAGTTGCGCCTATCCCGGCATGTTTCTGCCGGTCGAGATTCGCGGACAATATTTGATCGATGGCATGTTGTCCTATCCCGTACCGACGCGTCCCCTCCGAGAAATGGGTGCCGACCGAGTGCTGGCTGTGCATCTGAAAGGAACCTGGGCCACGGGCGGCGCGCCGCGCCATCTGTTTGACGTGATTGGACAATCCTTCGCCATTGCTCAGGACGCAATGTCCTGCCTGTGGCGTGGTGCCGCCGACCTGGTAATTGAGCCGGACGTGGCTGGCTTCGGCTACGATGACTTCAAGCGTGCGGATGAGTTAATTCACGTCGGCGAAGCCGCCATGCGCGCTGTCCTGCCCACTGTGCGGAAATGGCTGGAGACCGCTGGGGAAGAGTCTCCGGCCGCTAAGTCGCGATCTGCTGCCTCGAGACCCGCGCCCATGCCTGCTGACTGATATCAATCAGCCGATTCTGTCTGCTTCTTCGCGAATCCTCGTCCACGCCCTTGCCACATGACGCGCCTGCGTGTGCGTCTGTCCGACGGACAACCGAAGGGTCATCTTTCCGTTGAGCTTGGTGTGCGTCAGGAAAAGATCGCCGCTGCGGTTCAACCGGTCCATAATGACTTGATTCGCGGCGTCGCCTTGCTTGTGGCGGAAACACACAAGATTCAGCGGAGCCGGTGCGCCCAACTCGAAACGGTGGTCTTGCCGGATCCCATCCGCGAATTGTTGCGCCAGTTGCACATGCTGGCGAATGTGGTACTGCAGCCCCTCGACTCCATAGTGCCGGATCACGAACCACAACTTCAGAGAGCGAAACCTGCGCCCCAGTTGAATGTGCCAGTCGCGATAATCAATCACCGCGCCCGACTCGGTGGCCTGATTGCGCAAGTATTCCGGCAGAATGCTCAGTGTTTGAATCAGTGCCTTGCGGTCGGCGACCCAGAAGCAGTTGCAGTCGAAGCTGGTGAACATCCACTTGTGCGGGTTGAAGTTGTAGCTATCCGCCAGCTCCACTCCGTCCTGCAGGTGGCGAAATTCCGGGCAAAGCATCGCCGTGCCCGACATCGCCGCATCTACATGCAGCCAGAGATTTTCGCGTCCGCAAATCTCGCCGATTGGACGGATCGGATCCATTGCATTCGATGACGTTGTGCCAACTGTGGCGCACACGAAACACGGAGTCAGGCCGGCAGTTCGATCGGCGTCGATCTGGCGTGCCAGCGCTTCCGGGCGCATGGCAAAGTTTTCGTCGACGTCGATGAGCCGCAGATTCTCCACCCCCATGCCGGCGATCATCATCGCTTTTTCCAGCGACGAATGTGTCTGCGTCGAAGCATAGGCCACCAGTCGGCCGTCGCAGCCTTTTTTGTTGCTCACGTAATGAGTGGCGCGCTCGCGCGCGGACAGCAGGGCGCATAGCACGGCGCTCGAGGCTGTGTCCTGAATTACTCCGCCGCCCGTGCCGGACGACAAAAACTTGTGCGGAAGCCCGAGCATCGCGACCAGCCAATCCATCACATGCGTTTCAAGTTCGGTACAGGCGGGGCTCGTCGACCACAGCATTCCCTGCACCCCAAGGCCGGAAGAAAGAAGGTCGCCGAGAATGCCCGGCCCCGATCCATTGCAGGGAAAATAAGCGAAAAAATTAGGCGATTGCCAATGAGTAATTCCTGGAAGAATGAGTTCTTCGACATCTTTCATCAGAGCATCGAAAGGCTCGCCGTGTGCGGGTGCGTGCGTGGGGAGGGAAGCGCGAATGTCTCCCGGTTTCACTTGCGAGAGCACGGGAAACGATTCGACCCGCTGCTGATAATCGGCCAGCCAGTCCACCACCGCATGACCGTGGCGCCGGAATTCCTCGGGCGTCATGTGAAAAGATTTTTCGTTGGCCAAACTGTTCTCCGCCTTCCCATCACCTGAGCCGCGCAAAATAAACACGCGTGTTGTACTCCACCGAAATACGCCCGGCGGCGGCGTGTGCTTCAAAGATTCGTCGCAACTCGGCCAGCATCGACGTGTGTCGGGCGTGGCCGGGACCCGGCGCATATGACGACGAAAGCAGTCGCCCCTCCAGCCCGGCATAGTCGAACTCCTGGCGCATGGCGAAAGTCCGTTCTTGATATGGCGCGGGAGTAAAGAACTCATGTACCGATTCCGTCGTCCGTTCATGCCGGACGTCCGCATAGTCAGTGCCGTAGGTCAGCAGCAGTTGTTCATACTCGCGCAGAAATGGCGTGCTATCGGTGATGCGCTCATTCCAAAGCAGGACCAGCCATCCGCCCGGTTTCAGAATGCGAACGAACTCCTGCCGAGATCGCGCCGGATCAAACCAGTGCGCCGCCTGCGCCGCGGTTACAAAATCGACGCTGGCTTCGCCGAGGGTCGTCGCTTCAGCGGTGCCTGCCAAACTGGTGAATCCTGGAAACTCCGCCAATAAGCGTTCGCCTGCGGCGCGCATGTCAGGGTTGGGCTCGACGCCGAAGACGGCGTTCCCATTTTCCAGCAGCATGCGCGACCAAATGCCCGTGCCGCTGGCAACGTCGGCGATCAAGTGCCTCTCCGTCAGGCCGCATTCCGTCTTTAGAGTTTGCAAAACCTCGGGCGGGTATCCTGGCCGGTAGCGCACATAATTCTCCACGCGGTCCGAAAAGCGGCTGGTAGAGTCGGGAGCAGGCATATAGGTTCGAGATGGAGCAGGATTGCGACTTGCCAGAACCACTATTCTAACGGCAGGATAAAGATGTTGTCCCCACCCGCCGGGTTCTGCGTGCGTATTTCGTCACGACGAAAAAGAACATCGCCCGGTTCGCATCAAAGAGTTTGCAACGGCACAGGCTTATGCGCGTCGTCATAAAAATCGGCACCAGCCTGATCGCCCCGGGCGGACAGATTGATGTACATCTGCTGCGTGGCATCGTCGATCAGTTCGATCTCTCGAACAACGAATATCTCATCGTGACGTCGGGCGCGATTGCCGCCGGAATCTCAGGGCTCGCCTTGCCCAAGCGTCCCACCGATGTCCCGGGTATGCAGGCTTGTGCCGCCGTTGGCCAGAGCAAGCTGATGCACACCTATGAGCGTCTTTTTTTCGGCAAGAAAGTCGTGGCACAGCTCTTGCTCTCGAGCGACGACTTCACTTCCCCGGTGCGCTATCGAAATTTGCAGAATGCGCTCGCCGAACTACTCACCCTCGGCGTCGTGCCGGTGGTGAATGAAAATGACAGCGTGTCGGTGCGCGAACTCGAAGGCGCGTTCGGAGACAACGACGAATTGAGTTCGCTGCTTGCCACCGCCGTTAAAGCCGACTGGCTTCTTTTGCTGACCGATGTCGATGGGTTCATGGTCGCCAACGGCCGCAAGAAGCCGCGCCTGCAGCGTATGGTGCGTAAGCTGACTCCCGCGATCGAAGCGCAGTGCAATGGGAAAAGCTCGGTGGGCCGTGGCGGGATGATCTCAAAACTGCGCGCCGCAAAGCTGGCCAGCGAAGGCGGAGTGCATGTCGCCATCGTCAACGGGCGCCATCCACAAGCGATTACTCAAGGCATGACTTGCAGGATCGGCACCTACTTTCCTCCGCAGAAGAAGAACTAATGGGGACCACTCGCGCCACTTCGCTCACTACGCAGGAGAAGTTACGGCGCGCTCGCGCCGCCTCCGGCAGACTGGCACAGCTTTCCACCGAAACGAAAAACGAGCTCCTGCTGGCGATTGCCGACGCGCTCGAGGCCGATCAAGCCGGCATTCTTGCCGCCAACCGCGACGATATCGCCAGCTCCGGCCTCGAAGGTGCCATGCGTGATCGTCTCTTGCTCACTCCCGAACGAATCCAGGGCATGGCGCGCGGCGTGCGGGAAGTTGCAGCGCTACCCGATCCCATCGGCGAAACCCTGGCGGAATGGACAAAGCCCAACGGACTCCGCATCCGCGAGCTGCGCGTACCGCTTGGCGTGATCGGAATTGTTTACGAGGCGCGGCCAAATGTCACAGTGGATACCGCCGTTCTCGCGCTTAAGTCCGGCAACGCCATCGTGCTGCGCTGCGGCAAGGAAGCGGCGCAGAGCTGCGAGCGTCTGGTTGAGATCATGGCGGCGGTCCGCGGCATTCCCGAAGGCGCAATTGAACTGCTCGACTCCAGCACACGTGACTCGGTGCACGATCTCATCAAGGCCCGCGGACTGGTCGATGTGCTCATCCCACGCGGCGGCGCCGGACTCATCTCTTTCGTCACCGAAAATTCCACCGTGCCGGTGATCGAAACCGGGGCGGGGAATTGCCACATCTTCGTCGACGACTCCGCCGACTTCGACATGGCCGACCGTATCGTGATTAACGCCAAGACGCAGCGCCCCTCGGTGTGCAACGCGGCTGAAAAGTTGCTGGTGCATGAAAAGGTTGCGGCCGAATATGTCCCGCGCATTGTTAAAAAGCTGATCAACGCTGGTGTCGAAGTGCGCGGTGATGGAAAATCCCGAAGTCTTGCCGAGGGCCTCGATGTTGTCGGTGTGACGGAAAAAGATTGGTACGAAGAATATCTCCGATTGTGCATGGCCGTCGCCGTGGTCGCCAATGTCGAAGAGGCCATCGTCCACATCAACCGCTTCTCCACCAGACACAGCGATTCCATCGTCACTGAGAACGAAGAGAACGCGCGGAAATTTCTGAGCGAAGTCGATTCCGCCGCCGTCTACTGGAACGCTTCTACCCGCTTTACCGACGGCGCTGAGTTCGGCTTCGGCGCGGAAATGGGCATCAGCACCCAGAAACTTCACTGCCGCGGCCCGTTCGCGCTGGCGGAACTCACTTCCTCGAAGTACGAGATTGTAGGGACCGGGCAGGTGCGGTAGAACGTTCACCGCCAAACCGGCACGCGCATCACTTCGAAGTGATGATCATAAGTCCAAACTTCAAGTTCCATTCGCATCGCCACAATGCCCAGGTTCGCGTCGAATAGAGTGATATCTTGGTCTCCCAGCGCCCGTACCTTTACAACCGTTAGTGTATGAAACCGAATTCAAAGCAAATACCTGTGTCCAACTCCAAATCTACGGAAAGATCCGCCAAGTCCCTGTGCTACCTTAATAACTTTCCCTCAGGAGCAAGATGAAACTTCTCGCAGCCGCCGTTTTGTCTTCCACACTCTTGTTTTCGGCACCGGCCCCCACGGCAGATGCGAATCCTTCCTCCAACTCCGCTCCTTCCATCTTGGGCTTCCGTGACTCCGCCGCCGAATCGGCGATTGAAACCCGCTTCCTCGCCGCTCCTGATGCGAAGCTGGCCGAGGAACATCTCCGCATTCTCACGCAGGCTCCGCACATGGCCGGCACCGTCGAAGACAAAGCCACCGCCGACTACGTCGCGCAGAAATTCCGCGACGCCGGACTCGACACCGAGATCGTCGAATACAAAGTCTGGATCAACTATCCGGTCGAGATCAGCGTCGACCTCACCGCGCCGGCCGGCGTCACTATGCACGGTCCCACGCGGGAGCACGTCGACAACGATCCTTTTCAGGACGATCCCCGCGTAGTCATGCCCTTCAACGGCATGTCGCCGTCCGGCGATGTCGAGGCCGACGTCGTCTACGCCAACTACGGTACGCCGGAAGATTTTGACAAGCTCGACAAACTGAAAGTTGATGTGCGCGGCAAGATCGTCCTCGTTCGCTATGGCCAGAATTTTCGCGGTGTAAAAGTTTTCGTCGCCCAGGAACACGGCGCTGCCGGCGTGGTCATTTATTCCGACCCGGCCGATGATGGCTGGAAGCGAGGCGACAAATATCCCGAGGGCCCTTGGCGTCCCGATACCGGCGTGCAGCGCGGCTCGACGGGATTCATGTTCGAGTTCCCCGGCGATCCCACGACGCCCGGTGCAGCGTCAGTGCCCTCGTTGCCGGATTCCCAGCGCATCCCGCCCCAACAATCCGCGCAGATGCCGAAGATCCCCGTGACGCCAATGTCCTATCACGATATTTGGCCGGTGCTTCAGCATCTCGGCGGGCCAGACTCGCCGCGCGAGTGGCAGGGAGCGCTGCCCTTCACCTATCACGTTGGCCCCGGGCCGGCGAAATTGAAAATGCATCTCAAGCAGGACTACCAATTTCGCACGCTGTGGGATGTGATCGGTCGCGTCCGCGGCCGCGAACTCCCGGACGAATGGGTGATCGCAGGCAATCATCGCGATGCCTGGGTCTATGGCGCAGTCGATCCTAATAGCGGTACAGCCGCGATGCTGGAGTCGGTTCACGGAGTCGCCGAACTGCTCAAGTCCGGATGGAAGCCGAAGCGCACCCTCGTTTTCTGCAGTTGGGACGGGGAAGAAGAGGGCCTGATGGGTTCGACCGAATGGGTCGAGCAACACGAATCGGATCTGGCCAACGCCTCCGCATATTTCAACATGGACGTTGCCGTTTCCGGCCCGAAGTTCGGAGCGTCCGCCGTACCCAGTCTCAAACAATTTCTGCGCGACGTCACCAAGGTTGTACCCGCAGCGAAAGGGGGCACGGTTTACGAAGCATGGCAGAAGTCGGCGCAGCCTGACGCCCCTTCCACGCAATCTCCCACGGAAGCGATCGGAGACAGCCGTCGCCTTCCAGCCGCGCAGGGGAAGAACGACGTCCCCGTTGGCGACCTGGGCAGCGGCTCCGACTACACTGCGTTCTTGCAGCACTCCGGGGTGCCTTCGAGTGATGTAAGTTCCAGCGGCTCCTACGGCGTCTATCACTCCGTGTTTGACAACTTCGCCTGGTTCAAGAAATTCGCCGATCCTGATTTTACCTACGAGCAGGAGATGGCTCGGGTCTTCGGCCTGCAAGCCGTGCGTATGGCCGACGCTGATGTCTTGCCCTATGACTACGAGGAATATGGCAAAGAAATTTCCATATATCTCGACGCCGCCCGCCGCCGTTCGCAGGATAAATTCGGGGATCACGCCCTCGACTTCGGCGAAGTGACCAACGCGGCGCGACACTTCGAAACAGCCGGGGCACGAATTATGGCGAAACAGAAAAATCCGCCGGGCGACGCCGCCCGCCTCAACCAGGCGTTGCGCGGCGCTGAGCGCGCATTGCTCATGCCGCCGGGGCAGGGCCTGCCGCACCGTCCGTGGTTCCGGCATGCCATCTACGCACCCGGCGAATATACCGGCTATGCAGCCGTGGTGATCCCCGGCGTGAACGAAGCGCTCGACAAGGGCGACAGTGAACGCGCCCGCCAGCAATTAGCCGTGCTGGCGGCCGCGCTGGAACGCGCCGCGAAAACGCTGGACGGGTATCGATAGCATATGGCTACCGCTCACGCCCTCGGGGAATTTCTGCGCACCCTGCCTCATTCGGCGGCAGCGACGTTCCTCGCTCTGTTTCCGATTGTGGATCCTTTCGGCGGCGTCCCGATTTTCTTCAGCATGACCTCCAGATGGACGGCGCACGACCGGCGCAACACCGCGTTCAAGACGGGACTGTGGGTTTTCGTGATTCTCGTCACATTTCTTTTCTTTGGCCGCTTCGTGCTTAATTTTTTCGGCATCTCGCTGCCGGTGCTGAAAATCGCCGGAGGTTTGATCGTCGCCAATACCGCATGGGGTATGGTCACCTCTACGGCGCGCATCACTCCGGCGGAAAGCAACGAGGCCGAGAGCAAGGAGGACATTTCCCTGACTCCGCTGGCCATGCCGCTGATGTCCGGGCCGGGTGCGATCGGCGTCGTCATGGGGCTGGCTGCGCATGTGGATAATGTGGCGGGCTATATCGGCATGATTATTGGCGTCGGCGGCGTTGCGCTTTCGGTGCTCCTTTTCTTCTGGTTAGGCGGCCCACTGGTCCGGCGACTCGGGCCCGGAGCGGTGGGTGCCATCAATAAAATCTTCGGCTTTTTGATTCTCGCCATTGCCGTCCAGCTGGTCTGGGACGGGGTTGCTGACTTCCGCAACTGACCCGAACTTTGCAGCCAGACTCCTCAAACTCCGACTAAACAAGACTTTCGGCGACTGGGCTGATAATCGTCATTTCGTTGGAACCAAGACCCCGCGGTTGCCGTAACAAACCCAGGCGCATAGTCGCGCCGGAGGTGTTCCATGTCGACAAGCGCGCTTCTCCGTCATTTGCCCAAACATAAAACAATTCTGGCCTGTCTTCTTCTGTTGCCGTTTTGCGTCGCTCCGCAGTGCCGGGCGGACGACTGGAAATACCAGGAAACGCGCAATGAGGCGCGCGACTTCGTCTCCGGTGGAATGCTGCGGCTGCATATGACCGTTGGCGAGCTGCACGTGAGGCGTGGCGACGGCGACAAGATCCGGCTCAAATACACGGTCAAGTCGCATCGCGAAAATAATGTCAAAGATGCGAGTGTCGAGATTAATGTTCGCGGCAGTGATGCGGTCATCGAATTTCACGCCGCCTCAGGGGGCAATACCGAGTTCGAGGTGGAGCTCGAAGTTCCTGGCAATACCAATCTCGACTTGCATGAGAAAGTCGGCGACCTCACGGTTGAAAATATTGACGGCGACAAGGATCTGGAGCTTGGCGTCGGCGACATTCGAGTGTCCAGCGAGAACAAGGGATACCGCCTGGTCCGCGCCAGCACCGGCATCGGCGACGTGAATGGGGCCACCTACGGCGAGAGCAGCGGCTGGCTTGGCAAATCGCTGAAGTATCACGGCGACGGCAAATATGAATTACGCGCTCATGTCGGCGTGGGGGATATTCATCTGGATGGGAAGTAGGCCGTTGCAAGCCTGCGAGGGCTTTGCTGCGGGTTCGCTTCTGAATAAAT
>Ga0206967_1072_pt2 | contig 22231 bp, 11 predicted proteins | sample Alteio_BWOrgHeat_24_FD_153259 | JGI IMG/M metagenome (GOLD analysis project Ga0206967, IMG submission 153259) | Enriched cells from forest soil in Barre Woods Harvard Forest LTER site, Petersham, Massachusetts, United States -... | ecosystem: Environmental > Terrestrial > Soil > Temperate forest >...
TGGCTTCCCGTTCGTTCGTAGTCTTCCGCGACCCGCCTCAACTCGAGTTCAAATCTATTCTGCTTTTTTATCGGCTCCAACAGCGCGTTGGTTGCGACGGTTGTTCCAATTTTGACGGCCTCAACCTGCATTGGTGAGATCATCTCGGCGTTGTCAACGCCGAGTAGTCGGCGGACACCCTCGATTGCAGAATCCGGGTATTGTCCTGGGTTATCCGACAGCAGCTTGTAAGTTACTATGGAGCCGTCAGGTTTCCTTGCAACAATATCGGTAAATGTGCCACCGCGATCTATCCAGAACTGCCAGCGAGCATTTGTACCTATCGTTCCTTTTTCGGCCGAACAAGTGGTCATCTTCTTTCCTATCGGATCGTGATTCGTCAAAAAACGTGCCATGGGCCGGGTGGCGCCTGATATCGAAGAACAGAAGATCTCAGTGGAGGACTGACACGTTATCCAACCAAAAGCGTCACTTTCGCTGTCGCCGGTTTTGCAACGAGACTGGAGTGACTGGCTCTGTAAGGCCAACGTCAACTTTCCGGTCCCTTCAAATTCGGCCTCGACCCGGGACACGTGGTCGACTGCCCAACATCCCCGAGGCAGCCCATCTCCCTGATGGTGGACTGATGCGAGGACGAAGTATTCTATGCATCTCGCATGCTTTGGCAATCTGAAAACGCGAAACGAGGAGCCGATAAAAAAGCAGAATAGATTTGAACTCGAGTTGAGGCGGGTCGCGGAAGACTACGAACGAACGGGAAGCCAGCGTGAGACGGCCTTTGACGGATGATTCCCGCGGCCCAAGGTTGACGAGTCATGGCAATTTGCTCACGTTATAGTGGATATGACGTAACAATGGGCGATGTGGAGAAAGCAAATTCGATTCGGATACGCCGGTAGGCCACAACTTGGCCAGTCGACGCTTCGGACCGCTTGAGGGACGCTGGCCGGCAGCGCTGTGATAGCCTAGCCGGCACCATCTCGCGGGCTAAGTGCCCGGTGTATGGAGCTGCAGACAGGATGCTCTGCGCCAGCCTCATCGAAAACAATGACTCGCGGCACCGACTAAGACCCAGTCCGCTGCGCTCATCGTTTTTAGCGCAGGCAACTTCCAAGAAGGGCGACCGCGTTTTTGCCACCCGGAGCCAAGAGCGGTGGACGTTAAGTAAATTTGCAGTCCGAAGATAATGAAGACTTTGTACAGCATCCCTGAAAAGAGCCGTAAAAAGCCAGGGTGTCGGTCCAAATACTTCTATTCGTCTTAATATGAACTTGGCGCCGGATGCTGCCATAATTTACAAGCCGCAGGACCCTTCAATCTTTCAGTGGTAGGCGAGATGAAACCAACTGGCGTCCAAAGAAATAAAGACAAAACCCTATTAAGTGCGTGGGCATCATTTGCGCGATTATTCTCCGCCCTAATCGCGCTGATCGTATTCGCTTCGTCGGCGGTAGCGGTGGATGCACTAGATCGCCAGACCTACTTCGACGTCAAGTCTGATACTGGGCTGGAGGACGCGTTGGTCGACTGGGGCATGAGAGCCGACATAACGCTGATGATGGACAACACCTCAACTGTAGGCAAACGCGTTGCCAAACCCGTCTCTGGGTGGTTAACCGCTCGGCAGGCTCTTTCTCTCATCCTTGAGAATTCCGGCCTCTCATACACCAAAACGGGAGAACGCATTCACATCGTGCCAGTCGGTCAAGAGGCCCGAAAAACTATCCACTCAACGTCGTTCGTCACAGCAGCTGAAGCAAACGTCGCGGTCGCCAATGACACCTCCACAAGCAGCGAAGAGGCCGGCCATCGAGATGTAAGTGGTCTTGAGGAGGTGCTGGTTACCGCCCAGAAGCGTACGGAACGCCTGCAAGACGTACCGGTTGCAATTTCTGCTGTCTCTGGCGATGAGTTGGAGGCCAACAAACTGTGGGATATGGCAAGTATCGCCGGGTATGTTCCTGGGCTAGCGGTGTCAAATGCAGGGTCGCCTGGACAGAGTGGAATCGTAATACGAGGTCTCTCCACGGGATACAACAACTCATTCAATGCCGCTCTCGTCGCTACCTACATCGATGACGAACAGATCGGGTCGTCTTCGAGCGGCGGCCGAGGCGGATTGTTTCAACTGGATCTGATGCCGTACGATATTGAGAGAGTCGAAGTCCTGCGAGGGCCTCAGGGTACGCTATATGGCGCGGACGCCATGGGTGGCATAGTAAAGTACACGCTACGGAAGCCGGATTTGGAGAAGTTTGAATCGCGCGCCGGATCGGACGTTGATTACACGGATGGTAGTAATAGGCCCGGCTGGGGGGTACGTGCTTCATTAAACATCCCGCTAATAAGCCAAGCTCTTGGTCTGCGGATCAGTGGATACAAACAAAGTACCGCTGGGTACATCGACAACATCGGTGTCGGTGTGAGGGACTCAAACAGCTCAGAAACTTACGGAGGTCGGGTTACAATGCTGTGGCAGGCTACAGATCGCCTCGCCATACAGGTGTCAGCGTTGATGCAAAACGTGCATTCGAACGATAACACCGCTGTCACGATTGATGGTACGACGGGGAGGCTGCTTTATGGGCCGCGAATCCAGTCGACCCAGCTTCTTCAACCGTTCACTCAGGAAACGCGCGATTATTCGCTTCACATCGACTGGGACTTGGGCATAGCCTCACTCACCAGCTCATCCAGTTATTCGAAACTCCAGAGCGCATTGGTACAGGATCTTTCCGGATATGCGTCTGTCTACGTTCCCCTCTACCCGAACGCTCTTCTCCCTCTGGGGTTCACCGATAAGGTGTCGAAATACAGCGAAGAGCTGCGCCTCGTGTCTAAAGAAGGCAATTTCGTCGACTGGTTGTTCGGTGGACTTTATTCAAAAGAATATCCGGTGGAAAGTGATTCCTGGTTAGGATTCAGTTCGCCAGGCGTTCCTTTACCGGCGCCATACGATATTCTGCAACTATCAGAGGGCGAGACCACGAGTACCTACAGGGAATGGGCCCTGTTCGGAGATGGTACCGTGAAGTTCAATCAGCTGTTTGATGTAGGCGCCGGCGTGCGGTACGCGGACAACGCGGCTTATGGATGCACGGCCCCTCAGTACGGATACTTTGTTTATGCTCCGGGCGTTCCGGGTTGTACGAGTAGGCCGCCCCAAAAGGTGTGGACTTGGTCGGCAAACGCGCGTCTTCATTTAAGCAAGGATCAAATGATTTATGCACGGATCGCCACGGGATACAGACCGGGAGGCGGATGCGCTACCTGTGGAAACCCAACGTACGATGTGCCGGGAATCTATTACCCGGATAAGCTGATCAATTACGAATTGGGGGTGAAGGGGGAATACTTCGACCATAGGTTGCAGATAGACGGAGCGGTATACCTTATCGACTGGCGGAACATTCAACTCCAGGTTGAGAATAGCTTCGGGCTATTCTACCTCGGAAATGGAGGCACGGCGAAAAGTCAGGGTGTCGAGCTTTCCGCTTCGTATCATTTTCCTTTCGGTCTTAGATTAGGTGGTACATTGGCCCTAACGGACGCCCGTCTAACAGAAGATGCCCCTGGAGTTCAAGGCCTGAGTGGTGATCCTCTCCCAGTAACAGCTCGGTGGGCGGGATCCTTGACAACAGACTACATGCACGAAATCTCCTCCAACGTGTCTTTTATCGCTGGTGGTAGCTATCGTTACAAAGGTATGGCCTACAACCAGTTCAAGAGTTCTCCAAACCCTGTTCCTATGGGTCCCCAGAATATAGTTGACTTGTATTCTGGAGCGGAGTTGAGTCATACGACAGTCAGGCTCTACGTCAAGAATATCTTCAATAACGAATCATACACAGGTCTGGTGTACCTAGCAGATCCAACACGGCCGCTTCTTGTGCCAGTACAACCTCGTACCGTCGGGCTCAGCGTCGACTATCGATTCTAGGTGCAACGCTCTTTGAAGGTCTCAGCACTCTCTTGTTGGGAAGAGCGGTGTTCCAAGCGCCGCTTGTGAATGAATCAACTGTCTCGCACGATCGTGTGACGACCAGCGACAGTGCGGACTGAGCGCCGCTTTGGTGCGGAGCGCATGCGCTCCTGCAGCTTGCGCTCTAGCGATCGATCGTAAGTTTTCCGGCAAGTGAACCGCCCCGGGTTTCCCGGAGAGCTCTGTGGTTAGGTCAGGCCGCGATGGCCAGACCGGATTGCTGTCGAAAATACTGCGCTTCGAACTCCGCTGGTGGCACGCGACCGATTGGCTCGACGAGGCGGCGATTGCTGAACCGGTCCACCCATTCGAGCGTGGATCACTTCGGTTTTGAACAGACCAATGATCGTCTCGGCCATAGCGTTGTCGTAGGAGTCACCCGTGGTTCCCACAGCGCCTCCACATCGGCCTCCTTGAGGCGCTCACTGTAGCGGATCGACAGGTATTGGGTGGATTCAATCGGTCGTTCGTCGTTGCACTACTTTAGTGATGGAGGTTGCAATTCACAGGCGACGGTCAGATCGTTCAGGGCGCGCTAAGTTGTACTCGCCGGGTCATCCGACGGCCCGACGTGCAGACCGGCAGCAGTTCTGGCTGGGGATTTACTTGGATCTTTCGGCAGTAGATGCGGCGCTGGATGTTGGAGTATCGTGGCCTGTTGGGGTACGATGGTTTCGGGAGGCTGGAGGCATGCCGCCGTCGCAATTGAGGCAATCAACACCGCCGTTTCCTAAGCCCCGCATTGTTCATCCTTGGCCTGACAGCGCTTTGACGTCAGAACCCGAGATAGGAGCCCAGTGCAGTAGCCCTGCATGCTGGGATTTGTACGGGGGGCGGCTCGAGTCCTACGGACGAAGAGACGTCCTTACTGTGACCTTCGGATCCGCCAACATGCCGCGAATTGTCTATCGCTGGGCGCGCGCCGCGGTGCTCGTGGAGCGGCCCCAGCAATACCGCGAGCGGCAGCAGTCGCGAATTGCTCATCGCCACCACGTCGAGCGCTTGTGGTAGGGGAGGCGGAACTTGGCAAAATCTACTTGCGCTTGCGTAGAGTCGCCGGTACAACCCGCGGTTCGGATCTCTTCGCACACTTCGTACAGGGCGCTGTGCTGAGTCTCGGTACACTGTCACTCTCGCTTGGATGGTCTTGTGGTACCTATCGATTTTGCGCCCACAAGCTGCCGCAGTGAGTACTGCAGTTCCCGGTTCAGCTGCCGAGTGTCGGTCCAGTGGTAGACGTGCGCCGCTATGGTTGTGCGGATGCCCTGAGCAGGTTTTGATTGGGTCATTGCATAGGCCGTTCAGCGACACAGCCGCTCCGCCCGGTGTTGCCTAAAATGGAACGAAATTGCTGATGCTCCACAGCCGTATTGCCGGGGTGCGCAAACGAAGGCTGCCCCGCATTATTTCAAGCGTCGCCCAGTCGGCGCTTTCGGCGTCGATGCTTAGAAAATCGGAATGCACTCTTTCGAACGGCAAAATCTGCTGAGAGATGTTAACTGATATGTTTAACATCGAGGGCGGACACTACGAAGCCTGTCGTGCTGACACTCGGGCCGGGTTTTGTAGCTCGTTGCGTACGCAGTCCTTTTCTTGACGCATGCACACCGTTAGCGTAGACATTTCTAGTTTGTGTAGCAGTCGCTCGAGAGATGATGGAGACAATAGATTGGAATTTCGATGCTGTATGCCAGAGATGATATTGCCACTAATCGCTTTCGAAAGAGAGTTTGTAGTCTTCTAAGGATTTCATCGAGTAAATCGGCTTGACCAGCCTATGTAAGATCAGCAAAAAGAATAGCGGTGGTTAAGTAGAGTATCGCTGATTCGCGACAACAGGGATGTTTCCGAGACGTCACGGCGGATAGTCTAGTGCGTCTGCGGAAGGCCCACCGGTGGTTACCACCTAGAGGAAAAGCTCATGGAAGAACAGCCTACGCGCACGCATGCTGATTTTGATACACAAACTCCCGCACGGTCGTACGTCGGGAGGGCAGCCAACACTGCGGACTTCAATAAAGTACCTGGCGAGCGTGATAGGGCAGAAGTTGCATCATCCACTGCGGCAAGTGCCGGGGGGCAGACAAAATTCTGCCACGAGGTGTTCGAAGAGCAGGTTCGCGCGACTCCAAATGGAGACGCTGTTGTCTTTGGCAGTGAACGCGTGACCTATGCGGATCTCAACATATGGGCGAATGCACTGGCACGTGACCTGCGTGATCGGGGAATTGGGCCGGACGACTTGGTGGGTATTTGCTGCGAACGTGGCGTTGAGATGATCGTCGGCATTCTGGGTGTATGGAAGGCCGGCGGCGCTTATGTGCCCCTTGACCCGGGTTATCCGGCGGACTGGCTGACTTACACCATCAGTGACTCAAACTCGACAGTATTGCTGACCCAGGAACATTTAGTCCAGCGCTTCTCCGGGAAGTCCAGAGAGGTAATATGTCTTGACACCGAATGCCACCGGCAGAACAAACATGGAGACAGCAATCCAAACGCATCGGAGGGCGGTCTCGCACCAGATCATTTGGCATACGTGATTTATACGTCAGGGTCAACCGGCAGGCCGAAGGGGGTTATGATCACTCACAGGAATTTGGGCAATCTTTGCCGAGGGTTGGAGTTGGGTCCTTATCAAGGGCATCCTGGCTGCAGAAGAGTGGGTTTAAATGCATCAATATCATTCGACTCGTCTGTAAAACAGATCGTGCAGGTGCTGGCGGGGCGAACGCTCTATCCTATCCCCCAAGAGACGCGACTGGATCCGGCCACGCTTCTAAATTTCATTTCGGATGTCGGCCTGGAATGCATCGATTGTACCCCGTCGCAGCTAAACGCACTCGTCGGGCTCGGATTGCTTGACACCTCATGTCGTGCTCTAAAAATGGTGCTCGTGGGCGGGGAGGCGATTGAACCCACTCTATGGCGCAAGTTGGCGAACTCGAGCGATATCTCATTCTATAACGTATACGGTCCGACGGAATGCACCGTCGATACGACCAGCGCATTCATAGGGATGTCGGGAGACACGCCTGTAATCGGCCGTACTCTGCTGAATACGCGTGTTCATCTCCTGAATATGGACTGCTGCCTCATACCTAACGGTGACGTCGGAGAGATCTATATCGGCGGCGAGGGCGTAGGACGCGGATATCTCAACCGTCCGGAACTTACCGCCGAACGCTACGTAGCCAATCCGTTTGGCATTGTTCCGGGCGGCCGTCTGTATAAAAGTGGAGACCTCGCACGAAGCAGCAGCGATGGAACGTTAGAGTACATCGGGCGTAATGACGCGCAGGTAAAAATTCGTGGGTTTCGGGTTGAGCTGGGTGAAATCGAAGCGCAGCTTCGTGGACATTCCGAGGTGCTTGAAGCAGCCGTAGTAATAAGGCAACTCCGGTCAGGCGAAAACGGCCTGGTAGCGTATGTGATCCTCGACACACCGTCCCGAAGAGGAAATATGCCGCCCATCCAGCGTGAATCGAGCAGTGACACGGTTGACGAAGGGGTTGTGCGGCAGACCGTAAGGAAGCTTCGCGAGGCGCTCAAGGGCAGCTTGCCCGGGCACATGGTTCCAACGGCAATTGTCTCAGTGCAGCAGATGCCGCTCACCGCTAACGGAAAGTTAGACCGGCGTGCTTTGTCCGCGGCGGATTGGGAAGGAACCGCGGGCGAAGACTATGAGGCGCCCGTCGGAAAAGTGGAAGCGGTTCTGTCAGATATTTGGCAAGACCTGCTAAAAGTGGAGGCCGTAGGTAGGCAGGACAACTTCTTCGAACTAGGGGGGCACTCGCTGTTAGTCGCGGAGATGAATGAGCGACTGCGGGAGGCCGGAATTGCTGCTGAAGCGCTAAGTGTGTTCGAGAAGGCCACCCTCGCCGAACTGGCCAGCGCACTGACGGCTGACGTGCGGGGTCGAGGGGATGTTCCGCCAAACCTAATACCCGATGGGTGCGTTGATATCGAACCTGAGATGCTGCCTCTGGTCGAACTCAGCCGTGAAGAGATCGCAAGAATTGCGAGGACGGTTCCCGGAGGATCACCCAATATTCAGGACATCTACCCTTTAGCGCCCCTGCAAGAGGGGATTCTCTTCCACCATTTGCTCGGCGATGAGCAAGGCGACACTTACGTTCTCCCGACATTGCTGTCAGTTCCCACACGTGAGGCCTTGGACGGGCTAATCTCGGGACTGCAGGCAGCTGTCGATCGTCACGAAATGTTGCGATCTGCGGTTCTATGGGAAGATCTACCCCGACCTGTTCACGTAGTTCATCGTCGGGTGACAATGCCCATGGTGACACTAAAGCTCAATCCAGCTGAAGATCCAATAGAGCAGCTTAGGGAGCTCATGAAGCCCCGGCACCAAAAGTTGAGTCTCAACCAAGCGCCACTTTTGAGGCTTCAGATCGCAGAAGATGCGCCTACCGGGAAATGGTATGCATTGCTGCAACTGCACCATTTGGTATGCGATCATACGGCACTCGGCCTGTTGATATCTGAGGTGTTGTCCCACATTGAGGGGCGCAGTTATGAGTTGCCGCCCGCTTTAGCCTATCGAAATCACGTCGCCCGGAGTCTGGAACGTGACGCTACCGAAAAGGCGACGCACTTCTTTAGAGAAAAGCTCGGCGATGTGCATGCGTCGACGGCTCCATTCGAACTGGTCGACGTGCACGGCGATGGAAGCCGGATCGTCAATGCGCGTATGGAACTGGATCCAGATCTGGCGAGGCGCCTGCGTTCGCTTGCTCGCCGAAACGGTACCAGTATGGCGACTCTGTTTCATTCCGCGTGGGCGTTGGTTGTGGCGCATACGAGTGGCCGAAACGATGTCGTCTTCGGAACTGTTCTACTCGGACGCCTTCATGCGCACGGTGATGCTCTGCGTACGGTGGGAATGTTCATAAATACGCTGCCGTTGCGACTTAAACTCCAGGATGTTGGGGTCATCGAGTTTGTCAAAACTACCCAGCGGGAGTTGGGCGAGTTGTTTAATCATGAAGACGCGTCCCTGGCCGAGGCGCAACGTTGTAGTGGAATTTCCGACTCGGAGCCTCTGTTTACGTCCCTTTTGAACTACGTGCAGAACCCGCCAAATTTCGAAGCCAATTGGGCTAGAGCAGCGTCGGGTGTGCGTGTTATCGCTTCCGAACAGTGGACGAACTATCCAATAACGCTGTCTGTCGAGGAGTGGAATGAGGGATTTGCGTTGATTGCGCAGACGGACCGACAGATTTCTCCCCAGCGCCTGGTTGCGTATATGGACACCGCACTGCGATCGCTAGTGGGAGCGGAGGAATCGGGAGAGAACACGCCAGCTTTGTCGCTCAGTATTTTACCGGAGCTGGAGTATCGGGAAGTCGTGCAGGGATTCAACGACACCGCCAGCGCCTATCCTAGGGAAAAGTTGGTTCATGAGCTTCTTGAGGAGCAGGTCAAGCGGACGCCAGGGGCGATTGCCGCAGAATATGAGGGCGAGACTCTTACATACAAGGACCTCGACGACCGCGCCAATCGGCTCGCAGAATCTCTAAGAGGTAGAGGAGTGGAGGCGGACAAATTGGTCGGTATTTGCGTGGAACGCAGTCTCGAGATGGTGGTGGGATTGTTTGGAATTTTGAAGGCCGGAGGAGCCTATGTGCCGCTGGACCCAAACTATCCGGCCGGCCGCTTGGAGTACATGCTCAAGGATGCCAACCCGAATGTTCTCCTGACCCAAAAGCGCTTAATGGCCAGGCTGCCCGAGACGACGGCCAAAGTAGTGGCACTGGACGAGTGCGAGACGAATATAGGGGAGCGTGTAGACATCTCCAGGGAAAGAAGATCGAGTCTGCATGCAAATAACCTGGTGTATGTGATCTATACATCCGGTTCGACAGGCCAACCAAAAGGCACTGCGATGGCCCATCGCTCAATGGTCAATCTTATAGAGTGGCATAGACGGGACTTCGCCGCGGCGGAAGGACGACGCGTGTTGCAATTTGCGGCGCTCAGTTTCGACGTTGCGTTTCAAGAGATTTTCTCCACGCTTTGCACGGGTGGTTGTCTGGTGTTGCTGAATGAATGGATTCGTAGGGACGCGCGGGCTCTGACGGGGTTTCTGTGTAATAATCACATCGAGCGGATTTTTATGCCTCCGCTGATGCTGCAAAGCCTTGCGGAATATGCTCAGACGACGAATGAAATTCCGGTAGGTCTGCGGGACATCATCACGGCAGGAGAGCAGCTCCGCCTTACTCCCGAGGCGAGGTCGTTCTTTGCGCGGCTCGATGGTTGCCGTCTTCATAACCATTACGGGCCGACCGAAACACATGTTGTCACGGCGCTGACGCTCTCGGGTCAGCCGGACCGGTGGCCGATGTTGCCACCTATCGGGCGGCCAATATCAAACATCCAGATTTACGTTTTGAATGAAAAGATGCAACCGGCGCCGAAAGGTATCCCGGGGGAGATCTACATAGCCGGAGTGGGACTCGCGCGTGGATACCTTAACAGGCGTGAATTGACTGACCAGCGGTTTGTAGATAATCCGTTCGATGCCGACCCTGGAGCTCGACTGTACAAAACCGGAGACCAGGGGCGCTGGCTGCCCGATGGGACGTTGGAATACCTGGGACGGAACGATTTCCAGATCAAAGTCCGTGGCTATCGAATCGAGCTCGGAGAAATCGAAGCGAAGCTTGCCGAGCATGATCTGGTGAAAGAGACGGTTGTAGCAGCGCAAGAGGACTGTCCGAACGAGAAGCGTCTGGTAGCGTACGTAGTTGCTCGAAATGCTGAAGAGGACCTCGACCTCGAGTCGCTGCGTGCGCACCTCAGGGCATCGCTGCCGGATCACATGATCCCAGGCGCTTTCGTGAGGTTGGAACGACTACCATTAACTCCAAACGGCAAGCTCGACCGCAGAGCACTGCCATCGCCGGAACCTAGCGCCTACTCGATTCATCCATATGAGCCGCCGCAGGGGAGGGTTGAAGAGGTCCTCGTGGAGCTCTGGAAAGAGGTACTACACGTCGAGCAAATCGGAAGACGGGAAAGCTTCTTTGATTTAGGTGGCCACTCGCTGAGTGTGCTCAAGGTTGTAGTCAAAGCCAACCAACTCCTCCAATGCAATCTTCGCGTCAGCGATCTATATCGGAGTCCGACGTTACGAGATCTCGCTTCGGCTATCGACTCAGGAAAGCTCAACGACCGGCGTGTTGATTTGGCGCAGGAGGTGTCGGGTGACGTGATCGGGATACCTGTGCCTGAAAAACCCGGACTGGATTCTGGTGCAATACTATTGACCGGGGCGACCGGGTTCGTTGGCCGATTCCTTCTGTCTCAATTGGTACGTGATACCAGTGCGCGCATATATTGTTTAATTCGATCCCGATCGGAAGCCAATGCGCTGGGTCGATTGCGAGCGACACTGTCCAGGTGGGACCTGTGGGACGAGGAACTGGCTAGTCGTATCATCGCGGTACCAGGCGACATGGCTATTCCTGGTTTTGGACTGAGCGAACTTAAGTACCTCGAACTATCGAAGAAGGTGACCATAATCCATCATTGTGCGACAAGTATGAACCATCTCGAGACCTATGAGATGGCGAAGCCGGCAAACGTGCTAGGCTCCAGGCAGCTGCTAACATTTGCGTCCCGTGAAAGACCCAAAGTAATCAACTACATTTCCACATTAGGGGTATTCAAGCATGACGAGAGCGATCCGCCCCGTCTTGTCACGGAGAGCAGTCCGATAGACTACGAGACGCATTGGCACTCTCGTGGCTATGAGGCCAGCAAGTGGGTCGGTGAAAAACTCTTTATGTTGGGAAATGAACGGGGGATCGCCTGCAATGTATTCCGCCTGGGTCTGGTGTGGGCCGATTCTCGTCAAGGGCGTTATGATGAGCTTCAGCATCACTACAGACTATTGAAGAGCTGTCTCTTATCCGGCATGGGCATCTCCGGCTACCGATATACGTTACCTCCGACGCCAGTTGATTACATGACCCGCGCTACGGTTTACCTCGCGAGTCGGTATCCTCATGGAGGCGGCATATTCCACCTGTCCGCGAGTCACCAGAACGTCAACGGTGTATTCGAATATCTCAACGACCTGCGGGGAACCGAACTCAAGCTTCTTCCATTCTCCGAGTGGATACAGGGGATCAGGAAGCTAGATCGTGAGGGAAGGTGGCTCCCCATTATTCCTCTTATGGAATTCTACGAGCAGCGTGGCGATAGTGCGGACAGCTTGCAATTCGATTGCAGAAGGACGCAACGGGAGCTCGAGGAGGGAGGGATTGGGTCACCGATATTCGATGGCAAGCTACTTGCAACATGTATTGATGGCATGCTGTCGCGCGATCCGGATTTGAGTCGGGTCTTCAGTCATCGCACACCTTCCCGCGTTGTACGCCGGGATGATAACTTCGCCAAAAGAGATTCGAATCTTGGGGATCCGCCGGCCGAACGCGCGGCCGGGCTGTAGGAGGATCAGCAGGAAATCCCTGCGGGGCGTAGAAGTCTTGAAGACGGCGTCGCGAACAGCGCGCCGTCTCGCCGTCTGATGGCGACTGAATTATCTGCTGAGTGGAGACCTCTCGGTAAGTTCTGGGTGGGCTGGCAAGTATGCCTACCCAGGAGGGGTTCTCTTAGGGCTCACCAAAATGTGTCTTTTTAAGAATCCCTCAAGGACGTTTCGAGTAATTCGCGAGACGTTGTTATCGTATCGGTTGTACGAAAGGCAGCTGCACCAGGCGATAGATGCCGTGGAGAAGACAGCCCCACCATTCGGATACTGCAGGAATGCAAGATCTCCTCTGGGGTGGTTGGGTCGATCCAGAGGATCCCAAAGCCAGGTTCTATCGAAGGGTGGCGTGCTGGCGAGAATCATTGTGTGATGTGGCGTGCCTTCGAGTGTAAGGTTCACTCGATCAACTTCGCCTCCCGCTGCGCCGTAGCCGGTGTACAGGCTCCGGAAATTGCCAATCAGTTCATTCTTGCCTATCCCCTCGAATATCCACGCGACTCCTTCATCGTAGCTGTGGGGACACCGTACGTAGTGTTGGCCTGTTCTGCCTGCTCCGGACATGACGACTCCGAGCCACTCATGAGTCGGTAGACCCCGCTGGCGCCAGGGTGCGGCACGCTGGCCGGTGGTGCTCAGGTGCAACTCGCCAGGGTGGGGGTCGAAAAACCGGGGCGACGACGGCAGCGTACGCCGCATTTCAATGCTGTGTCCCGATTCAGGATCGAGCTGCGTGACCCAGTACATGCCGTTACCACCGAGATACATCATGCGCCCCCCGGCACGAAGGTATTGTTGACATGCGCGAACCATTTGCTCTGACCAATATTCCGGATGGGTACCGGTGAGGAGGACCTTATACGGGTCGAGTATCTCACGACCCTCGAGATGTAGATTCTCGTCCGCGATGACATCGAATCGAAAACCATTTTCTATCAACCAATCGACGAGATACAGATCCGCGGCCAACTGTCGAGGGCCTTTTAGACCCAAGAGCTCCGTTACATACTTCGGACGCATCGATACTATAGGACGTAACCAGGAGGCGTAGTGGCAGCCTGAACCGTCAGTGTGCGTGTCATATAGGCTACAGAGCCGATTTGCGACAATATATTTATCTTCTGCGTTTTCCGCATATCTAGGTAGATGCGTGGCTCCGATTATCTTGGCGAGTGCAATCAGTTCCGGCCGGTCAGCCATATGATTGTTGCCATAAGCTAGGTAGCTGAAAGTGGGCATGAGGAACACGATTTCCGAGGTCGCCTCACCGCGTTTTGGCCGAATAGCAAAAGGGAGATAATCTTCTGCATCGGTCCCATAGATATGCAACGCGTAAATTCCGCTCGCTATGTCGTGTGGAACAGTCCACTCAATTGACTTTTGCCAACCGGCGTCGTCGAGATCATCTTCATGGAAGTGTATGGCGGCGTACTGAGTCGGATCAGCTTTCCAGGCAACTTCGGACCCATCCCACGTCCGGCCCGCGACTGCTCGAGTCGGCCTGTTGACGGTCCAGCCATGATGGGAGTTTCCTGAGACGTCGGTGATTCGTGAAGAGTTGATGTTTCGGGAGAAGTCCCACACAGCAATCAAGCCATCGACCACCGCAGTGCTACCGTCGCGCAAAGCTTTCAGGTCGAATTCGGAGAGCGCGCAGTTATACAACCTAGGTGTGTCTATTTTTCCGTTGTAAAAGTTACCGACTTCGCGCGAGTCTTCGGCTACCATGGATTCAGCACCAATCAACAGGTCGGCACATACCGGAGCAGATCCGCCTTGCAGTTGCAGCGCTTCCGAGTGACTGAGCCCGGCCGCAGTAGGTGCCAGAGCGTCCAGGACTACCCTGACCTCACCTGCACTTCGATTGCAAGACACCGCGACGAAGTACCAGTGATGCGCTTGAAGTCTTTTTTGAACGATCGAGGAGAGCGCCCTGTCGATTTGAATGCCCAGCCGGCCGTTCTCCAGGCGCAGCGCAAAGCCGCTACCATCTTGTTGAATAGCGGAAACTAGAGTTTGACGTGAGTTTTCGGGCAGCGTGGGCCGTATCCACATCTGCAACGTGAACGCCTCGCCGAACGAGAGTCCGCGAGAGAAGGGGATGCGTACGTAGGATCCGGGACGGAGTTTCTGGAGCTCACCCTGGTACTCTCCGGTCAGCTCAGTCGGCACCGGCTCGGCTTTGAAGCCGGGTCCTGCCGGGTTGGTGTCTCCATGAATTAGCCGGACGAGCCCTGCTCTGTACCGCGGCAATTGAGAACTGATCATAAACGCAATGGCTTCTCCGGGCGCAACACTCAGCCGATCCGTGTAACCCACCAATTGCACAGCAGCCTCCTTGCTCCACGAGCTGATAAAGTTTCATTGAATCCGGTCAACCTGTCTCCGCGGCTCCAGCGGCAGTGACACGTTCCAAAAAAATGCTTCTGAGTTTAAGCAAAGATAGATCGTCAACAGAAGTTGCCTCCTAAGTGAGGAACTCGCGAGTGAGCTGGACCGGTACAGCGGCGAGCCGCGGCCGACTAGAGCTCTCCCGAAATTGCGACAACTTAGCGCACTGCCAGGATTGATTGCATGTTGTGGAGTCGATTACCGCAATATTTTAGTATTTCACGCTTACGTAACCCGTTGACTCCGCAACTCCCCGTTCCGGGAGTTCCAAAGGAGTTGCTCGTAAAAGTCGCGAGTGATAAAGCTCGCATCCGTGTAAACGGGAATCAGATCGAGGCCAACATGGACGAGCGTTCCATTTCACCAAAACGCAATGCCTCTTTGCAAAGCGCACCGCCCCGGCTCAGCAGGAATTTGGCAAACATTCTTCTGGATGTCGCAAAAAAATATCCACGTTCGGGTGTCCGTACGGTATCCGGGCAAGACGTCAATGACAGCGCTTTCCTGAGTTATCCCGCATTGCTTGAAGACGCGCGTCTCATCCTGGGCGGCTTGCGTCTCCGCCATCTGGTCGCTGGCTCCAAAATCGCTCTTCTTCTGGAACGACCCAGCGATTTTATCCCGGCATTGTGGGCGTGCGTTCTGGGAGGGTACGTTCCTTGTCCGTTGGCCCCGATTCGCAATGACCAAGACCGCTGGGCCAAACATTTGAGTCATGTCGACAATCTGCTGGAGGCGCCCCTTTTTATTTGTAGTGAAGCCCAGTTGCTCGAGTTCCCTGTGCCGGTGTCCTCTACAGATCTTCTCACATTGCGCAGGAGAGACTCCTGCAGAGATGTTCATCAGGCCGAGCCGGAGGACCCTGCGATTCTGGTGCTCACATCGGGGTCTACCGGAAACTCCAAGGCAGTCGAGCTCACTCATGGAAATGTCCTTGCCTCCATGGCGGGTAGGGCCGAGCGGCAGCAGCTTACGTCCGACGATATTACATTCAACTGGATTGCCTTCGACCATGTAGCGGCGCTTCTGGAATCACACATGATTGCGCTGTATGTTGGTGCCACGCAGGTCCATGCCGAGCCCGCTGCAATTCTGACAGATCCTCTGCGGTTTCTCCGTATAATCCATCACCACCGCGTCTCAGTTGCCTTTGCGCCGAACTTCCTCCTCGGTCAAATTAATAGCCGGCTTCAATCGCTAACTGCAACTGCATTAGACGAGCATGAGTCCGCAATGGATCTTTCTTGCCTGAGCCGCATCGTTACCGGCGGCGAAGCTAACGTGGTGGAAACCGGACGCCGCTTTCTCGAACTGCTGCAACCACAGGGGCTTGCCCGCAGCGTGCTCTGGCCTGCGTTCGGAATGAGCGAGACCTGTGCCGCGTCGGTGTACTCCGACGAGTTTCCAGACCGGGATGTCAATCGTGAATTTGCGTCCGTTGGGCTGCCGATTACTGGTCTGGAAATGCGGATTGTGAATGAGAAGGGAAGCTCGGTTCCTGAAGGTCATGTCGGTGAGCTGCAGGTCCGGGGCCCAGTTGTATTTGGCCGATATTACAATAATGTGGAGGCGACGCGCGCCGCATTCTCCGCGGATGGCTGGTTCCGTACTGGAGACCTCGGACACATAGATGAGGGTCGTTTGTCCCTCGTCGCGCGCAGCAAAGACAGTATTATTGTGAGTGGGGTCAATTATTTCAGCCAGGAGCTGGAAGTGCGGCTGGAGCAGCTGGACGGAATAGCTCGCTCATTTGTCGCGGCATTCCCCACGCGGCCTAAGGGCGCCGATACTGAACAGCTTGTCGTTACGTTTGCTACGACAATACCGCCAGACGAGGAGGAAGCGCTCTATCAGCTTGTCGTGGCGGTGCGTAACACTACGATTATGCTATGGGGATTTAGGCCGGCGCTGATTGTGCCGCTGTCGAGAGACGCCTTTCCAAAGACAAGCCTTGGAAAAATACAGCGTTCGCAGATGCGCCGGAGGCTCGAAGCCGGGGAGCTCGTCGATCACCTGATCCGCATGGAACAGATCACGACCCGGCAGATGGGGCCGTACTTACCTCCCGAAGGAACGGTGGAAAGCGCGATTACGCAAATCTTTTCAGCAATTCTAGGAATTGATGTCTCTGCCCTCAGCACGACGGCCAGCTTTTTCGACCTAGGCGGTACGTCGCTCGATATTCTGAAGCTAACACACGCTCTGGGAAAGCAGTTTGGCCTCAGCGCAACGCTCGCCATCGTTCTGCAGAATCCGACCGTTCGTACACTCGCAGAGTACATAGCAGCAAAGGAGAGACATCAGACGGGAAAATACAACCCACTGGTTCCAATGCAGGTCAGCGGAAGGAGGACGCCCGTCTTCTGCGTCCATCCGGGTAACGGTGAAGTTCTCGTGCTGATCAACCTCGCAAAGTACTTTCTCAACGATCGCCCGTTCTACGCGCTTCGTCCGCGGGGGTTCAATGAGGGGGAGGAATGCTTCAAGAGCATGGAAGAGATTGTAAGCACGTACGTCGATGCGATCATTCAACGTCAGCCTCGTGGACCGTATGCCTTGGCGGGATACTCCTTAGGCTGCCGGATCGTATTTGAGATTGCAAAGGTCCTTGAGGCGCGCGGAGAGCGTGTTGCGTTCCTCGGCTGCATCGATTGGTATCCCGGTTGCGAAGGAACGGGAGTCTACTTCAGCATGCCGGCAACCCTTGCGTACGTGCTCGGGCTCATAGATAACCAGCGATGGCAGGAGCTCAGTGCGCTGCTCTACCCAACTACCACCGTGTCGGATCCGTGCGAGTACGTCCTTCGATTTTCATCTCCGGAACGACTAAGTCAACTTGACCTGGATCTGCGTAAGTTCTCGATCTGGTCGCGGGTTGCGTACGCTATGGAGGACATACTATTTACGCACTTCACTTCGGGTACGGTCACGGCTCCAATGACAGTGTTCTGCAGTGATGGGATGACACCAGACTACACGGCACCGGAAAGCTCAAGACGAGAGTGGCGCACACAACTTATGCGATGGGACGAGTTCGCACCACACACGAAGTACGTAGATGTGCCCGGACAACACCAGGAAGTGATGTTCCCGAAGCACGTTGCCGCCTTTCAGTCAATATTCCGAAGGGAGATAGACCGGGCGTTTGGTGAGACCTGAAGCGAAGCTACCCTGGGGATTGCGTGCGCTATTCATGAGAGGAGCGTTTGATGGAAGTATGGGAAGACGAGCTCACGGATCGGCAATTACTGTCGAGAGAAAAGCAGCAGGAGATGCTACGTCGAATGCTCCGAATCCGGCTGTTCGACGAAGCTGCTACCCGTGCTCAAGCGAATTCAATTCCAGGCATGCTGCACAATACAACTGGACAAGAAGGTGAGATCGTCGGCGCCTGCATGGCGCTTCGCGATGACGATTACATAACAGGAAGTCACCGGTCGCACGGACATCCGATAGGAAAGGGAGTGAGGCTCGCGCCTCTGATGGCTGAGCTATTCGGTAAGAAGACCGGAGCGTGCCGTGGAAAGGGCGGATCCATGCATCTCGCAGTCTTCTCTGTCGGCAGCCTGGGCGAGTCGGGAATCGTTGGAGCATCAATGCCTGCTGCAGTCGGTGCCGCGCTAAGCGCCGTGTTGCGGGGGACAGATCAGGTCTGTCTCTGTTTCTTTGGTGACGGCGCAGCAAACTGTGGGCCATTTCATGAATCGTTGAATCTAGCAGCGATCTGGAAGTTACCCGTGATTTTTCTTTGTGAGAACAATGGCTATGCAGTGTCGACGAGGCAAGCTCAGACCACGGCCGTTACAGATGTAGCGACCCGAGCAAGCTCCTACGGGATACCGGGAGTTGTTGTCGACGGGCAGGAGATATTGGCGGTTTACGAGATCGTGTCGAAGGCTGTCAGGCGGGCAAGGAAGGGAAGTGGCCCTACGTTGGTTGAGGCCAAAACCTACCGTTATTGTGATCACTTGGAGGGCCTAAAATTTCCGGCGTATCGATCCGCTGAGGAAATTTCATCGTGGCGAGGGAAGGATCCCATCGAGACGTTTACTACTCGACTGTGTGCAAACGGTGAGTTTGCGGCGGAAGAGCTTCGTGCAGTCAGATCGGAGGTAGAAGCGGAATTGGCCGATGCGCTGGAGTTCGCAACGCAAAGTCCTCCGCCAGATCCCGAGTCGCTTCTGGAGGATGTGTTCGCATGAGCCAGGGATGGTAGCGGCATGACACAGATTACGTTCATCGATGCTATTCGTGACGCTATTCGCGAGGAGATGCGAAGGGACTCTCGTGTATTCGTGATGGGGCAGGATATCGAATTGATGATGTGGAACGGGGAAGCGCTACGCGAATTTGGCGGCACCAGAATTCGGAACACTCCGATCTCGGAGACCGGCTTTGTTGGTGCTGGCATCGGCGCTGCACTCACCGGGATGCGACCAATAGTCGAACTGGGATGCTCGACCTTTGCCTATTCCGCGATGGATCAGATCATCAACCAGGCGGCCAAGAGCCGTTACATGTTCGGAGGTCAGACTAGTGTTCCGCTCCTTATTCGCGCTCCAGTCTATTACGGCATCTCTGTAGCAGCGCACCACTCCGATCGCCCTTGGGGGTTATTCGCACAGGCCCCCGGTTTGAAAGTCATTGTTCCCGCGACTCCGTATGACGCGAAGGGATTGATCAAGGCCGCCATTCGCGATGGAAATCCTGTGCTGTGCTTGGAGGACTGCACGTTAGGCGCGCAACGAGGGGAGGTGCCAGATGGCGATTACACGGTCCCGATCGGTAGAGCTGATATTAAATACGAAGGTTTCGATGTTACCATTGTCGCGATTGCGGCCGCCGTTATTCACAGCCTGGCGGCTGCTCGGACACTGAAGGAAGAAGGTATATCGGTAGAAGTTGTAGACGTGCGCAGCGCCTCACCGCTGGATCGGCAGACCATCATCGAGTCTGTCGTCAAGACGAAACGACTGATCGTAGTAGACCCCGCTCCGCGTACGTGCGGCATTGCGGCAGAAGTGGCCGCTACAGTTGCCGAGAGAGCCTTCGAAAGTCTCAGGGCGCCGGTCGTGCGACTTACGGCTCCGGACATTCCCGTTCCATACAGTCCTAGTCTCGAGCGAACAATCTATCCGACGGCGGAAGAAATAACTAATGCCGCACGAAGACTGTGCGGCAAATCGTCGATCCCGCGTATTGTATGAAAGATGTGGCGCGCAACTTAAACCTACTGCGGGCTGATTAGAGCAATCTCTGTGTACACCTCGGCAGTGTGGCCCTCCGGGAGTAAGATCTTTACAAGAATTCCTGTGACGGGGGCGGTGACTTCCTGAACGGCCTTAGCGGTCTCGATCTCCACGATCACTTCGCCTTCGGTCACCGTGTCACCTTCGACTTTCAACCATTTGAGGATCGTTCCTTCGGTGGTACCCATGCCAGCTTTTGGAATCAACACTTTGGTTTGCAACTAAAGCTCCTCTACGTCAATCAGGTTCCACGATGTCGAAACGTATTGCATTGAGTAATGCCACCATCGACGATTAGAGCTGTCCCGGTTACGTGACGTGCGTCGTCCGATGCCAGAAAGGCGACGGCTGCGGCTATATCTTCTGGGCGTGTGAAATCCCCAAGCGGAATGCCCGCCTTGTATTCCGCCGCGATTTGATCGGACGAGATGCTTTGTTGCTGGGCGGCTTCTTCGATCGCCTTATTCAATAGTGGCGTTCGGATCATTCCCGGGTGCACGGAATTACACCGGACATTCAATTTTTGCTGCGCGCAGTACTGTGCGATAGATCGGGTGAGCTGTCGCACGGCCGCTTTGCTGGCACCATAAGCCGTAGCGTGCGGAGTGGCCAATTGGTCCGCTATGGAAGAAAGATTGACAATGGAGCCGCTACCGGCTCGTCTCATTGCGGGAATCGCTGCACGGCAACCCAAAAAGACGCCTTCGACATTCACTGCAAAGATCCTTTTCCAACTTGCAAGCGAAGTCGTTTCCGGATCAGCGCCCTCCAATGAGCCAAGTATTCCGGCGCTGTTAACTAGAATCGTCAAGCGGCCGAAGCGCTTCTCTATCTCTCCGACGATTCGATTCCAATGCGGTTCCTCGGACACGTTCTGTTCAAGAAAAGTGAACCTTCCTTGAATCGCTGTAGTCTGCCCAAGATCAGATTGGACGTCGGTGATAACTACCGTTGCGCCATCGGCGGCCAAGCGTTGAGCGATTGCTTTGCCCAAGCCTGATGCACCACCTGTTACCAGAGCGACCTCACGTTCAAGCTTTTCGATTGTCATTGTAAGGATTTTACGGCGGCAATGATCGTGTCCTTACTCGGATAGAGCTGCTTTTCCAGGGCAGGGCTGAAAGGGATGTGTACGTCCGGTGTGCTCAGCCGCAGGATTGGCCTTTTCAAGTACCCGAAGCCTTCCTCGGCTACGGTGGCGGCGATCTCCGCTGCGGCATTACAAGTTCGGTTGGCATTGTCAACCACGATCAGCCGGCCTGTCTTGGCCACGGATCGGATGATGGCGTCCTTGTCCAGTGGCACGAGAGTGCGAGGGTCCACCACCTCTACTGAGACTCCTTCATTCTCCAGTTCCTTGGCAGCCGCCAGGGCCGGCTTCATGCATCCCGCAATTGCTACTATCGTTACGTCGCTTCCTACATGCTTGATGTCAGCCTGGCCGATAGGTACAAGGGAGTCCGGATCTGATGGAACGTCTTCCTTCGTGGTCCAAAGTGTGCTGTCTTCGAACACCAAGACAGGATCGTCATCGCGAATGGATGACTTCAAAAGTCCCTTCATGTCGGTTGGACTCGTGGGTGCAACGACCTTTAAGCCTGGTGAATTCATGAACATAGGGTAGCAGCGGTCCGAGTGCTGAGCGGCGATGGATGTGTTGTAGTACATGCTACAGCGGAACACGACGGGTACCTTCATCTGCCCGCCTGTCATGTAGTGAAGCTTGCCGGCCTGATTGATGATCTGGTCGCAGGCCAAATACATGAAACTGGCGATTGACAGGGACACGACCGGTCGCATTCCTGTCATGGCCGCCCCCACGGCGATTCCACTAAAGCTGTTCTCCGAGATCGGCGTATTCCACACCCTCAGATCTCCGAATGCCTTCAGAACTTTGGCGTCGCCGTAAATGGCGAGGTCTTCGCCGAGTAGAATGACGCGCGGATCGCGCTGCATTTCCTCAATCTGAGCTTGAACGATAGCTTCCATGTAGCTGATGCGCTGCACGGGCGCATCTTTTGGCCGCAAGTCAGTATTCATGTCCGGGCTCGTGCCGAAATTGGGGGATAGTTGATTGGAGTGACGTACATG
>Ga0206967_1074_pt1 | contig 22075 bp, 9 predicted proteins | sample Alteio_BWOrgHeat_24_FD_153259 | JGI IMG/M metagenome (GOLD analysis project Ga0206967, IMG submission 153259) | Enriched cells from forest soil in Barre Woods Harvard Forest LTER site, Petersham, Massachusetts, United States -... | ecosystem: Environmental > Terrestrial > Soil > Temperate forest > O...
AGGTGCGCTGTTGCATCCAGTTCAGGTCTGTCACATCGCTTGAGTTGCGAGCCAATCCGTAGCCCCCAGGCACACCTCCTGCCGTCCAATTGACGGGTGGCTGGACGGCACTGCCCACCCATTTATGGAGCTCTGCGTGACCGTCGGCAAAGGAGATCCCGACGGCGCCGTTGTGATAGTTGGCCGGGAAATCAATCCAGTCGCCTCCAATGCCAGTTGACGCGATTTGCACGGCCAGACCCGCATCGTTGATGGTATCCGCACTTTCATCGGCGAATACCCACGTCAGTGACGGCCCCGGCGCGGTGAAATCCGCATCCTTGCCGTACCTGAGAAAGGTGGTGTCACAATCGGTGAGGGTACCCGTCAGCCACTGGCCGGTCACCGCGTCTCCGGCCTTGTGGCCGCATACGCCCACCCATTGGGTGCCCACAGCCTGACTCGCAGAAACGCTCCGGATGCGCGGCCCTTCCCTCGGCACAGTGCTCTTGTCCGCAGGACAATGGTAAACACCGGGTGCTTTGATGTATCCCGCAAATACGCTGGTGTTCGGATCGATGAGCAAATTAATGTTGGTGTTGGCCTGGTTGCCCGCGGTGAAATCTATGTTATCGGTCACCCAGTCGCGCTCGCCGGCCTCGCCGGAAGGTTGATTGGGAAACCACTTGCCTTCAAAGTCAACCGGATAAATGTTGGCCGCCAGTTCCAATTGTTTGATGTTACTCATGCACTGAATGCCCTGGGCCTTTTCCTTGGCCTTGGCAAGGGCGGGCAGCAAAAGCCCCGCCAGAATGGCAATGATGGCAATAACGACCAGCAACTCAATCAGAGTAAAAGCCGGCCGGCCAAAACCTTTATCTGTTCTTTTTTGCAATTGTACCAATCTCATTCTTATAGTTTTCATGGATTTGTGTTGCATTTGCCTGTCACTTGCTCGTGTGCGAGCCGTCAAACGATTCAAGACTGGGAAAGTGTCCCAAACATACGATGGAGTGCTCCCGCAGTCAATGGGAATTGTTAATGAAAAGCGATTCATAAGTTCCAATTCACGCTTATCGGTTCCAGTTTTTATGTCTGATTGGTCTGGCAATGTGCAATGTGGGTGCGCGGCGGCACGGTTTGGATGTGTCGCGGGATCTGTTTCTCGTCACCTTAAAGTAACAACTATGGCCTTTACTCCGTTACCGGATGCTCTTCTAATGCCGGCGGATGCGACCCCTGCTGAAAAAAATGACTGTCTGGGTGTTTGCCGTTATCGCGACGGCAGCGACCACAGTTTTCAGCGCCGACCTGACGATTACCTCGTTCGCCCCTTACGCCGGGCAGACGAATATTGTTCTGCAGGCCACGGGCAATGTGATTTTTAGCGGCGGGGCCCTGACTCTTCCCGCCCTTCCAACCGGCAGCACTGGGTTGCTCTCGGTCCAGGCTGGAAACAACATCACTTTCAGCGCCGGGACAAGCATTAGCGCCGGGAACAATTGGAATGTCAGTTTGACGGCGGGCACGGGATTGCCGCCAGGAACCACGCCGCCATCAGGTAGCTATGGCATTTATCTGAACGACAATTCATATCTGCAAACCCAAAATGGCAATATCACTCTCTGGGCGTCCAACGAAGTGCAGGTCGCCAGTGACAGCTCCGGCAATCAGGGGATTACCACTCGAAACGGGGGAAGCATTTCCGTGATCACGCAATATGGGGACGTGAACGCCGGCTCCAATCCACAAGGGTTCAGCTACCGCACCTCCGCGCCATACTATACGGTGTCGCAAACCTTGGGTGGCATCAGCACGGCCGCCGGAGGTGATGTGACAATTACCGCTGCCGGCAATGTGATTAGTTACCTGCCATTCGGCAATACGAGCGTGGCGGCTCAAGATGGCGGTTCGGGGGCGTTCGGATCGCAACCGGGCAACGTGACGATTACTGCCGGAGGCAATGTTTTTGGGCACTATGTGGTGGCCAATGGCACCGGCTCAATCACGGCTGGTCAAAATGTGGGTGATGCATTTGGCAATAATCCGTTTGCCCTCAGTCTCATTAATGGCAGTTGGAGCGTCAATGCCACCAACGGAAACATTTATTTGCAGGAAGTGCGCAATCCGAACGGTGTTTTTAACAATCTGGGCGTCGCATCATCTCACGGCTATCATTTTTTCGATTATGCTCCCCAGGCTTCGGTTGATTTGACCGCGACGGGTGTATATTTGACCGACGAAAATATTCCGCGGCCAAACGGGAATGTTCAGGTGCTTTATCCGCGCATTCTGGACATCGCGGCAGGCTCCAATGGTTTGACGTTGGAAGGCAACGTGACCCTGTTTCCAGGAGCGAATCAAAATCTTAGCATCACGGTCACTGAGGGCGGGAATCTGGTGGGCTCGTCGAACCTTCTGATGCCGCCAAACCCAGTTCAGTTGCTCCTGTCGGATAGTTCACAAACCCAATGGCAGAACGTCAATACGTTTGGTCCTGACGACCACGGCAGCACCCCGACTGAATTGGGCAATCCCCAGCCTGTGACCGTCAATGTTTCAGGCAGCATGGAAAACCTGGAACTCATCACTTCCAAAGCGACGCAAATCACCGTGGGCGGCGGCATGACTAATTGCGGATTTTCGGGGGAAAACCTGAATGCCGCCGACGTCACGTCCATTAATGTGACCGGCCAGATTACCAATCAGAGCGCGTATTCCTTTGTTACTTTATCCTCCGCCATCCCGGCGTTGCCAACTTCCAGCCTGCCTCCCGGCATTAGCAATTCGTGGGACAATATTTTCCTGGTTGCATTGAATCCGGCCGTCATGGCCAATTTGCAAGTGCCCACGAACCTCCCCGCTTCCCAATGGTTTTCCTATGTCCTGCAAAACGCATCTCTATTCGGTTTTACAGCCGTAAATGGGCCATTGACCGGTCACAATCCGGGCTTCGTTTACACGGCGGCCACGGAGCAACTTGGTTTTGCCGGCCCGATGCCTCAGATTGTCCTAAGCGAATTGACCCAACCAATCACCGCATTGGTCTTCGGAGGATCCAATAGTGTGCCGCTCACTTATGTGGGCGTTGGCGGTAACACTTATTTTTACACAACGCAGGTTGGTTGGGTTGATCCTTCGAAGATCGAATCCCTCGATACAGCCAGCCTGGGAGCGCCGGCACTCAGTGCGGCGCAATTGGGCTATCGCATTGGCGGCCCCGGCCAGTTCAATGTTAATGCCGGCTCAATCTCCCTGGGCAACACTTATGGAATTCTCTCCTGTGGCGTGGAGGAGGTGCTGGGCGGGTTTGGCCGGTATCAAAATCTGGCTCCGGAAACGCCGTCGGCGGCGACGGTAAATGTCACTGTGGCTGGTGATCTGAACATGGAGACCGCGGCCATCGCAGTGATCGGGCAGGGCGGAAATGTGAATGTCAACAACACCGGCGGCGCAATCAATCTGGGTTTTCAAGGGGTATTCAATTCCGCGCAAGTGCCCCCCGGCATTTTCACGTCCGGCCAGGGTGATGTCACGGTGTTGGCGCTCGGGAACATTGATATCTCAGATTCTCACATTGCCGCCTATAACGGGGGCGATATTTTTGTTGAATCACTGCAAGGGAATGTCATGGCTGGTAACGTCAGAGATGTGTTGGTCGAGGTGCCGGTCTCGTACGTGAATCCGGGCACCGGAACGCCCGGATATTCTTTTGATATGACAGTTGGCGGCGGCATTTTTGCCACCCTGCTCGGCCCATCACAGCTTGCGGGCAACGCCAGCGTGGCCGGGGACATCACGGTATTAACCCCCCGTGGCGATATAATCACCAGTGCCGGCGGCATCATACAGGCAGACCCCGGTGGCAGTCTCCCTGCCGGCCCGACGATAACGCTGGTTGCGGGTACGCCGCCAAACGGCGGTTCGACCGGCTATACCGGCAACATTTACCTGGGAGAATTCGGGGTGATAGGAGGCGCGATCAACTTGATGGCCACTGGCAGCATCTCGGGGCTGATTTCCAATCCGAACAGTCCCATCAACGCGCTCATCACGGCGGCGGCCGGCACAAATGTCGAATTTGCTGTCACCGCTCAGGGCGCTGAGCCCATCAGTTACCAGTGGTTCATGAACGACATCAGCCTCCCGGGCGAAACAAATGACCTTCTATACTTGACCAACGTAAAGCGCGCCGACGCGGGCCACTATTCCGTCGTTGTTTCGAACGCAACCAGTGTGGTGACGAACTTCTTCCAACTGCATGTCCTGGTGCCGCAACGCCTCACGGCGTCGTTTGCACAAACGAACCAAACACTTTCGGTTTCCTTTGGCGATGCCGATGGAGGGACGTTGAGCGAGCAAGACATCAGCACCTTCGTCATTCAAACCAGCACCAATCTGGTTGATTGGGCAGCCGTTTACCTGCCCATTTCCACCAATGGCAACGGCGGCTTGTCGTTTCAGGCGCCGGTTTCCTCCGACTTCCCCTGCGGTTTCTATCGCATCCTTTCGCAGTGATCAGGCCCTTGACACCGGGCTTTATAAATGAACAGATTGTGGCTGACTTGCTCAAGCGGCTTGAGCGGGCAGTTTCCCCTTCGCCTTGGCTATTTTTATGTCTGATTGGTCTTGCAATGTGGGCGCGCGGCGGCATCGGTTTGGGTCGCTCAGGGAATTGATGGCGAAGGCGACGCCGCGGCGGTCGGGGGATGAACTGGCCGGAGTGGCGGCATCGTCGGCGGAGGAGCGGGTGGCGGCGCAGCTTTGCCTGGCGGATGTGCCGCTGAAATTGTTTCTCGCCGAGCTGCTGGTGCCGTACGAAACGGATGAGGTCACGCGGTTGATTATTGATGCGCATGACGCGGCGGCGTTCGCGCCGGCGGCGGATTTGACAGTGGGCGGTTTTCGCGACTGGCTGTTGCGTTATGAAACGGATGATGCCGCGCTGGCGGCGCTGGCGCCGGGGCTGATGCCGGAGATGGTCGCGGCGGTGGCGAAGCTGATGAGCAACCAGGATTTGATCCTGGCCGCGCGCAAGCGGCGCGTGGTGACGGCGTTTCGTTGCACGATTGGCTTGCCGGGCCGGCTTTCGGTGCGGTTGCAGCCGAATCATCCCACGGATGATCCGAAGGGCATCGCGGCGTCGGTGCTGGATGGTTTGCTTTACGGCTGCGGCGACGCGGTCATCGGCATCAATCCGGCGACGGACAGTGTGGCGCGGGTGGAGACGCTGTCGCGGTTGCTGGACGAGCTCATCCGGCGTTACGAAATTCCGACGCAGGCCTGCGTGCTGGCGCATTTGACGACGCAACTGGAGGCGTTGCGCCGCGGCGCGCCGATGGATTTGTTGTTTCAATCCATCGCGGGCACGGAAGCGGCGAACAAGAGTTTTGGGATTAATCTGGCGTTGCTCGCGGAGGGTCAGGCGGCGGCGCTGGCGCTGAATCGCGGCACGGTGGGAAAGAACGTGATGTATTTTGAAACAGGGCAGGGGTCGGCGTTGTCGGCGGGCGCGCATGGCGGCGTGGACCAGCAAACATTGGAGGCGCGCGCTTATGCGGTGGCGCGGAAATTTCAGCCGTTGCTGGTGAATACGGTGGTGGGGTTCATCGGGCCGGAATGTTTGTATGACGGGAAGCAAATTATTCGCGCGGGGTTGGAAGATCATTTCTGCGGAAAAATTCTGGGCCTGCCGATGGGCTGCGATGTGTGTTACACGAACCACTCGGAGGCGGACCAGGATGACATGGACACGCTGCTGACGCTGCTGGGCGTGGCGGGGTGCAATTACATCATGGGCGTGCCGGGCGCGGATGACATCATGCTGAATTACCAGTCCACGTCGTTTCACGACAGCCATTATCTGCGGCAGGTGCTGGGCTTGCGGCCCGCGCCAGAATTCGAGGCGTGGCTGGAAAAAATGCGCGTCACAAACAAAAGCGGGGCGCTGTTGAATGTGGGGAACGAACACGTCCTGTTGAACGATGCAGCAAGATGAACCATCGAGTCTGACCACTGCGAAAGCTCCGGGCGCGGGCATCGCCGGACGCGACCGGTGGATTGGGCTGACGCGATTTACGCCGGCGCGGATTGCGCTGGGTCGCACGGGCGGGAGTTTGCGGACGGAGGCGTTGCTGGATTTTCGCGTGGGTTACGCCCGCGCGCGTGACGCGGTGCAGAATGAGTTTAATGCGGCAGCGGTCGAGGAGGTGTTGCGCGCGGAAAAGATGGAGACGTTTCGATTGGCGACGCTGGCGACGGAACGTCGCACTTATCTTGCGCGACCAGATTTGGGGCGGCAACTTTCGGAAAATTCGCGACGTGAATTGCGCGAGCGCGTGGCGGTTTGGGGAAAGAGAGAACTCGCGATTATCGTTTCGGATGGATTGTCGGCGCTGGCGGCGGAACGGAATGCGGTTCCGTTGCTTGTGGAGTTGTTGCCATTATTGCGAGCGGAAGGATGGACGATTTATCCGGTGTTCGTGACGCCGTTTGCGCGGGTCAAGTTGCAGGATGAGGTTGGCGAATTGCTTGGAGCGCGACACGCGCTGATGTTGATTGGCGAGCGGCCTGGGCTTAGTTCGCCGGACAGTCTTGGGGCGTATTTTACTTTTCGACCGTGCGCCGAACGCACTGATGCGGACCGGAATTGTGTTTCAAATATCCGGCCCGAAGGCTTGCCGCCGGCGATGGCGGCGCAAAAGATTTCGCTTTTGCTTACGGAGTCGGCGCGGCGCGGAGTGAGTGGTATCGGGCTGAAGGACGTGGAGACGGAAGTGATCGGCGGCCTTTGACGGAGCGCGGAGCATTGCTCCGCATGTCCATTCAGAGATTTTCACGCAGAGCGATGCTCTGCGCTCCGGGGTTACGGCAGAGTCTGGGCGCGGTAAAAACGCGGGCCGGGCGAGACGGGATTGGTGTCGGTAAAGGAGAAGGAATTATTTGAAGCGATCACGGTCCCGAGCGGGAGCCAATTCAGCAAATTGGAGGAGGAGAAAATCTGGTAGCGCCAATCCATCGTGGCTTGCGCGCTTAATTGAACCGGGCCTTTAGGCAATCCGTTTAATTTGTTCAATTGAGCGCGCGGCGGCGGACCCAGCGGGACGAATTCGAATTGAGTGATGACGGCTTCCACGGGCAGACCGAGCGCGGGCGGGTTGCCGTTGTCGAGCCACAAGTTGAGATGGACCTGCTCGCCACCCGCGGGCGGAATTCCGTTGGTGATGTTCCAGGTTTCGAGAATATTGCTCGCCGCCGGCGGTGAAGCGAAGCTCCCATTCAGACTTTGGAAGGCGACATTGTTGGGCTGCCAGGTAAAACTATGCGTGGAGTTGGTCACACCAGCGGGCAGTGGAAATCTGAAGGTCTGTCCGGGATTGTAGGGTGCGATGGCGTAGTCAGCGACGTTGGAGGGGCCGAAGTCATACTCCCAACGCGAGAATTCGATATCAATTTCGCGCTCGTTATAGACTGAGTCGTAGCTGTAGGTGAACAGGCCGAGCACGGCGTTCGCATCGAGGAGATTGATGGGCGCGCTGACGGTGAAGCGATACTGGCCGTAGCCGAAATTGCGGTCGCTGATGATTTCGGCGCACTGCCAGCCGCTGTTGGTAGTGATCTTCAGGTGCAGATATCCCGAGGCATCTACCCACACGTTATTCGTGCTGTCTGAGAAATAGTTTGGACCGGGACCGGCCAAATTTCCAGAACTGGTTTTGACCGACCAACTGTAATTGGAAAAGTTCAATCGTCGCGCAGTGGGGGGAACGCGATTCGTGTAAACGTCCGCTTCAGCCTGCGGCGGGATGGTCAAACCCGGCAGGCCGTTCACGCACGATGGACTGTAATTTGTCGGCACGAGGAACACGGCGATTTGGGTGGCGTTTACGTCCGAGGGGACGGGCGCGATGTTCAATGACCAGGTGCCATTGGGATTGATCGCGGTCACCTGGGTGGCGCAACTGGGTTTGCTGTACCAATTTCCCGCGACGTTGATGAACACCAGGAGGCAATTGGTGGTGGGGTTTGCGTTCAGCACCACACCACTCATGATGCCGTTCGCTCCGTAGGCCGGAAGATTTGTGATCACGATGGACGGGCTGGCGGCCTGGGCTGGTGAAATAAAGAATGCAGACGACAAGCTGATCAAGACGGCGGCGATTCGGGAAACAACAATTTTAAGACTCGTTTGGATGAAGTTACTCTACACCCGTTCCCCGGGATGTCATTAGCAAAAAACCAGCGATAACGGATGAATTGACTCGCCAGGAAACGCGCCATTAACTAACCTTGTTGCAGTCACAACCACCCGATGCCCATCAATATTTCAATCGTGGAAGACAATGCCGGGATGCGCGAGAGTTTCGCGACGATGCTGGAGGAAACGCCGGGATTGCATTGCGTGAGCGCGCATCCGACGGGCGAGGACGCGGTGGAAAAACTGGCGGGGCAGAATCCGGATGTGGCGCTGGTGGACATTCATTTGCCGGGGATGAGCGGGATTGAGTGCGTGGCGAAGTTGAAGGCGCAGTTGCCGAAGTTGCAGGTGCTGATGCTGACGCGGTTCGAGCAGAGCGATTTGATTTTCAATTCGATTCGCGCGGGGGCGAGCGGTTATCTGCTGAAGAACACGCCGCAGGCGGAATTGATCCAGGCGGTGGAGCAGGTGCATGCGGGCGGCGCGCCGATGTCCATGCAGATTGCGCGGAAGGTGATTGATCATTTTCGCCAGATTCAACAGCCCGCGTCCGAGGTCGAGGAGTTGACGCCGCGTGAGCAGGAAATTCTGCAGTTGCTTTCCAAGGGTTATTATTACAAGGAAATCGGCGAGAGCCTGAACATCAGCTACAACACGGTGCGGACGCATCTTCAGCATATTTATGAGAAGCTGCATGTGCAATCGCGGACTGGCGCGGTGCTGAAGTTTTTGGGTCGGCAGTGACACGGGGACGTTGACCGGCTATTGTCCCTTTAAAGAATGGCAACCGCAAATCCCAGCATCGCGACGGCGACCGCCACGTCGCCGGGCGCTTCCGCGAAACGGTTGTTGCCCTGGCTGGTTGCGGTGGCTTTCTTCATGGAATCGCTCGACACGACGATTCTTAACACCGCCGTCCCAACCATCGCGCAGGCGCTGAAAGTGGTTCCGCTCAGCATGAAGGCGGTGCTTTCGAGTTACACGTTGAGCCTCGCGGTGTTCATTCCGATCAGCGGCTGGATGGCGGACCGGTTTGGCACGCGCCGGGTGTTTTCATCCGCGATCGGGCTTTTCACGCTGGGATCATTTCTCTGCGGCATTTCGAGCAACATCCATGTGCTGGTCGCGTGCAGGATTCTGCAAGGCTGTGGTGGAGCGATGATGGTGCCGGTGGGCCGGCTCACGCTCGTGCGGACGTTTCCCAAATCGGAACTCATCCGCGCCATGAGCTTTGTGGCGATACCCGGCCTCATCGGGCCGATGCTCGGACCGGTCGCGGGCGGGTTCATCGTCGGTTATTTTCACTGGCGCGTCATCTTTTTTATCAACCTGCCGATCGGGTTGCTGGGTCTATACCTCGTTTATCGCCATCTGCCGGACTATCGCGAAAAACAATCCCGACCGCTCGATGTCCCCGGGCTAATTCTTTTTGGTTCCGGCATTGCCTTGCTGTCGTACGTGTTGGAAGTCTTCGGCGAACACACTTTAAGCGGACGCGCCATGCTGGGTTTGCTGGCGATTTCCCTCGCGTTGCTTACCGGTTATGGATTGCGGGCAACGCAAATTGAGTTTCCGTTGCTCCGATTGACTTTGTTTCGCATACGAACTTTTCGCGCGTCCGTGAGCGGCAGTTATTTTACGCGCCTGGGAATTGGCGGCATCCCGTTCCTGTTTCCGCTGCTGTACCAGGTGGGCCTGGGTTTCACGCCGATTCAATCGGGCCTGCTCATGATGCCCCAGGCGGCGGCGGCGATGAGCCTCAAGTTGACGATGCCGGTCATTCTGAGGCGATTTGGTTACCGGGCCGTATTGATTTCCAATACCGTGATCCTCGGCGTGATGATTGGGTTGTTTGCCACCATTGGCGCAGGCACGCCGGTGTGGCTGATCGTCCTGCAGGTGTTTGCCTTTGGGTTTTTCACGTCGCTGCAATACACGAGCATGAACACGCTGGTGTTCGCCGACATAATCGAGGAACAGGCCAGCAGCGCCAGCACCATAGCCAGCACGATGCAGCAGATGTCCATCAGCTTTGGCGTGGCGACCGCGTCGCTGGCCACGGCGTTGTTCATTCCCGACCGCTTCCACACGAGCGCGCCGGAAATGATTCACGGCATCCACAAGGCGTTTCTTTGCCTGGGCGCGCTAACGGTTCTTTCCGCGATGATTTTTAGCGAATTAAAAGCCGAGGACGGCGACAGCGTCAGCCGGGGCAAGCCCCTGCAGCATGTCGGGTGAATTTATTTGCACCCTTTCCGGCTCGCCCAAAATCCGGGATGTGTTATGTTCCGATGACTTTAGGAACAGCATAATTTCAACAGCAAAAGGCAATGGAACGGTTTCAATTTCACCCGGTCATCGCCGGATGGTTTGAGCAAAAATTTGGCTCGCCCACGCAGCCGCAGGAACGCGGCTGGCCTGCGATTCAATCCGGCGCACACACGCTCATCGCCGCGCCCACGGGCTCGGGCAAGACACTGGCCGCTTTTCTGGCGGCGCTGGATGCGTTGTTTCGCGAAGGCTTGAAGGGAAGGCTCCAGGATGAAATCCGTGTGCTTTATGTTTCGCCACTGAAGGCGCTGAGCAATGACATTCACAAGAACCTCGAAGAACCGCTGGCAGAAATCCGCGCCGCGTTCAAGGCGCAGGACGGCAGTGACATCGCCGTGCGCGCGGAAGTGCGGACCGGCGACACTCCCGCTGCGAAGCGGCAGGCCATCATCCGGCATCCGCCGCATATTCTGGTCACGACGCCGGAATCGCTTTATTTGCTGCTGACCTCGGCCTCCGGACGGAAGATGCTCGGCACGGTGCGGACGGTGATCGTGGATGAAATTCATGCGGTGATTGGGAACCGACGCGGCTCGCATCTGGCGCTCACGCTGGAACGGCTGGCGGCTTTGGTTTCCGGGCCGTTGCAGCGGATTGGACTTTCAGCCACGCAAAAACCGATTGCGGAAGTCGCGAGATTTTTGGTTGGCGCGCAGAATGTGGATCGCGCAGGCAAGCCGCGTTGCGAGGTGATTGATGGCGGGCATTTGCGGGCGATGGACGTGGCCATCGAACTTCCGGGTTCGCCGTTGGAAGCGGTGATGTCCAATGAAGTGTGGGATGAGGTGTATCAGAAATTGGTCCAGTTGATTGAGGCGCACCGGACGACGCTGGTGTTTGTCAATACGCGGCGGCTGGCGGAGCGCGTCACGCATCAACTTTCGGCGCGGCTGGGCCACGATAAGGTGACTTCGCACCACGGAAGTCTTTCGACGAAATTGCGGCTCGATGCCGAGAACCGGCTCAAGCGCGGCGAGTTGAAAGTGCTGGTGGCGACGTCGTCGCTGGAACTGGGGATTGATATTGGCTCGGTGGATTTGGTGTGCCAGTTGGGCACGACGCGCTCCATCGCGACATTTTTGCAAAGGGTGGGACGGGCGGAGCACAGGCGCGGCGGCTTGCCGAAGGGCCGGTGGTTTCCGTTGACGCGCGATGAATTGGTTGAGTGTGTCGCGACGCTGCGTTGCGTGCGGCGCGGGGAACTGGACGCCATTCACATTCCTCCAAAACCGCTCGATGTGCTCGCGCAGCAGATCGTCGCGGCGGCGGCGAATGAGGATTGGGAGGAAAATAAATTATTCAAACTGGTCACGGGCGCGTATCCGTACCGCGAACTGGCGCGGGAGGAATTCGATGACGTTGTCCGCATGCTGGCGGAGGGTTTCAGCACCAAACGCGGACGGCGCGGCGCGTTGATTCATCACGACGCCGTGAACCACCGCTTGCGGGGCCGGCGCGGGGCGCAATTGGTGGCATTGACTTCCGGCGGCGCGATTCCGGACAACGGGGATTACCGCGTGGTGGCCGAGCCGGGCGATACGTTTGTCGGCACGGTCAATGAGGATTTTGCCGTTGAAAGCATGGCGGGCGATATTTTTCAACTCGGCAACACGTCGTGGAAAATTCTGCAGATCGTTTCCGGCACGGTGCGGGTGGCCGATGCGCAGGGCCAGCCGCCCGGCATGCCGTTCTGGCTCGGCGAAGGCCCGGCGCGCACGAGCGAACTTTCGGGGGCGGTGGCGAAATTGCGGGACGAAATTCAAAGCGTGATCGAGGAAAACAAGGGCGCCATTACGCCGTTGATCGCATGGTTTGTGGCCGAGGCGGCTGTTTCCGAGGCTGGCGCGCGGCAATTGGCGGAATATTTCAGTGCCGCATACCGGGCCTTGGGGGTGATTCCGTCGCAGAAGAAAATAGTGATGGAAAGATTTTTTGACGAGTCTGGAGGGATGCAGCTCGTGATTCATTCGCCTTTTGGCGCGCGGCTGAACCGGGCTTGGGGACTCGCGCTGCGGAAACGATTCTGCCGCTCGTTCAATTTTGAATTGCAAGCCGCGGCGACCGATGATGCCATCGTCCTTTCCCTCGGCACGCAACATTCGTTTCCGCTGGACGAAGTATTTCGGTATTTGAACAGCAAGAGCGTGCGCGAAGTGCTGGTGCAAGCGCTGCTGGACGCACCGATGTTTCCCATTCGCTGGCGGTGGAACGCGACCCGTTCGCTGGCGCTGCCGCGCCAACGCAATGGCCGGAAAATCCCAGCGCCGCTGCAACGGATGGAATCGGAAAACCTGCTGGCGGCGGTGTTCCCGGACCAACTGGCGTGCCTGGAAAACATCGTCGGCGACCGCGAGGTGCCGGACCATCCCTTGGTCAAACAGACGATTGAAGATTGTTTGACGGAGGCGATGGACATTGACGGTTTGGAGGAATTATTGCGGCGGATTGAAAGGGGAGAAGTTAAGTGCGTGGCGCGCGATTTGCCGGAGCCTTCGCCGCTCGCCCACGAAATTCTCAACGCGCGCCCGTACGCGTTTCTGGACAACGCGCCGCTGGAAGAGCGCCGCACGCAGGCGGTCTATACGCGGCGGGCCGGGGATTCAGCCGGGCAAAATGAATTGGGAATTCTCGACGCGGCGGCGATTGAGCGCGTCTGCGCCGAAGCGTGGCCGCAAGTGCGAAACGCCGATGAACTTCATGAGACGCTTTTGTTGTTCGGCGTGATGACGGAGGAGGAAATCCTTAAATGCGCGCCGCAGGGCAGGGCGCTGCTGGAATCACTAGTTGCTGAACAGCGGGCCGGCCAGTTGACTGCCGGGCGTACGTTTTGGATTGCCGCCGAACGATTGCCGCTGGTGCGGGCGGTTTATCCGGACGCGCAAAGTGAGCCGGCCTTGCGTCCGCCGGAGTCTGAATTGAAGCGCAAGTGGGAGCGCGCGGAGGCGTTGCGTGAATTAGTACGGGGGCGAATGGAAGTTGTTGGACCGACTACCGTTTCGGTGCTGGCGAAAGTTCTCTTATTGACGACTGGCGAAATTGAAGCCGCTTTGCTGGCGTTGGAGGCGGAGGGTTTTATTTTGCGCGGAAAATTTAATCCGGGCGCGCCGGAACTCGAATGGTGCGACCGCCGATTGCTGGCGCGAATCCACCGGCTTACGCTGAACCGGCTGCGCGCGGAAATTCAACCGGTGACCGTGGAGAATTTTCAGCGTTTTCTCCTCGCGTGGCAGCGCGCGGACGCGGAGCATCGCACGGAAGGCCCGGCGGGCGTGGAGACCGTGCTCGACCTGCTGGATGGAATGGAACTGGCCGCCGCCGCATGGGAGCCGGAAGTTCTGGCGCTGCGCGTGAAGGAATACACGCCGCAATGGCTCGACCAACTTTGCCTCACGGGCCGCGTGGGCTGGGGAAGATTGTCACCACCACAAAATCTGAATGGCCGTGCGGCGATGCCTTTGCGCTCGACGCCCATTTCCATATTCGACCGGGAGAAGCTGGCCACGTGGCTGGCATTCACCGCCCGCCCAGCGCCCGCCGATTTCACGCCCGACACGGAGTTGGTTTGGCAGACCCTTTCGCAATCGGGAGCGATGTTCTTTACCGAATTGGTTCGTGCGACCAAAATTCTGCCGTCACGCGTGGCCCAGGCACTGGGAGAGCTCGTGGCGCGGGGTTGCGCGACCTCGGATAGTTTTGAAGGCTTGCGCGCGTTGCTTATTCCTTCGGAAAAGCGCGCGCCCTTTGCCGATCTGGAACGCAAGCGGCGGCACAAAACGGTGACCAGCGTCGAATTTGCCGGCCGCTGGACGTTGTTGCGGAAAGAGTTTTTGACATCGCCTTCAGCGGAGGAAAATCCCGAGCGGCCCGGCGATGAAACGATCGAAACTTTCGCGCGCATTTTGTTGCTGCGTTACGGGATTGTATTCCGACGATTGCTGGAACGCGAATCACTGGGGGTTTCGTGGTACGAACTCGGTCGGGTTTACCGGCGATTGGAGGCCCGCGGTGAAATTCGCGGCGGACATTTTGTGAACGGCGTGAGCGGCGAGCAATTCGCGCTGCCCGAGGCGATTGGTTTGTTGCGCTCGATTCGTAAGGCCGCGCCGGCGAGAGAATTGACCGTCATCAACGCGACGGATCCCTTGAACCTGCTGGGTATTCTCGACTCTGGTCCGCGCGTCACCGCCATAACGGCGAACCGCATATTATTGCGCGACGGTTTGCCGATAGCCGCGCTGGTCGCGAATGAAATCCAGCCTTTGAACGAGTACGGCGCTGTTAGCGAATCCGCCGTCCGGCACGCCTTGACTATCGGGACAATGGCTCCGGCGCTAAGGCCGTATTACGCCTGAGCTTGCCGTCACGCGATGGCAGCGGCGGTTGAGTAGCCGCAATGCTGGCGACGGATACCGCGAGACTGGAAGAACCACCCGCTTTTCTCGTCAATTTTGCAGGTTCGGATGTTTTACTGGAGCTTCTTTAAGATTTTAGTTGCATTTATTCACCGGGCGTTCTAGTATCTTTAAAGATTTACCCCATTATGCTTGAAGCCAGATTGCTATCTGTTTCGGCTCCTATTTGGAGAAGTCCACGTAAAACCAGCCTCGGATTCACCCTTATTGAGTTATTAGTGGTCATTGCCATTATTGCGATTCTCGCAGGGCTGCTCCTGCCTGCGCTGGCCAAAGCCAAGGCCAAGGCATACCAAACTTCCTGTTTGAATAACGAGAAGCAACTGGAATTGGGGATGATGATGTATTTGGACGTCAATAATCAGACATTTCCGGGATGCGCCTCGCGCAACACGTACGGATTTCACACGGACGATTGGATCTATTGGCGCACTACCATGCCAGCCTACCCGGTCCAGAAAAGCCTGATCATGAGTTATGTGGGTGGGTTCAATACGAATGTATTCCGCTGTCCCGGGGACAAGATTGACAAGGACCGAATTGCGGCCAATACAGACGGCCAGGGAGTTTATTATTACAGTTACACGTTGACCAGCATCGGAATAGGCACGGGGCTTACTTCGATTAATAACGGCACATTCAACCCGTACCGGATGACGGATGTGAAGAACCCGGCCAGCAAGATCATGTTCGCCGAAGAGCAGTCAGTGTTAAGCGGTCCCGAATGCACTGATCCAACCGCGCCCGTGGTGGATGACGGACGTTTTGCCGCGCCGGGCGACGCGCTTACCAGCCGGCATAATAAAAGAGCCGACGTGGGTTTTGCTGATGGCCATGCTGCTGCAGTCATGCCGACTTATGCCGACTATGCGAATAACGTTCAACCCGAACTCTACTAGCAGAAGAGTAGATTGATGGGACCAAGAACTTTCAATCCGGAACGGCGGTCCGCGGGCAAGACTACCGCGCGGAAGTACTTCAACGAGGTTTGTCTATTGATGATATTGCTGGTGATGGGTTGCCATAAAGAAGCCCCTGATCCGGTCCAGCAACCGGCTGCAACTCCTCCCGCGGTCGAAGCCGCGCCCGCGCAATCCAGTGAAACGCCGCTGCCGCCACCACCACTGCCCAGCGCCAATGTAATCGCCCGTTCGGACAACAATTTGCGGGACAATGTGGTTGGGGAAGCAGATCCTTTTTTGACCGGGCAATTGCAATTGTTTGTACAACAAAACGGCCGATTGCCGCAAACCTTTGCCGAGTTTTCGGGAGCGCGCCTGGATAATGTTCCGCGGCCGCCCCCGGGCACGAAGTGGGTCATTGATCGCGCAGCCATGCAAGTCAAAGCGGTCGCCGCCAATTAATAAACAGTTTTGATTTATGTTCATCCGTACCTTCACGCAAATGCTCCAGTTAATTAGCTGGACAAGCGCCCGGGAATTTGGTAATAACTTTGACAATCACCTGGAAAAAAACAAAGCAAGCCCTGTCGGCCTGTGAGTTAAAAGCTCTGACGCATGCTGCACACTACATTATCGTGCGACGTTTTGCCTCGGTCCAGTTCTGGTCGTTATTGCCATTGTTCAGCCTCAAGGACCATTTCATCACACCAAATCAGCTTTCTGACTAACCACAAAATAAACCAACCCTTATGCGACTAACTAAATCCGCCCTTACGATTCTGATCCTTGGCGTCGGCTTGACGCTCTCAATGCCAGCCCGGGCACAGATTGGCTATTTGGATGGCCCATCGCCCATCCAATACGGCACGACGCTCAATGCCGCGTCTTTCACAGTTTCTTCGGGTGCGAGTGTGTTGGTGGTCATTTACGGCGGCAGAACTCAAGGAACTTCGCCGGCTTCTGATCCAGGGGTTCCGACAAATATGAAGTGGAACGGTCTCGCGCTGACAAAGGCGGTTTCTCAAGGCAGCATTGCCTCGACATGGGATGACAACGGGATTTATTATCTGATGAACCCGCCTCCCGGCTCCGGCTCGCTTTCCGCCACCCTCCCGACCGGTGTGAATCAAGTCTGGTGGATGGCTTACACACTGTCCAATGTTGCCACGAACATTGCGGTGGTGACCGGAAGCGTAGGGAGCGGCAGTGCTTCCACGGTCAACAACACGGTTCCCAACCTCATTGCCGGCGACTGGGCGGCTATTGCGTCCTCTGGAAGCGGCACCCCCAACAACGCCCTAACCATTGCGATTACTCCTGCCAGTGGTCCAACGGTGTTGGTCACCAGTTCCACTGCCAACGGCAACGCGGACATGACCTTTGGCTCAGTCTCCAACCTGCCTGCGGGCAACGACAACTTTAGTGCGACCACCACTGGAACCAGCACCACCCTCAAAATGGTATTGGCGGAGGCGGTTTTCACCGCCTTCCATCCCGCTCCCCCGGCACCCACTCTCACGGTGACGACGCCCACTCCTCCGGCGCAAGCGGATTTATCATGGACAGAACCGGCAAACTCTTTTCAAGCCAGCTTCATTTTGGAACGCGGCACGAATAACGGCGGCCCATACACCGATTTTACCAATGTCCTGAGCGCGACCGCGACAAACTTTGTGGACCGAAACGTTGTGAGCGGCACAACCTATTACTATGTGCTCGGCGCGGGAAATTTTAACGGCACGAACTTCTCCAGCCAGCAAACGGCCACCCCGACCGGGCCGCCCTTTGCTCCTGCCTTGGGCGCGGGAGCTTCCGGGGCCAGCAATGTCACTTTGCACTGGACGGCTCCTTTCGGCGCGACGAATTACATTGTCGAACGTTCCACCACCAGCGGCGCGGAAACGCAAATCGCCACTACGACCTCCACTACTTATACCGATACGGGATTAATTGCCGGAACAACCTATTATTACGAAGTTGAAGCAGTGGACCATGCAGGAACCAGCGGGCAATCCGACGAAGCCAGCGCGGTTGCATTGGCCTCAGGATGGCATTTGTTTGATAATTTCAGCCTCGACACGGTTGGCGCGCCATTGAATGGCCAGACCGGAAGCGCGGGATTGGGCTTGGGATGGACTAATTTGGGCGGCGGCAACCCCATCCTCGTTGCAAATAACGGCTCATTTGGCGGTGCGAATTTTGCCCAATATGCCGCCAATTCCCCCACCAGCATCGGTGATTACGAGGCAGGGTTGGGCATTGCAAGCAACAGTACCACTGCCACTGTCTTCCTGGAATTCAGCCTGCCAGGAATATCCGGCTTCGGCAATGTCACCGGTACCAATATTGTCGCGATGAATTTTGACATAGACAACTCCAGTCCCCCAGGCGCATTAACTGGTCAGTCGGCGACCGGACCAAGTGCTCAATTCAATTACGACAACAGCACCGGCTTCGGCTTTTTCCGTGTGCTCGGCGGCAACACATTTTATTATGCGACGATCTCGCCCACCAACACGCCTTATCTGCCTGTTCCCGGCAATCTCTATTATTTCTGGTTTGTGATCAATGCCGCGAAGGGCACGTATCAGGTTTATCTGGCCAATGGCAGCATGACCGGCACAAACGTGGACAGTGGCGGCCTTGGGGCGGCACCGACGCTGATGTGGGGCGCAAGCACAGCCACGACCAACGGCGTAGGCTCAGTCATTACTTATGGATTCCGAAATGTAACAGCCGGGGGTTCCATCGGACAACCGGTGAATTTCATCGGCACAGGCCCAGGCTCAACTCTGGGCTCTGTGGCGCAAAACGAATATGCCAACATTTATGTTGATCAAACCTCCCAGGATTTGGTCAATCCTGTCACCGGCGCTCCTCCCACGGGCACCCCGCAAATCTTTTCACAGCCGCAACCAGTGCAGATCTTCGCGGGGGGCACAGCGACTTTCTCCATCGTCGCTTCAGCCGGGGTCAATTTCCAATGGGAAAGCAATGGCGTGGCGATGGCTAATAACAGCCGGGTTTCCGGGGTGACCACCAGCACCTTGACCATCAGCAATGTGACAGCTTCCGACGCCGTCAATTACTCCTGCGTCATAAATAATCCCGCCACTTCCGCCTTCGCTTCCAGCTCTCCGGCGGCATTGACCATTGTGACTCCCAACGGGGCGTTTGAAACCAACCTGGCCGCCGCGGGGCCGGGCCATTTCTATGCGTTTGATGACACCGGCGATCCCTCGACTGGCGCCGAGGTTGCCTTCGATTACGTGGGCGCCGATAATGGGATTTACGGCACCGCCACCCGAAACGGCTTCGATGGCGTCGCGGGACCTCGCCCGTCACCGGACAATTTCCCGGGATTTTCCGCGGGCAATTCCGCCGCAGGGTTCGCGGCTTTTGCCGAACCGTCGCACGTGACCGTCAATTCGCCTTGGAATTTGAACACAAATACCGTCACGATCACGGCGTGGATATTCCCGACGTCGGCCCAGGACCCATCGACCGCGATTGTTTTCAACCGCGGCTCCGGCAACGATGTTGAAGGCCTGAACTTTACGCCCACCAGCAATTCAACACTGGGTTATACGTGGAACAACGATGGCGGATCAACGAGCTGGGATTCCGGCCTGCAGCCGCCCGTCAATCAATGGTCTTTCGTCGCCCTGGTGGTGACTCCAACCAATGCGACGATTGACATGATGAATACGAATGGTCAGTTTTCGAGTTCGTTCGCTTTTAATAATGTCCCGGCGGCGTTTGGCGGCACAATCATGATTGGCGACGATAGCGGGACGACCACCGGTGCGCGGACCTTCATTGGAGCCATTGATGAGGTGGGCGTTTTCAACACAGCGCTTACTCAAAGTCAATTGCAGGCCATGTTCACCAACGCATCAGGAGTCGAGGAATATCCGGCGACGAATACAATAGCTCTGGTCTCGCCCCAACCCCTTTATCCCGGTCAGACGGCGCAATTCTCCTCAATCGACGGAGGTTCCGTTCCACTCGCGCTTAACTGGCAGCTTGGCGGGGTAAATCTCACCGACGGTCCTTCCAGCATCGGGTTCATCTCCGGGTCCGCCACGGGAAGTTTAACCATTTCAAACCTGGCCGCTGGTGATGCCGGCCAGACATATAGTTTTACCCTGGTCGCGAGCAATGCCGTTGATTCCTACACGAGTACTCCCATTACTTTGACCGTGGCAACGCCCGGTTCAGCCCAAAATATTAATACCGTGGAAATCGAAGCCCAAGGCTTGGATTGGAATACCGGCGCCAGTTGGAGCGATGGCAATCCGGCTTCGGTGTCCGTTTACGCGGAGCCGGGAAGCACCTATTTTATACAACCAGGCACAGAGGAACGCTCTCCCGCCACCACTAATGCCGTGTTCCCCGGAGCAGTGATGGTGGTCGAAGGAAATGGCATCCTGATAGACGGCGGTTCGGCCGGCTTCGCCACCCAGACCACCACCGGCGAACTGCGCTTAAAGGAGTCGGGCACCGCGAATGGGACGAATTACGGCACCGTTTATGCCGTGGGCGGCACGGTGACTTTTCCTGATTTGCAATTGAACGGCGGCCAGATTGACAATGGGTCCTCAAGCGTGGTCGTGCTTAACGGCGAAATCGACGTGACAACCAACTCCACCATTTACGCGGATAGTGCCGCGGCGGCAAGCATACGCTCATTCCAGATCAATGCGTTACTGACCGGCACGGGGACTCTTACCTATTCCTTCCTGGGGAGCGCCTCCGATATTACGAACAACGATCTCATCATTTCCAACCCAGGGAATACGTTCTCCGGGCAATGGAACATTCAGCAGGGCGCGCTTTTGGGTAACGCGCCGAATTCCCTGGGTACAAATACCATTATGGTCGGTACACTTGGAGCACTTGAGACGACCTACAATCTCAATAACCCCAGTGGAAGCCTCTTCCTGAATGGTCAAATGTATCTGTACACGACGGATACATTCTACGGGCTTGCCATCAATGGCGTCAACGTTCCCCCGGGCACGTACACATTCGCCCAGTTAAACAGCGCCTACCCGGCGAACTTCCCGGCCACTTGGGACGTGCAGTTGGGGTCGGCCACGGGCACCAATACCGGCGCCGGCAACATCACGGTTTTGGCGAGCTTGGCTCCGGTATTTACTCAACAGCCCACATCCCTTTCGCTCTATCCGGGTCAAACGGCGCAATTCAGCGCCACCGTTCAGTTTGCGACCAACTATCAATGGTGGTTTACCAATCAGAGTAATGTGGGAATACAACTCGCGGACGGCGCCGGCATTTCCGGATCACAAACCACCAGCTTGACCGTTTCCAACGTCTCCAGCGCCAATGCGGGCACCTATGTCCTCATCGCCGGGGGCGCGGGAGGTTTTACCACGAGCAGCCAGGCCGCGTTGACCATTTTGTCACCTGGTTCCGCCACGACGATTACCACGACTGAAATCGAGGCTGTGGGTCTGGATTGGAATACTCCCGCCAGTTGGAACGATAACCTCGCGGCCTCGGTATCCGTTTACGCGAACCCGGGAAGCACCTATGAAATTGTGCCAGGCACAGAGGAACGCTCTCCTGGCACTATCAATGCCGTGTTCCCCGGAATCGTTCTCGTGGTCCAGGGAGATGGAGTGCTGTTGGATGGCAATAATGCCAGTTTCGCCACCCAGACGACTACCGGTGAACTGCGTTTGAAGGAGTCGGGCTCAGCGGCTGCCACAAATTTTGGCAACGTTTACACGGTGGGCGGCAGCGTGACCTTCCCCGATTTGCAGTTGCAGGGAGGCCAGATTGACAATGGAAATTCGAGCCAGGTTGAAATTGATGGCCAAATCGACGTGCTGGCCAACTCATCCATCTATGCGGACAGCGCCGCGGCGGCAAGCACTCGCTCATACCAGATCAACGCCTTACTGACCGGCACGGGCACGCTTACCTATGCCTTCCTTGGCACCGCCGCCGGATATACTAACAACGATCTCGTCATATCCTGCCCGACAAACACGTTCTCCGGACAGTGGGTTGTAATGGAGGGAGCGCTTGTGGGCAATGCCCCGAATTCCCTGGGCACCAATTCGATCACAATCCAGACCAATGGCGCATTGGAAACGACTTATAATCTAGCCGCGCCAAATGCCACTCTGACTTTGAACGGCCAGATGTATTTGCATACGGCAGATACTTTCTACGCAGCGACCGTCAACGGGACCGCACTTTCCCCGGGAACGTTCTCATTTGCC
>Ga0206967_1075_pt1 | contig 22056 bp, 18 predicted proteins | sample Alteio_BWOrgHeat_24_FD_153259 | JGI IMG/M metagenome (GOLD analysis project Ga0206967, IMG submission 153259) | Enriched cells from forest soil in Barre Woods Harvard Forest LTER site, Petersham, Massachusetts, United States -... | ecosystem: Environmental > Terrestrial > Soil > Temperate forest >...
GAGTCGTAAAAAGCGGCATTGCGCTGGCGGCCCGCGGTCCACGCGTCGAGGTGCTTCAGCTTGACGTTCAGAACGGCGGCCTGCAGCTCATCCAGACGGAAATTACCCCCGATGAAGGAGTGGTGGTACTTGGGCTTGCCCCCGTGCACACGCAGGATGTCCATCCGCTCGGCAAGAGCAGCATCATTCGTGACGCACATGCCGGCGTCTCCGAAGGCGCCGAGGTTCTTGGTGGGAAAGAACGACAAGCAACCGACGTCACCGAAGCTGCACGCCCGCTTGTGATCGGCATCGTCGGCGCCGATGGCTTGCGCGGCATCCTCGATGACCTTCAGTCCGTGCTTGCGCGCCACGTCCATGAGCGCGCGCATGTCGGCTGTCTGGCCATATAGATGCACGGGCATGAGTGCCTTGACCTTCCCACCCGTGCTCTTATTGATGAGATCAGCGCCACGTCGCTCGCACTGGCGGGTGAGGCAGTCCGCAACGGCCGCAGCGGACAAATTGAAGGTCACTGGATCGATATCACAGAACAGCGGCCGTGCACTCGTGCGAGCAGTCGTCCCGGCAGTGGCGAAAAACGTGAACGGACTGGTGATGACCTCATCGCCCTGCCCTATCTCCAGGGCCATGAGTGCGAGCAATAGCGCGTCTGTGCCGGAGGAGACCCCAATCCCATAGCGGCACTGGCTATAGGTCGCGATGCTCGCCTCGAGCTCCTTCACCGCTGGACCGAGAATGAACGCCTGGCTGGCGCATACCTTTTCGATAGCCGCCTGAATCTCGGCGGCGAGCAGCCGGTACTGTGGCTTGAGATCGAGAAGCGGGACCCGCATTCGTGGTTCGGGCTGCGGTTTCGCTACCGGCATTCAAGGACTCCGATCAGGAACATGGCCTCCCTCATCAATAAGGGTATGACCCCTTATATGAGGGTACTAATAAGGGTATTATATCTATCTCAATGAAAACATTGGCATTATTTGTCGATTCAAAGCAGGCTCTGCCCGCAAGTACAGCCTGGTACATCGATACCTTAGGCGAATTTCGCGGCAAGCAGGAACTCTATACGCGCCAGTCGCCGCAGAAGCTCAAGGTGCTCCGTGAGCACGCCCTAATTGAGAGCGCGGTCTCCTCGAATCGGATTGAGGGCGTCTCTGTCGAACCCTCACGCATACAAAGTGTATTGATCGCGACCAAACCCCTTTTCCGTGATAGGGATGAAGAGGAGGTCCGCGGCTATCGCGATGCGCTGGCGTGGATACACGAGCACTCGTCCGAAATTGTTGTTGATGAAGACGCTCTTAAGCGCATGCACGCCATGGCGCGAGGGCAGATATGGGACGCAGGCCAGTATAAAGAAAGGGATGGCGACATCATCGAGCGCTACGCCGACGGTAGGGAACGTGTCCGCTTCAAACCCACGCCTGCAAACGAGACGGCGGTTGCGATGACACAGTTAATCGACATGTGGAATCGATGCCTGCGGGAGAAGTGGGTGCCTCCAGCAGTTGCTCTGGCAGCGTTTAACCTGGATTTCCTTTGTATCCACCCGTTCAGGGATGGCAACGGGCGTGTATCACGCTTGTCCTTATTGTTGCAGACATACCAGGCTGGAATGGAAGTAGGACGCTATGTCAGCCTGGAGAGATTAATCGAGCAGAATAAGGATCGATACTACGAGACCCTCGAGCAGTGCTCAGCCCGGTGGCACGAGGGCAGACACGATCCCTGGCCCTTTATCAATTACATCCTCAGCATACTCAGGTATGCCTATCAGGAATTCGAGGAGCGTGTCGGTCAGATAGCCGAACCCAAGGGAGCCAAAGCAGAGCTGGTTCGCAGTGCAGCCCGTAAGCATCCCGGCGAATTTCGCCTGATCGATATGGAGCGTGCGTGTCCCGGCGTTGGTAGAGAGTGGATTAGAACCGTGCTCGCGCAGATGCAAAAGGATGGCGAGCTGGAATGTAAAGGCCGCGGTGTAGCGGCCCGTTGGTCTGTTTGCCCCAAACGGCGGTAAAAGCGGCGTGCTGCGCCACGAGCCGACCGCGCGTCAACGCTTGTACCCGTAATACTCACAGAACCAGTCGACAAAACGCCGTACGCCAACTTCGACGGGCGTCGCGGGACGGTAGCCGACATCTCTCACGAGATCCTCGATATCCGCGAACGTTTCCGGGACGTCGCCCAACTGCAGCGGTAGAAAATTCTTCTGCGCCTTGCGGCCCAGGCAATTCTCGAGCACTTCGATGTAGTGCATGAGGGGCACCGGCTGGTTGTTGCCGATGTTGTAGATACGAAATGGCGCGTTGCTCGAGGAAGGGTCGGGTGCGTTGCTCTTCCAATCCGGATCCGGTTGCGGAATTCGCTCCAATGCGCGCACCACTCCCTCCGCGATGTCCTCGACGAAAGTGAAGTCGCGCTTGTGATCGCCGTTGTTGAACACATCGATGGGCTTGCCTTCGAGGATGTTCCGGGCAAACAGAAACAACGCCATATCCGGCCGGCCCCAGGGCCCGTAGACGGTGAAGAAGCGTAGGCCGGTGGTGGGCAGCTTGAAGAGCGATGAATAGTTGTGCGCCATCAGCTCGTTGGCGCGCTTCGTCGTCGCGTACAGCGATAACGGATGGTCCGCGATGTTGTGAACCGAAAACGGCATGTTGGTGTTCGCGCCGTAGACGGAGCTCGTCGAGGCATACACCAGATGCTCGACGCCATTGTGGCGGCACCCTTCGAGGATGTTCAACGTCCCGGTGACGTTGCTTTGCACATAGGCGTGCGGCGCCTCGAGTGAATAGCGCACGCCTGCCTGTGCGGCGAGGTGCACCACTCGTTGGAACTTTTCTTTCTTGAAGAGCTGCGCGATCCCCTCGTTGTCGGCGAGATCGAGCTTCACGAAACGGAACGCCGGCAGCTTCTCGAGTCGCGCGAGCCGCGCCTGCTTGAGCGTGACGTCGTAGTACTCATTCAGGTTATCGAGCCCGACGACGTCATGGCCATGCGCCAGCAGTAGGTGCGAGACATGCGAGCCTATGAAACCCGCCGCTCCTGTAACCAGGATCTTCACAGACGCCCGTCCACCTGGGACGCCGGAAAGACTTGCTTGATGTCGTAGATCACGTGACTCTTCTTGCAGAGCTTGCGCACGCCTTCGGTGCCCAGATTGCGGAATTCTTTATGCGCCACGGCGATGACGGCCACGTCATAGCGTCGGGGCTCGAGACTACGGACGACACGCAGACCGTACTCGTGTTTGAGCTCGGCGTTGTCGGCCCACGGGTCGTAGATATCCACCTGGGCGCCGTTTTTCTGCAGCTCCCGCACGACATCCACCACCTTCGAGTTGCGGATGTCGGGGCAGTTCTCCTTGAAGGTGATGCCGAGCACCAGCGCACGCGAGCCGTTCACATGGATGCGCTTGCTCGCCATGAGCTTCGTGATCTGATCGGCGACGTACAGCGCCATGTTGTCGTTCAGACGGCGCCCCGCAAGGATCATCTCGGGGTGATAGCCGATCTCCTGCGCCTTGTGCGTGAGGTAGTACGGGTCCACACCGATGCAATGACCGCCGACGAGGCCGGGCTTGAAGGGCAGGAAATTCCACTTGCTGCCGGCGGCGTTCAAAACCTCTTCGGTATCTATCCCCAAGCGGTTGAAGATGAGCGCCAGCTCGTTGATGAGCGCGATATTGACGTCGCGCTGGGTGTTCTCGATGACCTTGGCCGCTTCGGCCACCTTGATGCTGGAGGCCTTGTGCGTGCCGGCGGTGATGATGGCGGAATACAGCTTGTTGACGAAGTCGGCGACCTCGGGGGTCGAGCCGGAGGTGACCTTCTTGATGGTTGGAAGCCTGTGTTCCTTGTCCCCCGGGTTGATGCGCTCGGGGCTGTAGCCGGCGAAAAAATCGCGGTTGAACTTCAGTCCCGACTCGCGCTCGAGGATGGGAACGCAAATCTCCTCGGTGCAGCCGGGATAGACGGTGGATTCATACACCACGACATCGCCGCGCTTGAGCACCTTGCCGACACTCTCGCTCGCCTTGATCAAGGGCGTGAGATCCGGCCGCTTGTAGTCGTCGATCGGGGTCGGCACCGTGACGATGAATACCTGGCAGCGCTTCAGAGCCGCGAGATCCGTCGTGAAGGACAGACGGGTCGCGCTCTTGAGCTCCGCCTTCGAGACCTCGAGGGTGCTGTCGCGGCCGGCCTTCAGCTCGGCGATACGGGCCGCCTTGACGTCGAAACCCGTCGTGTCGAAGTGTTTGCCGAACTCCACCGCCAACGGCAGGCCGACATAACCGAGTCCGATGACGCCAATGCGGCATTTACGCAAGTTGAGCACGATTTGCTTCCAGTACTGAGCGCCGAATCTGGGCGCGGAATGAGTATCAGGCACTCGAGCGATTCTGTTCCAGTGGGGTGGAGGCGGCAGCCGGTTGCCACAGGCACTTCCCGCCACTTGCCTTATCGATGGTAGTCAACATGCTCTCATGAGCAAGGATCTCTTCTTCTGTTGCCATCGTCACGCGCAGCGGCACGCCTGGCCGTACCAACGCCGGCCTGGGCCGGCCGCCGCTCGGGCTGCTTGCTGACATTGCACTATCGCTCAACGCCAGCGCGCCCTGGCCGCCCGTCATCGCAAGATAGACGTCGGCAAGAAGCCGCGCATCCAGCAGCGCCCCGTGCAGATCGCGATGCGAGTTATCGATGTCGTAGCGCTTGCACAGAGCATCGAGGGTGTTTCGCTGACCCGGATGCCTCGACCGGGCCATTGGGAGTGTGTCCAACACTCTGCAGAGCGACGCCACGGTCCTTGTCTCACCAGGCAGCCGCGCCAGCTCAGCATTGAGGAAATCCACATCGAATGCGGCGTTGTGGATTACGAGCTCCGCACCGGAAATAAACGCCACCAGCTCCTCGACGATCTCAGCAAACTTGGGTTTGTCCTCGAGGTCGGCCTGCTTGATGCCGTGCACTTCCATGGCGCCTTCGTCGATGGCGCGCTCGGGATTCAGATAGCGATGAAAAGTGTGGTCCGTCCTGCGCCGATTCAGGATCTCGACGCAGCCTATTTCGATGATTCTGTGACCCTCGGCAAACTCGAGTCCGGTAGTTTCAGTATCGAGGACGACTTGGCGCATGGGCCGCGAGTCTACCTTATCGGACGTTTACCATCAGGCGCTCACTATAGACGCGCATCACAGAGCGTCGATCGCTTCGTTGGCGAGCCGGTCGACGCGCTCATTCCCCGGCACGCCGGAATGCCCCCGCACCCAGTGCCACTCGATCCGGTGTCCCGCCGCCAGCTCGTCGAGTCTCTCCCAGAGGTCCTGGTTCTTGACAGGCTTGCGGTCCGCAGTGCGCCAGCCGCGGGCCTTCCAGCTCTTCACCCATTCGGTGATACCACGGCGCACGTACTCGGAATCCGTAAGGATACGGACCTCTGAAGGGCCCTTCAGAGCCTCGAGCGCACGAATCACCGCAGTGAGCTCCATGCGATTGTTGGTCGTCAGCGCTTCCGCGCCCGATAACTCCTTCTCATGCTCCCCGGACGTCAGTAATGCGGCCCAACCGCCTCGCCCGGGATTGCCGCGGCAGGCCCCATCTGTATAAATCTCGACGATGTTCATCTTGACAGGCTACAGACCCGAGCGCGTGGTGGGTTTGACGAGGCCACCGAGGACGGCCGTTTTTTCGCGCATACGCGGACGAATTGGCGTCAGCGTGTAGACGCGCTTACGTGCCTTGAGGAGGTAGGCGCTCGCGGGGAGCGGATGTGTGAGACCTCTGCGCAAAATCCTCCCTGTTCCTTCGCCCTTCGAGAGCCCTTTGCTCCAGGGGCTGCAATACAAATAACTGTGCTCCGCAACGACTTCATAGCCGAGTAGCACGAGCCACTCCCGCAAGCGCCTGTCGGATAGCACGCGACGCATCCCTGGCGGGAAACCACTGCGACTCCAGCGGGCACGCATTCCCCACAAACTCCAGGGCCGAAAACCTAGCACGAGCAATTGCCCCTCGCCCACTAGGACACGGTCCACCTCACGAACGATGGCATACGGATCCGCTGCGAATTCCAGTGTATGCGGCAATAGAGCAGCGTCGACCGAGTCACTGGTGACTGGTAATTGCGACGGTCTGCCGATTATGTCAGCGCCACCGGGAAATCCTTGGGCAGCGACTATTGTCTGACGGCGTGTGCGGCAGCACGACAGTAGATCTCTGGAGCTGCCCCATGCGCCAACCTGCAGGAATTCCCAGCCAAAAACGTCTTCCAGCGCCTCGCCGAGGAGCTCGGATTCGGCCGCGAGCAACGCGTGCCCGAGCGGCGTCTGCCACCACGCGGTGAGCGCGGCGTCCCGATCGAGAATGGCTGAACTGCGAACTGGCACGATGTAGTACTGGCAATAGTGTGAAGTTACCGGTTAAATTTCCGCCTCTGATCCAGTAGCGTCCCGAGCCGATGGCCCGTGCCGTCCGGCGCGGGGAAGTTAACACGCCGACAGAGGGTTTCGGAATTGGTGACGGAAACGATCCGACGTACGCGTCATGCCTGCCTATCCTCTGTAATTTTAGCGATCTGCGCGTGCGCGCACGCGCCCGCCGAGCGGCCCGTCGCGCGGACGGTGGAGCAGCCGGTCGTTCTCCCTGAAAGGCCCAGCAGCGCCGATCCCCAGACGCCCACGCCGCCCTCGGCCCAGCCACCGCTTGCGGTCGAGCCCTCACCACCCGCAGAGCCGACGCAGGTTGCAGGCCTCACTCCGGCGCAATATGCCGACCTGTTCGATCGCATGCGCACGGGGTTCAAACTCGAGGACCATCCCGATCAACGCAGCATCGATGAGCAGCTCAACTGGTTCGCCTCGAATCCCGATTATCTCGAGCGCGCCTTCGGCCGCGCCGAGCTCTACCTCTACCACATCGTCACGCAGCTCGAAGCACGCGGCATGCCGCTCGAGATCGCTCTACTGCCGGTGGTCGAGAGCGCCTTCGAGCCCTATGCGTACTCCCGCGCACGCGCCTCGGGGCTGTGGCAGTTCATCCCCGGCACGGGCTCCCGCTTCGGCCTGAAGCAGGACTGGTGGTACGACGGGCGGCGCGACATCGTCGAATCGACACGAGCCGCGTTCGACTACCTGCAAGCGCTGCACGATGAGTTCAACGGGGACTGGCTCCTGGCGATCGCCGCTTACAACTGCGGTGAGCTCGCTGTCGAGCACGCGGTAGCCGTCAATCGCGCGGCGGGCAAGCCAATCGACTTCTGGAGTTTGAAGCTGCCAGCGGAGACACGCGCCTACGTCCCGAAGCTGCTGGCCATGAAGCGTCTCATGTCCGATCCCGAGACCTACGGACTCTCGATCAGCCACATCCCGAACCAGCCCTACTTCACGCGCGTCGACACTCGGGGACAGATAAACCTGAAACTGGCAGCGGAGATCGCGGGCATCACTCCCGAGGAGCTCTACGAGCTCAACCCAGCGTTCCATCGCTGGGCCACGGATCCAGAAGGCCCGCCCTATCTGCTCCTCCCGGTAGATGGCGCACAGGTGTTCAAAGAAAACATTGCGCAGCTCAGCGAAGAACAGCGGATGGGCTTAACCCATTACACGGTCCACAAGGGTGACTCGGTCGTGTCGGTGGCGCATCACTTCGACACGAGCGTGAACGTCATTCGCGACTTGAACGGCTTGCCGGCGGGTCGTCTCACTGTGGGTACGGACTTGCGTGTGCCCTCTTCTGTGCAACTCCCGGCGAAGGTGATGCTCGCTGCCGCGCGAGTCGATGGAAAAGTCCGCGAGAACCGCAGGGAGCGTCGCGTGCGCATACAGGTGGTGCGCGCGGGAGAGTCACTGTGGACTATTGCGCGACGTCATGGCATCAACGTGAACACCCTCGCCTCGATGAACGGACTGCATCCGGGTGACACGCTGCGCGCCGGCCAGAGAATCCGGCTGTCCTCCAGCCATACCCCGTCGCACGCGAGCTCGAGGCGCCGTGTAGTCTACGTCGTGCGCGCCGGAGATACGCTCCGACAGATCGCCAAGCTATTTCAGGTGACGGTATCCCAGATCCTCGCCTGGAATGGGATGAGCTCCGAAACCGCTATTCTCAAGGGTCAGAAGCTAACGATCCGGGTCGCCAGCCGCGGCGGCTGAGTCTGCCTGCGCCTCCGGGCGCACCCTCCATCCGCTCCGTGGCCAAGACGGCCCTCCCTTCCTTAGTTACACTTCGCGTTTTGGGAGGCCCCTCTTTCATCGGGGCCCGGAGAATTTGCAATGGGATTTCTCGCTGGCAAGCGCGCGCTCATCGTGGGTGTGGCGACCGACCGCTCGATCGCATGGGGCATCGCACAGGCGATGCATCGGGAGGGAGCCGAGCTCGCCTTCTCATACCCGAACGACAGGATGAAGGAACGTGTCGTGCCGCTTGCGGATTCTCTCGGGTCAAAATTGACGATGCAGCTCGATGTCACGGTGGACGGGCAGATCGATGCGTCGTTCGATCTGCTCAAGCGTGAATGGGGTGGACTCGACATTGTCATTCACGCGGTGGCGTTCGCGCCGAGCGAGGCGATCAAGGGAAGCTTCGTACAAAACACCAGCCGAGAAGCCTTCCGCATTGCCCATGATGTATCGAGCTACAGCTTTACCGCACTCGCGCGTGGAGCACTGCCCTTGATGGCCGGACGGCAGGGAGCGCTTCTGACATTGTCCTATCTCGGCGCCGTGCGCTCCGTCCCGAGCTACAACGTCATGGGGTTGGCCAAGGCCAGTCTCGAGGCCAATGTACGATTCATGGCCGCGGACCTAGGACCGCAGGGTATTCGGGTGAATGCCATCTCCGCAGGGCCGATCAAGACGCTCGCTGCGGCCGGCATCGCAGGATTCCGCAAGATGCTGAATCACGTCGCGGAGGTTGCGCCTATGCGGCGGAACGTGACGGCTGAGGACGTGGGCAATGCAGGAGCGTTCTTATGCTCGGATCTTGCCGCAGGCATTACCGGCGAGATTCTTTATGTGGATAGCGGCTTCAACAGCGTCGGGATGAGCTTTCCGCAGGAGGCGGAAGGCTAGCGACTTCCGGCGTCGTCGGACCTTTTATTCGAAGGCTTTCGGATTCTTGCGCACGTCAGCCGTGCGCCTTACGTCTTCGAGATAAGCGGTCATATCCCCCTCGCCCAGACGCTCGACTTCCTGTCTCATGCGTCCAGCTTCCAACTCCTTGTTGGCCTCGCCGGAGTCGACGCGTGTCTTCGTCACGGCTACAACTGCAGCCCCACCGTTATCGAGTTTCAACGCTCGGTACTCGGCTTTGCTCGTCGGTTTAGGAACATTGAACACGAGCGTCCGGATCTGCCCCGGGACGGAAGGGTCACTCCGTCCGACAAAGCGCGCGGGCTCAGCGGTCACACCCAACTGCTTCGCAACATCCTCGAACGACATGCCGGCCTCGAGCTTGGCTCGGGCCGTCTCCGCAGCCTTGACGGCGGCGTCGGTGCCGTTTTGCTTCTTCAATGCAGTGACGATAGTGTCACGCACCTGGGCGAGCGGCTTCGGTTCCGGCTTGTGATGATCGAGTATTTTCACTAGCACGAGCCGGTCATCGCCGAGGAGCACGGGGCCTCCTATGTGACCCGTGGCAAGAGGTGAATCACCGAACACTAGTTCCTGTAACGCCGGGGCCGCCCCCAATGGGGCACCGCCCTCACCGCGCAGAAACTGCGGCACGTCGCCGGTCTGCAGCTTGAATTCCTTCGCGATCTCGTCGAGGTCGGCGCCGGGTTGCTCGAGCCGGGTCTGGAGCTGTTCCTGGATATCGCCGAACCGGTCGGTAGCGAGGTTGCGACGGACCTCGGCGTCGAGCTCCGATCGGGCTTCATCGAACGTTTTCGTCTTGCCGGGCTGGACCTCGTCGAGCCGGATGATGTGGTAGCCGAATTGCGTCTTGACGGGGCTGTGGATCTCTCCCACCGACATGCCGAACAAAGCGTCGGTGAACGGGCCGACGAAGGTGGTGCGGTCGGCCCAGCCGAGATCGCCACCGTTTTGGGCCGAGCCAGGATCTTTTGAATACTGCTTCGCGAGCTGCGCGAAGTCTTTACCTGCCTTAGCCTGCGCGTAGACGTCCTCCGCCAACTTGCGGTCAGCCGCGTCATCCTTAGTCGCCGTAATCAGGATATGGTGTGCGTGGCGCCTCTCCTGCACCACATAAGTGTTTTTGTTCTTGTCATACGCGGTGTGCAGCTCGGCATCGGTGACCTGCATCTGCGCTGCGAGCTGGTCGAGGCGTAGCTCCGCGTACTGCAGATGCGCGGACTCGGGGGTCATGAATTCCGCCTGGTGCGCCTTGTAGTACGCCTGCACGGCAGCATCATCGACCGCGGCTCCCGGGAACTTATCGATAGGGAAGGTGGCATAGCGCACTTCACGCTGCTCATTCTGGAGCGACTGCGCCTGCGCGATCTCGCGAGGCGTGAGAAAGTCGGATCCCCGAATGCCGTTCTCGAGCTGCGTCCTTTGCAGGGAGCTGCGCACCTCGCTTTCGAATGCATCGACGGAAAGTCTGGCTTGCGCGAGAGCGACTTTCGCGGCCTCCGGCGAATACTTCCCTTCGATCTGGAAGGCCGGCTCGTTGCGGATCGCCTCCTGTATGTCAGCGACGGTGACCCGGTAGCCGAGATCGTGGGTCCTCTGCGTAATCAGCGCGTCCCGAATCAGGCGTTCGAGAACCTCGTCCTGGAAACGCGATCGCAGCACAGCCGGCAGCTCAGCGCCACCGAAGCTCTGTTGCATCCGGGCCTCCTGCCGGCCCCAGGCGTCGCGCGCCTGCTGGATAGAGATTTTCTGTCCGCTCGCTTCGGCGGCGTAATTGGCGTTGTCGACGTTGAGGTTCACGATGCCGTAGGCGCCCCACGCGGCGAATACGAGCGCAAGAGCGCCCAATACCACGTAGCCGAGCCATTTATGGCGGTGGAGACCGTCGCGGATGCTCTGAAGCATGGGTTCAGTTGCTGGTCAGTTTCGGGATGGGAATGGTGAATAATAGCAAAAGCGCGCTGCCAGCTGTCCGGTGCACTAATCGGTAGCCTGCTGATCACGACCCTGGTGCAGCCGCACGAGCCCTGGAATGAGGCCGATATGAATTCATGGGTACCCTTGAGCTCCGCAGATCTGCATGCCGAGGTCAATCCGCTCGGGGCGCAGTTATCCATTTTACGCGATCGTAGCGGCCGCGATCTGCTGTGGGATGGCGATCCATCGATCTGGAGCGGGCGGGCGCCTATCCTCTTTCCCATCGTTGGCGAGCTCGCGGGCGGCAGCTATCGATTGGGGGCGAAAACGTATCGCCTTTCCAGGCACGGCTTTGCGCGTGGCAAGACATTCGAGGTCGTGGCGACGACTGGGACCACCGCCACCTTCAGGGTGAAGGCCGACGACGCCACCTGGCAGGTTTATCCCTTTCACTTCGAATTGGATGTGCACTTTGCACTGAATGGCCCGACACTCGTAGTGAGGACCTCGATCCGGAACACGGACGTCGGAAACATGCCAGCGAGCTTCGGCTATCACCCCGCGTTTCGTTGGCCACTGCCCTACGGGCGTGACCGTCCGTCACACTTCATCGAGTTCGCCAGCGATGAGCCCGCTGGGATCCGGCGTCTCAACTCCGCTGGCCTCCTGACACCGGACCGCTATCCAACCCCGGTCTCCAACAGGCGCTTGATGCTCGAGGATTCTCTATTTCAAAATGACGCGGTCATCTTCGACCAGGTGCGCAGTCGATCCGTCACCTATGGCGCGGATGACGGTCCTTGCATCCGCGTGAGTTATCCGGATGCGTCCTATCTCGGTGTCTGGACCAAGCCGGGGGCTCATTTCATCTGCATCGAGCCCTGGCGCGGCATCGCGGACCCCGACGGATTTTGCGGAGACTTCACGGCGAAGCCGGGCGTGTTCGAGGTGAAACCCGGCGATGTTGAGTCGATGGAGATGACCATTACGTTGTTGGGCGTTTGATACTATCGAGCGTTCGAGGAATCGCGTGATGAGCCGTCAGGCCACCGCGTGCTTCATCAATCACATTCTCCACCTAACAGGCCGCTTTTCAGCTCCGGGTTCGGCGGCGTCGCCCCGAGCCAGATTGCGAGGAATGCCCGCGCAAAATCATCACCGCTGATCGTGCCCTTCACGACTGCGTTGACGCTCACCTGAATGCCCCCGCCGGGCAGACGGATGAACGTGAGGCTCTGGCCCGTCTTCACATCCGACATCCAGGAATTGAGCGTCGCAATTCGCCCGCTGAGTGCGGCCACCTGCTCTTTGGCGGCGCGCTCAAAGCCCTCGCTCCAGGCCTTTCTCAGATCATCGACATCCACATTGCGCACGAAGTGGAGGATGAGCTCGGCCGGTGTGTTGGGCTCGATGAGAGGCTGTGGATCGTGCGACGGGTGGGCTACATACAAGGCCGCCACGTAGACGTTCACCTTTAGGAAGGTCACCTTGCGCATTCCCAGGCCATTCAGAGTGAGATCACTGCCATTGACCCGGAGATGCTCCGGAAAATCGACTCCCTTGCACTGCTTGGCCTGCGCAGAGCTCAGGGCCATCGCCAGCAGCAGACCTGTCAACAACGCCATGCGTCTCATGTCGGCTCCCATCATGTTGATTTTTCAGTTGTTGACCTGCCCCTTGGAGGTGAGTGCATTCATAACATCGCGCAGAAACTGCGGGGCCACGGGCTTGGTGAGGTGCAGGTCAAACCCGGCTTCATAGGCATTGTGTAGATCATCCGGCTGTCCGAAGCCGCTGATGGCGACGAGCTTCGGTGGATGATCGAACGCCAATGCGCGCACCCTGCGCGCCACCTCGTGCCCGTCGATATCCGGCAGACCTATGTCAATGAGCGCAATGTCCGGTCGCCACTCGAGAGCGACCCTCACGGCCGCTGCACCCGTCGCCGCTGTCCGTACAGTGTGCCCCTCCAGAGTGAGCATGGTCTCCATCATTTGCCGGCCGTCCTCATTGTCCTCCACCAACAGAACGCGACGGCCTTCAGATCGTGCGGCCGGCTGCTCAACCGCCGGCAGGCGGCCGGGTGCCTGCGTAATCGGCAAGCGCACGGTAAATGTAGCGCCTTGCCCGCGGCCCGCGCTGTACACAGTCACCTCGCCACGATGCATTTCCGCGAGACGCTGCACGAGAGACAGGCCGAGGCCGATACCACCCTGCGGACGATCGAGACTCTGCGGCCCCTGCACGAACAGCTTGAAGATATGCGGGATTTCTTCGGGTGCGATGCCCTGCCCCTCGTCCCGGACCTGGAGAATGGCTTCACCGTCTTCGCTGCTGACTCGAACGTAGATACGCTCGTCGGGTGCGGAGAACTTCTCGGCATTATCCAAGAGGTTCAACAGGATCTGTTCCATGCGGGCCCGATCGGCCTGGACCCAGGCGCTCGAGAAATCCGCTTGCACGCGCGATGACCGGTTACGTCGTGTCTGCTGCCAGGTATGCAGAACCCGCTCGGCCAACGCCGCCAGATCCAGCCGCTCGCACTGCAGGTTCACCTTACCCATGGCCAGCCGACTGACATCCAACAGGTCCTCGACGAGCCGCGCCATCTGCTGGGCCTGCCGTTCGATGACTTCGTGCGCCAGCAAAGCTGCAGCGGCTCCCGGCTTGGAGAGTCGTAGCACATGGGCCGAGGCGACGATGGAGCTCAGGGGATTGCGTAACTCGTGGCCCAGCATCGCCAGGAACTCGTCTTTGGCCTTGTCGGCGGCGAACAACGCACGCTGCTCCCTTTCACGCAACATCTCCCGCTCCTGTAACGAGGCAGCGGCCTCCTCCAGAGCGGAGGCAACTTCAAACACCTCCCGCACATGCGGATCGCTCCTGACAGCGGTGAGCGCAGCCGGCTGCGGCTCACGGCCAATGCGCCTGGCGGCGGCCGCGAGCATCGCTATCGGTGCGGCGATGTAATGGGAAAGCCAGTACGCAAACGCGAGCGCCGACAGAAGCGACACCAGCGTTCCTAGAATCATATAGAGCGAGGCCCGATAGGCGATGGCATCCATCTCGCCGCTCGGGATCGAAAGACCGACGGTCCATCCCGTGAACTCCGACGTCATATATGCCGTATACGCATCCCTACCATCGAGTATCTTGCCGTGATACCACCCCTCAGGAGTTTGGTGGATGGCAGCCCAGAAACCCGCCGATACTCGATCGCCATTGCTCGCCTTGGGCCGCCGCGCTATGAAGTGGCCGTTCCTGTCGACGAGAGCGACGACCCAGCTCTGCGGATACGCCCCGGCATCAATGAGCTTTGCCAGCGCTGCGGGCTCGACGATGAATTCCAGGACGTAGCGCAGTACGCCATCGCGCATCACCGGCAGACGGACGGCCAGACCCGGAATACTCGATACCGGGCCGGGGTTGAGGTTGCCGATGAATGGCCGCTTTTCGGCAATGACCTGTTGAAAGCCGGGATTGTCGATCTGCGCTTCGTTGGGAAGCCGGGCCCCAAAGGGGAAGCGCAGATTCATGAGCTGTTGCCCCAAGATGTCCAGAAGCAGCACATTGCGCCAGTCCGGCTGGGAGGCCAGCACCCGTTGCGTCTCCTCATGGAAGCTCTTCAGGTCGCCCTCTTCGAGGCTGGCGGAAGCCGCCAAGGCGCGCAGGGTGCCCAGGTAGCCGAGTATTTGGGAGTCTACGGCGGTTAGAAACGTACGATTGCGGGCGCGCGCAGCCTGGCGGAAGGTGTCCTTCTCATGCTCGACGAGGAAATAGCCGAGCACCAGGGACAAGACCAGCACCGGCACGACCCCCACAGCGGCGAGCAGGAGCAGCTTGGATCGCAGATGGGGTAGCGAGGACACCGCTACATCTTAGCAGGCAGCCTTAAATCTGGATCTTCTGCCAGGCGCCCGAACGCCATCGCAGGAAAAGCGTGACTCCAAGCACCAGCACGTAAAACAGCACCGCGACCCAGCCGCCGACCGCACCGAATCCGAACTGCGGCAGGAAGTCCACCCAGCCCTGTCCCGGCGAAAACGTGAGAGCGTGTGCAAACGGCACGAAGAGAAGCCATGACAACGGTAAAACGAGCGCAGCAGGCACGATCACATCTCCGGCACCACGCAGGCACATACCGCTGCCGAGATTGAGGCCGTCGAAAAACTGGTAACCAGCAGCAAACCACAGCAGCTGCGTGCCGAGCACGACCGCCGCCGCCGACTCGGCGTCATGCGCTCCAGTGAAGAAAGGAAGAATCCACGGCCCAGCCAGAGCGAGCAGCACTCCGATCCCGCCCATGTACAAGGCGGCGAGTAATATCACGCGAGTTCCAACACGCATCGCCCAGGCGCGGCTGCCAGCGCCAATGGAATGTCCGACAAGGGTGGTGCCGGCCGAGGCGATGCCGAATCCAGGCATGTACGCGATCGACGTGAGTGTCATCACCATCTGTGTCGCAGCTCCCGCGGCGGTACCGAGGCGGACCTGCATCATCTGAAATACCGAGAAGCTGAGTAGATCCGCAGCTGGCATCGCTCCCATGGGGAAGCCGAGCCGGAACTGCTCGCGCAGGCGATGCCAGCGGGGACGCCACATCAGATGCGATTTGTACTCGCGACGGTAGTCCGCGCCCAGGAAAATAACGATCGCGAGCAGCAGGCCGAACGCCTGCGCCACCGTGCTGGCCCAACCTGAGCCTGCCACACCAAGACCGAAATGGAAGATGAACAGCTCGTTGAGCAAGCCGTTCACGACCGCCGTCGCGCTACTGATTACAACTGTTATTCCCGGACGGCCGATGCCGTTGAAGAATCCCATCATGGCCCATACGGCCGTTCCGAATGAAGCACCCGCCACGCGGGGAAACCAGAACGCGGACGCGAGCTGTTCGATTTCCAGATCGAAGCCAAAGGGCTTCAGAATGAGATCACCCGCCCCAGCAGCAACGATGTACAGAGGAGCCGCGCACAACGTTGCCCATAGCGCGCTCCATGTGGCCCGTGCCGCTCGCTTGTAGCGCCGCGCTCCCTGGGATTGGGCCACGATCGTCTGCACAGCCATTCCGACGCCGCTGAGCAACAGCACGACTGCGACGATGAGCCACTGAACCGCACCGACCGCAGCGAGTGCTTTGGTCGAGATACGCCCGATGAACCATATGTCCGTGAGATTGAGGACAATTTGCACGGCGCTGTTCGCCATGAGCGGCAAGGCGAGCGCAAGCACCGCACGTTGATCAACATGCGCGTGTCCTGCGGCATCGATCCGCTGAGCGGGCAGGCGTTGGGTGCTGGTGGCTTGCGTTGAGATATCCATAACAGATGGAGCGCCTCGGCTGAACGTTCATGCTCGCCGGGGATCGCTCGAGTGCGCGTTGACTCGGGGGTGAGGCCACATTCTCGCACACTCCCAGAGCGCCCTCCAACTGGTGACGCTAGGCGTCATCGTCGATGACTATCGACATGACACGGTAGGATAGGCGAGCTGCCTAGGCAGGCCAAAAGCCGACTATAATGGGTTCTACGCCACGTATAGGCCGGAGTTTCTTGGCAGAAGCGTACTTCCGTAATGCGATCCATGAGGCGAAGGCCATGCGGTTTCTAGTATTCCAACATGTCGACGTCGAGCATCCGGGCATCTTTCGCGAGCTCTGGCGCGCGGCAGGGATCTCATGGACCACTGTGAAGCTCGACGCGGGCGAGCCGATCCCTACGGATCTCGGCAGTTACGACGCGCTCGTGGTGATGGGCGGTCCGATGGATGTCTGGCAAAAGGAACTCTATCCCTGGCTCGCGCCGGAAGTAGCGGCCATCCGCCGTTTCGTGGTCGATCTGCGCCTGCCGTTCCTGGGCGTATGCCTCGGCCATCAGTTGCTGGCCGAAGCGCTCGGCGGACACGTTGCACTCGCGGGGGCCTCGGAAGTAGGCAACTCACCCGTACGACTGACTGAACGAGGGCTGACCGATCCTCTATTCGCGGGACTCCCCTCCCCTCTCACGACCTTCCAGTGGCACAGCGCGGAAGTCAAAACCCTGCCCGCAGACGCTGTTGTGTTGGCAGAAAGCAATCTATGCCGGGTGCAAGCCTTCCGCTGGGGACCCCACGCCTACGGCCTGCAGTTCCACGCCGAAATCACCGCCGAGACGGTCGAGGACTGGGGCCGCATTCCCGCTTACCGCGCCTCCCTCGAGAGCACCCTGGGCCCCGGGGCCGGCGAACGCCTGGCAGTCGAAACACTTACCCTGCTCCCCGGCTTCAATCAAACAGCAGCCCGCCTGAATGACAACTTCCTGGGCGTGCTCATATGAGACGCGATATGAGACGCGACACGTCGCTCTTGCCGCAGTTGTAGCGGAACGCGGCTCCATTGAAGGTGCGAAGGCATAACGGGAAGTGGATGAGGCTGCGGCAGACTGCGGCTGCATTGAAACACGATGCCACAGCTCCCCGAGTACGCCATATTGCGGCATTATTAAGGGGCACTCGAAGGCGGGCCGGCTCTATGTTCGGTGATGAGCACAGCGACCCCCGGGTAAATGATCACATGCTTCCAAGAACGGGCTGGGGGGGCCACTACTCATGAAATCATGTCAAGTCGCTGCACTCAGGCTGCTGCTCGCAGTCGCGTCGATCTGCGTTTTCGCCTCACCGATGGCCTGGGCTGGTACCGCAGGCCCCCTGGAAGGTTTCGCGGATGTCAGCGGAGTCCGGCTGCAATTTCTCGACTGGGGTGGTAGCGGGCAGGCGCTCATCTTCCTTCACGACAACGGTCAGAACGCTCATAAATTCGATGATCTCGCCCCTGCTTTCACAGATCGGTTTCATGTCATCGCGTATTCACGCAGGGGAGCGGGCAGCTCACAAGCCAATACTCCATACGACATTGCCACGCTGACAGAAGACCTGCGGGGCTTGATGGACGCGCTGGGTATACAAAAAGCCAATCTGGTGGGCCATTCATTTGCCGGCGCCGAGATCACCCAGATGGCTGCCGCTCACCCTGAACGAGTCCATCGAATCGTGTATCTCGACGCGGCTTACGACTTCTCAGAGTCCGATTACCGCGCCGCGCGCGCAGCGCTCCCGCCCTGGGTGTTTGCACGGCCTGAGAGTGCAATGTCTTCGTTCGATGCGTACCGCTCTTATGAAAGGACCAACTGGTACGGCGAGCTGGACAACATGGCGCGAGTCGAGGCGTATCTGCGTCAAAACGTGGTCATCCAGACTGACGAACGCGTGAAAGACCGACCGCTGCCGGAGGTAAACAACGCAATCATCTCCACATTTCTGGCCAGCCCACGGAACTACATGCGTGTGCGTTGCCCGGTGCTGGCGATCTATGCAGACTATGTTCTTGCTATTCATTCCCAGGATCCCCAGCACCGTCACGACGCCCTCGCCTGGGAAGAGCATTATTGGCACCCGTTCCAGGCGAAGTCCATCGATCGGATCCAACGTGAGGTGACCAACGTAGAAATTGCCCACGTGCCGGGCAGACAGGTCAGTTTCTTCCTGACCCACCGGCCGCAGGTGGTGCAGCTGATGCAACAGTTTTTGAGTCATTCGAAATGAATCACTGTACCCCTGATCCTCTACACTATGAGCGAACGCCCTACCAACGATGCGGTCGCAGTGGTCTGAAGCTGCCTCGAGTGTCGTTGGGGCTTTGGCAGAACTTCGGGAACGCTCACTCGCTCGACAACCAGCGAGCGCTGCTGCGCAGGGCATTTGATCTGGGCATCACTCACTTCGACGCGGCTAACAACTATGGGCCGCCTCCTGGATCGGCCGAGGAGAATCTGGGCCGTGTGCTGCGTGAGGATTTTGCCGGTCATCGTGACGAGCTGATCCTTTCCACGAAGGCGGGTTACCGCATGTGGGAGGGTCCGTATGGGGAGTGGGGCTCGCGCAAGTATCTCCTGGCCTCGCTGGATCAAAGCCTCGAGCGTCTCGGTGTCAAGTACGTCGACATTTTCTATCACCACCGATACGACCCCGACACGCCGCTCGAGGAAACCATGTCAGCGCTCGCGGATGCAGTGGGTTCGGGACGCGCGTTATATGTGGGTATCTCCAATTACGATGCGGAGCAGACGCGGCGCGCGGCGGCCGTGCTGGCTGATCTCGGTATCAAGCTCTTGATTCACCAGCCCCTCTATAATTTGTTCGATCGCTGGGTGGAGCCTGAGCTCCTGCCAACCCTTGCGGGCCTTGGAGTCGGGTGTATCCCCCTTCTCGCCGCTCGCCCACGGAGTGTTGACAAACCGTTACCTCGCCGGGGTTCCCATTGACTCGCGCGCATCCAAGTCGGGGCTGTTCCTGAAAGCCGATCCCATCGCCCCCGAGGTGCTTGAAAGCGTACGGGCGCTAAATGAAGTGGCGCTGGCGCGCGGAGCCACGCTCGCCCAGCTCGCGGTGTTATGGCTGTTGCGTCGCCCCGAAGTCACCAGTGTATTGATCGGGGCCAGCCGAGTCAGCCAGATCGAAGATATTCAAGGCAGTCTGTCGCAACCGGCTCTGTCGGCCGACGAGCTGGCGGCCATTGAGAGCATCCTGGCCCAGCGGAAGTCGAGAGACAGGCCGTGGAAGGGGTAGAATGCGGCTTCAATGGAGCCACGGCAGGCGTTCCAAGGGCGTTGCGCTTCGGCCGCTACGGACAACCAACTCGGACAAGGCAGTTTCTCACCGGTTCAAGATTCCCGTTCAGGTGCCGCTACCCACTAGGGCCATATTGGGGAGTGAATGATGGATCTCCGCAGTCTGCTCAACGCGTTGATTCAGGGAGCCGAGGTGAGCGTTCTCTCCAAGATTGAACCCACGGAGCCCAGGGGTTCGGCCCAGCCTGGTCCCATCCCCTTCCCCCAGCCCGGTGGTCCGCCAAGCACCTTCTCCCAGCCCACTCCAACCGCCCCCACCCAGCCCAGTGGTCCTACCACTCTCACCCAGCCTGGTCCCACTGCCCAGGCCGGCCCAGGCATTGCGGCCCAGCAGCGCGTCTCGCCCTCCATAAATCTGCCGCCGGTGCCAGTGAGCGGCTCTGCGGACGTTTACCATGGCGCAGACGCCCCCACCTCGACCAGCCTGCTGGGCCAGAGCGGTGTCGGCGCCTATACCCAACTGCTCAACGTCCTCGCCACTAACGAGCTGGACGAAAAGTCCGCCGCCCAGCTGACAAACAGCTTGGGGAATGCCTCCGTCACACTGAAGTCAACTTATTACGAAGCCGTGTCGCGACTGCCGACTCAGCTACAGCAAAAAGACTGGGGCTTTTCCGTCTCCGGCGGCCGTCTGGTTTTCACGGCGGGTCAGGACGAGCTGTCAGCTCAGGATCTCGCCGACCTGCAAAAAGCATTCGCCGGATCAAATGTCGAATCGGCGGCAAAACAAGTGGCCGCCGCGATCACAGCGATCGAGCTGATGCGGCAGTCGGGAGTGGATTCCGGATCGCTTGCGTCAGGTCAGTTTAAAGCCGACGAGACCAACTTCAGCGACGTCGTCGACCTGCGCGCCTACATAACCGCAACCACACCTGGGGGTAAATACAGCCCGAATAATGTAATAGACCCCGCAAATCACGCGAGCCAGCCTCACACGAACGCTGTAAACGAACCTCAGATACCCATCATTCTCGGCGGAATGGATCTGAGGCATCTGATTACCGCAAGACCGGACTTCCACAAGGCAAATGGTCCGGCGAAGACCGATGAGCCGGATGAATTCGAGGCGCCTCCCGAAAAGCAAGAGTGCGGCACGTTGCACGGCCAGTGCTCGTGCGGTGAAGTGCGCTTCGTAGTCGAAGACACGTTTGATTACGCCTTCTACTGTCATTGCTCGCGCTGCAGACTGCGCACTGGATCCGCCTTCGCGGCTATCGCAGGAATCGGCGTAGACAAGGTGCAAGTCACTGCCGGTAGCGATCACCTGTTGATTGAGGGGGAATGCTCGGACGGTTACAGCGCTCGCTGCAGTCGATGCTACGCATTCTTATTTGCCGTAGTTCGCGACCGGCAGTATCTGCACATCAGCTTAGGCACACTCGTTGATACACCGAGCCGGGCGCCCGATCATCACATTTACGTCGGATCCAAAGCGCCGTGGTTTCAGATTACCGACGGGCTGCCTCAATACGACGAGCTGCCCTGATTTTAAGAGTCCGAGACGACGTTGACGCGATTGCGTCCTGCCTCTTTGCTGATGTACATAGCGCGATCGGCCCGTCCGAACAGTTGATCGGCGCAATCTTCGGAGCCCGGCAGGCATTTGAGCGCCGTGACGCCGAAGCTCGCTGTCACTGAGACCTGAGCAGTCCCCACCGAAATGGGTGTCGCAGCACACTCACGACGAATCTTTTCGGCTACCTCGGCTGCGAGAGCGAGAGGCGTCTCGGGCAGCACGAACACGAACTCCTCACCACCCCAACGTGCGATCCAATCGCTGGCTCGGAGTAAGCGTTGTGTGTGATGGGCGAAATCTCGCAACACTTGGTCGCCGAACGCGTGCCCGTGCCGATCATTGATCTGTTTGAAGTGATCGAGATCCGCCACGACCAGAGCGAGCTCTCGTTGATAGCGGTATGCGCGATCAATCTCGCGTGGCAACTGGTCCATGAGATAGCGTCGATTAAATACTCCCGTGAGTGCATCGGTGATGGAGAGCCGAAGCACCTCGCGCTCGAGCGCTACGATCCGACAGCCCGCTTTGATCTTAGCGAGCAACTCTGTACGATCTGCAGGCTTTCTGATGTAGTCGTCGGCTCCCGCCTCGATCCCGATAACCAGATCGGAGACGCCCGTACGGCCCGTTAGCATCAAAATATAGACATACCCGGTGAGACTCGCCTTTCTCACCCGCTGGCAAAGCGTTTTGCCGTCCATTCCGGGCATATCCCAATCCGTAATCAGTACATGGTAGGACCCGCTGAGCAGACGCGTCAGTGCCTCCTCCCCATCCGAGACACTATCTACTGCGTATCCGGCTTCTCCCAACTCATGGGTCAGTCCGAACCGGTAAGTCGGATCGTCCTCCGCAAGGAGAATTCTGAT
>Ga0206967_1076_pt1 | contig 21891 bp, 17 predicted proteins | sample Alteio_BWOrgHeat_24_FD_153259 | JGI IMG/M metagenome (GOLD analysis project Ga0206967, IMG submission 153259) | Enriched cells from forest soil in Barre Woods Harvard Forest LTER site, Petersham, Massachusetts, United States -... | ecosystem: Environmental > Terrestrial > Soil > Temperate forest >...
CTCTGCCCCGCATGTGCAAATAATCCCGCCCCGTAAGCGCAAATCATACAATAAGCCGTTGGTGGGCCCGCCAGGGCCCAAATAACGCTGAAACGTTAGCCCTTTTCAATGGCTTGGGATACCGACGGACTAACGGTACCAACAATTGCACCAACAGCTTCGTAAGTCACCGCGCCCATAAAGTCATCGTAATGTCGCCGAGCTGTATTAATGCGCCTCGCCAAGCGGGACCGCGAAGGCAGCTATGGACAACTCGGACATCAGAAACACGGCCCAGCTCATGATAGATGAATTCGGCGCCGACGCCGAACACCAGGCCTTCAAACGTGCCAACCAGGCTCTGCTCGAGGGAAACCCGGAAGGAGAGCAAATCTGGCGCCAGGTTCTCGCCGTGATTCTGGAGATCAAGGGCGCAGGCCCCTAGGCTCCATTTTTGGGCCTTGGCGATCAGATCCGTGAGCGGATTTTCATTTAGTTCGAAGCCCAGATTCATTTCACCAAACTAAGCTTCGGCCGCGTCTGAAATTGAAATCGCGGCATGAAAATCAGGTCTTCTTCCACCGTCTCGGAACGCCAACTGATGGACGCGATGGTTGAATCCGGCCGGGCTGTTTCACTCGCCAACCTCGCGGGATGGCGCAAGGAAGGCTTGCTCCCTCCCCTGGCGAGCCATGGGCTAGGAACGGGCAAAGGCAAAAGTTACTACTGGCGAGAACCCAACATTGTCGCCCACGCCTGCGCCACCTACGACCTTTTACGGAGATTTGGGCGGCCGGAAACCGCGCTCTGGATGCTGTGGCTCTCCGGCTTTCCCGTCCCCTTGCGTCAATTCCGCCGTGTTTGGGCGCACCGCGGCCGGACATTGCTGCTTCGCTCTGCCTGGCTGACCACAAAATCTGTACCGAAGCTGAATCGGAGCGCCAAACCCGACCGTTCTGCTAGCCGCTTGCACGGCACCTCGCAGCTTTTCCTGCAGGTCGCGCTGGCCTTTGCGGGGACGCTGGAACCGGACGAGAGGGATGGCGCCGCGATCATTCGCGTGATCGAGAGGGCGCTAGCCCGGGTCTCCAAACTCAACGGCATGCCGATGGAAGCGGATGACCACTTGGCAGAAAGGCTGTGGGTGATCGCGCGCGTCATGGCTGCGACGCTCGAACGCAGCGATCTGGTTTCCGCCACGAGCGACACCGAGATGCGGCAAGCTCAACACTATCTCCAGCTCGCCGGCGCGCTTTTGCAGAGATGTGATGACCGTTCACTGGACGACGGAGAAGAGCGCGCGTGGCCTTTCTGGCTGGCCGAACACCTTGCCGTCCCGATATTCCTACTAATCCTGGTTCTGTTACGGTCTGGCCGGCAAGCGCTGCTGGACGGGATTGCCCAAAAGCTGGAAAAACCGAACCGGCGCGCTATCCGCGCACCGGCTCAGCCAGTCTACACCAGCGTCTAGGGCGCGACGTGGAGCGTTTGGCTCCACGAGGCTTCAATCTGCTTCACCACGCCGTCCGGCATTGGGACATAATCCAGCTGGCGGGCATCGCCCTGGCCCTCTTTCAGCGCCCAATCGAGGAATTTCAGCACGTCCTTGTTTTTGTCGGCCGGATAGTCGGACCGCAATAGCATGTAGGTCGCTGCGGTAATTGGCCAGCTTTGCGCACCCGGCTGGTTGGTGAGTATCTCATAGAAATCCTGCACCCTCGAGAAATCGGCATTCGCCGCAGCCGCCTGGAACGCTTCCATGGTCGGCTTCACGCGTTTGCCCGCGGCATTGACCATATCCGTGTAAATCAAGTTGGACTGCTTGGCGTAGGCATATTCGACATAACCGATCGACCCCCTCGTCTGTTGCACGCTGGCCGCCACGCCGGCATTACCCTTGCCGCCGATGCCATCCGGCCAGGATACCGCCGTGTCGGCACCGACTTTGCTCTGCCATTCCGGATTCACTTTGCCCAGATAGTTGGTGAAGTTGAAGGTCGTGCCTGAACCATCAGAACGGTGCACCGTCAGAATGGCCATTGCCGGAAGATTGAGGCGCGGATTGAGAGCTTTGATGGCCGGATCATTCCATTTTTTGATCTGGCCGAGATAGATCTTCGACAGCACTGTCCCGTTCAACACCATTTGGTCGGCTTGGATGCCCGGCACATTCACCACCGGCACGATAGAAATGATAACTTGGGGAAATTGCGCCAAATGATTCTGCGTTATCTCGTCGTGCATCAGCGGCTTGTCGGAATTGGCAAAGTCCACCGTCTTGGATTCAATCTGCTTGATGCCGCCGCCTGACCCGATCGCCTGGTAGTTCACTTGATCGCCGGCCTTCTGCTGGTATTTTTCCGCCCACACCTGCAGCACCGGATAAATGGCGGTGCCGCCTGCACCCGTCAGCGATACAGCGCCCGCGCTTGTTGCAGCCAGACTGGCAAAGGCGATGCCACCTGCTGCCGCAAGGATTCGAGTTCTGTTTTTCATTTTCGTTATCCCTTCATTTTGCGCGCAACGATCTGCACGCGAGAGCGGCGATAGAACCGATTTATTGCGATTACATGACGGAGAATTGCTATTTTCAATTGCGGCTGTCGATCATAAAAGCCTTTTAAATGCTGCATTAAAATACACTTAGAATTCCGCGCTGTTGCAAAACTGTCGTGGAGCGCGACTACCACGCGCGTCATCGGTCGCTGGTGGCCGATGGGGCAACAGGATCGATCCAATCATGAAAATAAGAATTCTAAAGCGCTGCGGCGCGAGTGCCGTCGCGCTTATCGCTTTTGCGGGAATCACTTCGGCTGCGATGGCCGACACGGCCGATATCGGCCCCGTGAACGTGACATTGGGTGGCTTCCTGGCGATGGAAACCTTGGATCGCTCGCGCAATGAAGGCGCCGATATCGGCAGCACCTTCAGCGGTATTCCCTTCCCCTCGACCAATACGGCGCATACCTCGGAACTGCGCTTCTCCGCCCGCCAGAGCCGGCTTTCGATTTTGGCTCAGGGCAACGCCGATGCCGATACGCATTTGGCTTTCTATGGCGAATTCGACTTCATGGCGGGCCCTGGATCAGCGAACTCGAACGAAAGTAACTCCTACTCGCCGCGTATCCGCAATGTGTACGGCACCGTAGACTGGGACGCGGAAGGCATCGAATTGCTCGCCGGCCAGAACTGGTCACTGCTGACGCTCAACAGCCATGGCATCACACCGCGCAACGAAGTACCTCCGGCCACGATCGACGCGCAATATTCCGTGGGCTTCAACTGGGCGCGCCAACCGCAGATCCGCATCGTCAAGAATTTCGATCATCAGCTTTGGCTGGCGGTCTCGTTGGAAAATCCCCAGACCACTTTCGCGGGTGGCCCGGGCGCTACCACGATCAGCGGGCTCAACGTGGTGGACGGTATTACCGGTAGTTCGGAATTCGACAAAGCGGCAAATACTCTTTCGCTCAACCATCTACCCGATGTGATCGGCAAGGTAGCGTGGGAACCCGTGATTGGCGGCTCGCAGCCGCTGCATGTTGAGGCGTTCGGCCTCTACCGCTCCTTCTATGATCGCGTCGAAGTGACCTCGGCTACCAATGCTCTGGGCCTGCCCGTCGGCAATAATAGTGACAATGTCTCGGGCGGAGGCGTGGGTGGCTCGATCGCCTGGAGCGTGTTCCCCAAAGTGCTCGACATTCAGCTGACCGGGATGACCGGCTCGGGCATCGGCCGCTACGGCTCGGGCCAGTTGCCGGACGTGACCATCCGGCCCAATGGCGAGCTCGCGCCCATCCAGGAGACAACCGCTCTTCTGGGCGCCACCTGGCATGCCACGCCCATGCTCGATATCTATGCCTACGCCGGCCAGGAAGCGGAACGGCCGAAATTCTTCAATGTGACCTCGGGCGCTACCACTACCCATCTGGGCGTAGGCAATCCCGCCGTGGTCACCACGGGATGCGCCACTGAATTAGGTTCCTGCTCGGTCAATCTCGAGGCGGAAAACCAGATCAATGGCGGCTTCTGGTGGAGGATCTATCAGGGCAAATTCGGCAGCTTCCGGTTCGGAGCACAATATTCCTATACCAAGCTGGAATCTTTCGCCGGCGTCGGCGGCGTCCACGCGCCCACCGACGACAGCATGGTGTTTACCAGCATTCGCTATTATCCGTTCTGAGTCTGCGTCGTTTGCTGACCGGGGGCCGCCGCGATCGTTGCGGCGGCCATTCCGTTTTCGTCACCATCAGCAGGTTGCACCAGTCTTGTCGATGGCAAAGGAAGATCTATCCGGAAGCTGCTTCCCCAGCCAGAAACGCTGTGTAGCGTGACCGTACCCCCGTGGGCATGAATGATGGATTTAACGATGGCCAGCCCCAACCCGGCGCCGCTTTCCCCCCGATCCGGGGAAACCCGGTAGAAGCGATCGAACACCCGGTCCTGGTGATCGGGGGCAATGCCAATACCGGTGTCCTCGACCACAAGAAAGGCTGCATCGTTTTCGACGCCAGCCTTGACGCGCACCTGACCCCCGGGCGGCGTGTATTTGATGGCATTATCAAGAAGATTGACCAATACTTGCTTCAGCCTGTCCCGATCGCCAGCCACGACGACCGGCTCGCCCGCGGGCCGTTCCAACCCGATCTGCTTCTCCACGGCCAGGAGACTCATTTGATCGATCGTCTCGATTGCAAGCGCCAAGAGATCGACTCCGGAATGCGCCCGCTTGCCCCAAAGGCTTTCCATCCGCGACAAAGTGATAAGGCTGTCCACGATGCCACTCAGCCGTGTCATCTCCTCAAGCGCATTGCTGATGGCCTTGTCCAGATCCTTGGGCGTGCGAGGTTCGGCCATGGCCAGTTCCAGTTCGCCGCGAATGATCGTGAGGGGGGTGCGCAGCTCGTGTGCCGCATCCGCTGAAAAGCGGCTGACATGGACATAAGCACCGTCGAGACGGTCGAGCATGCGATTGAGCGCCAACCCAAGTGCTTCGATGCGGGGCTCAGTCCCTACCAGCGGCAATCTGCTATGCGGATTGTTGAAGCTGTAGGCTTCCGCCGCGTTGATCATGACTTCGACGGGCGTCAAGGCGCGGCGCATTAATCCATAACCGGCCGCAGCTGCCAGCAGAAGCAGGATGGGCAGACCAATGAAAAGTGATTCGGCCAAGCGCGCCTGCATGGTCCGGGCAAACGCATAGGACTGGCCGGAATCCACAATGACGGGCGTCCCGTCTTCCTGCCGGAAAGTTTGAGTATAAATCAGCAGGTCGCCTACGAGACTTGCGTCTGGCGCGGCATGAGCAAGAAGTGGCACATTGGCGGCCGCGAAATCATGTTCGACCGGATCACCTGAGCGATAGATCATGTTGTCGCCGACACGGATCCGAATGAAACGGTCCTGCGATTCCGGCGCGAACCGGCTCTCGATCAACTGTTTCAGATGGTCCGGTTGATCCAGCAATCCTTGGCTTGTTCCCCATATCGCCTGGGCCCGCGCCGCCAGATTGTCGGTGATTGTGGCGCGGGTATATCGCTGGAAGCTCACCGCCGTGAACAGCAAAAACGCGCCGCCCAATAAAACAAGCAAGAGGCAATAAAAGAAAACCAGTCGCGATGTAACAGAACGCAGCATCAGCCGTTCTGGTCGACGTCGAGCGTATAGCCCAGACCTCGGACGGTGCGGATCAGCTTATGCTCGCGTCCTTCGTCTATCTTGCGGCGGAGATGACCGATATAGACATCGACGATATTGGTGAGTCCCTCGAAGGATTGGTCCCAAATCTTTTCCACGATCATGCTGCGCGACAGCGTGCGCCCGGAATGAAGGAAGAGATATTCCAGGAGCGAATATTCCTTGGGACTGAGTTCGATACGCTTACCGCTGCGGCGCACTTGACGGGTCAGACGGTTGATCTCGATATCGGCGGCTCTCAGGATGTTTTCCTGAAGTGCGGGCCCACGCCGGAGCAAGGCTTGGACGCGGATCGCCAATTCCGCCATCGCCACAGGCTTGATCACATAGTCATCGGCCCCCGCTTTGAAATTCTCGACTTTGCTTTCCAGATCGCTGCGGGCGGTCAGAATCAGCGCCGGCATGGTGTGCCCCAATTCACGCAGACGCTTGAGAAGGGTGGTGCCAGTGCCATCGGGCAACTGCAGATCGATGATCACCAGGTCATAGTGATAGGCCTTGATGTAATCCAAACCTTCGGCTGCGGAATTGACGCCATCGACAATGTATCCCTCGGCCCTCAGCGTACGCTGCAGGATGTCGACCAGCCTTTTTTCGTCTTCAACAATCAAAATGCGCATCGGCGACCCCTTCCCTCGAACCATGAGGTCGGCGCGAGCTGGTTGTTTTTCCGGGGTGCCGGAAGCAATCGCATCCAAGGCAAAGCTCCGATTAGATGAACGCTCGTTTGAAGCATCCGAATTTTCAAGCAGATATTACCGGACATCGGCACCTCCCGCGATCCGCACTTTGTCGCCGGATGCCAAAGAATCGGGGGGGTTGTTCACCACACGATCATGGGGGGCAAGGCCCGACGCGATGGCGACATCGGTGCCAAAGTCCGTCCCGATGCTCACTTTCTTCATTACAATCCGGTTATCCGGGGTGACCGTGGCGACCTGAAGACCCGCTGCGCGGAAAAGAAGCGCACTTGCGGGCAAGCGCAACTGGGTATGGCCTTTGGAAAGGGTCATACTCACCTCCGCGTAATCACCCGGCTTGAGAAGACCGCCGCCATTGTCGACCTGGAATTCGACCAGCAGTGTCGACGACTGGGCGCTGATCGCACCTGATGTGGAAACCAGCTTGGCCGGGAATTTTCTGTCGGGATATTCCGGCACCGAAAGCGAGACATTCATCTCCGGCCCGATCTGCGTGGAATAGGATTGCGGCACGTCCACATAGACCCGCAGATGCCCTACGTCGGAAACGGCGAACAACGGATTGCCGCTGGTGGATGGGCTACCGCTGACCAGGGCGCCTATATCGGCTGTCCGCTTGGTGACCACCCCATCGAACGGAGCGACAATGCGGGCGAACTGTTTGGTGGCCAACAATTGGTCGAGATTGGCCTGGGCGGCCTTCACGGCCGCCGTTTTGGCGGCGAAATCCTCTTCCTTCGTGTCAGCATCCTGTTTGGCGACCGCGTCCTGGGCCAACAGATCTTTCCACCGGTCCGCGGTCGTCTGCGAAAGTTTCTGGGCCGCAACCGCAGAGACCAGATTGGCCCGCGCCTGGTTGATTTGTTGATCCAATTCTGGGGTGTCGATCGTTGCCAGCAACTCACCCTTTTTCACATGCGCGCCGATGTCTTTGTACCAGGCATGGACATAGCCGGGGACGCGCGAGTCGATCTGAGCATCGAAAAAAGCCTGTAGGCCGCCCGGGAGTACCAAGGTCGCCCCCTCTCCATTTGCGGCCGGGACGATCAAGGCCACCGTTGGAATATCTTCCTCTTTTGTCCATGTCTTGACGTCGCTCGCTTGCACGAAGCGGATGTAGGAACCGATCAACAATATCGCTGTGATCGCGCCGCCCCCGATTACAGCAGCGCGCTTCAGGTTGCGCCGAATGCGCGCCCGATCACTCGGCGGGGACATAGGCTTCTCCATGAGTAGCAGGGGCTCCCGAACGTCCCCCACGCACCAACGCGAACATCGCGGGGACGAAAAACAGCGTTGCGAACGTGGCAAACATCAGCCCACCGATCACGGCGCGGCCCAGGGGCGCGTTTTGCTCACCGCCTTCGCCCAAACCCAAGGCCATCGGTGCCATGCCGATGACCATTGCCAGCGCCGTCATGAGAACCGGACGGAAACGGGTAACCCCTGCCTCGATCGCCGCCTTGACCGCATCTCCGGTTGCTTCCAGCCTTTCGCGGGCAAAACTTACCACCAGGATGGAATTCGCCGTTGCCACCCCCATGCACATGATGGCGCCCGTCAGCGCCGGAACGCTGAGCGTGGTGTGCGTAGCGAAAAGCGTCCAGGAGATGCCGGCCAGCGCACCTGGAAGCGCCATGATGATGACGAAGGGATCAGCCCAGGAGTGGAAATTGACCACGATCAGCAGATAAATCAGCACGATCGCTTCCGCGAGGCCGAAAAAGAGACCGGAGAAGGCGGTGCGCATGGTCTCGACCTGGCCACGAATTGCCACCGTATCGCCGGGGGGTAAATCGCGCTGCGTGTCGTCCAGAGCTTTCTGGATGCCGTTGGCGACACTGCCCAGATCGGCATCCTGGGTGGTGGCGTAGACGTCGAAAGCAGGCTGGATTGCATAATGTGAAACCACGGCATCACTGCTTTCACGACGAATATCGCTAAGGCCGCCCAGCAGCTGGGGATTTGCAGGCTGCGATCCCGTGATTGGCAGGCTGCTCAAGTCCCCCAGCGTGTCGAGACGATATTGAGGGGTCTGCAGAACAATGGGGTACGACACACCGTTTTTTGGGTTAAGCCAGAAAGCAGGCGCGACCTGGATACTGCCCGTGAGATTGACCGTCAGGCTGTTGGTCACGTCGCGTTCGGTAATGCCAACATCGCCGGCCCGCGTGCGGTCCACGTCGATGCCGAATTGCGGGTAGTGCGATGACTGTTCCAGACGGGCATCGACTGCGCCCGGAATCGCGGCGATGCGCCTTGTGAGTTCGGTGGCATAGGCTTCCCCCCGCACCCTATCTGGACCTGCAACCTGCACGTCGATGGGGGCCGGCGAACCGAAATTCAAGATCTGACTCACGATGTCCGCCGGCAAGAAAGCGAACACCGATCCCGGAAAATCATGGGGCAAGGCGGTGCGCAGCTTTTTCACGTAATTGGCGGTCGGGCTGTGATTCTGATTGAGACTGATCAGAATATCGCCGTCCTCGGGACCGACCCCGCCGGTATTCAGATAGGCCCGGTTCGTGCCTGATATCGGCAAGCCGATATTGTCGACGATTGAACCCAGCTGATCAGGTGGAATGACCTGACGGATGCGATGCTCGACATGATCGAAAAGCGCCGCTGTCTCTTCGATGCGCGTGCCCATCGGTGCGCGAACGTGAAGACTGATTTCTCCTGCATCGACGGTGGGAAAGAAATTTTGTCCCAGAAAGGGGACCAAACCCAAGGACAGAACGACGAAAATCATGAACCCAACCGCAAATGCACCCCTTCGTTCCATGGCGAACGCCAGATAACGATGATAGCCGGCGCGGATTTTCTCAAACCGCGTTTCAAAGCCGTGCTGGAAGCGCACCAATGGATTGCGGGGATAGTGTCCCTGGCCCGCATCGTGCCCCCGTGCCACGGCGGCGTCTCTGCCGTCACCGTGCGCTACAAGCAGATAATTGGCCATCGTCGGCACCAATGTGCGCGAAATTGTAAATGAGCCGATCAGCGCGAAAACCACCGCTTCCGCCATGGGCGCAAAGAGAAAACCCGAAATTCCGGGCAAAAAGAACATCGGGACGAAGGCGATGCAGATCGCGAGGAGTGAGACGAATGCCGGCACAACGATCTGTTGGGCGCCGTCCAGAATGGCTTGCGGCACATTCTTTCCCTTCTCCAAGTGCCAGTTGATGTTTTCGATGGTAACTGTCGCATCGTCCACCAAGATACCGACCGCCAGCGCCAACCCTCCCAAGGTCATGAGATTGAGCGTTTGGCCCAATGCCGACAGCAGCGTGATGGAGAAAAGGATCGCGAGTGGGATGGAGACCACGATCACCAAGGTTGAACGCCAGGATCCCAGGAAAAGAAGGATCATCAGGCTGGTGAGTGCAGCAGCAATCGCGCCTTCCTTGATGACGCCGGAAACCGCTGCCCGGACAAAAACGGACTGATCCGCCAAGGGTAGGACTTTGAGAGATTTCGGCAGGGTCTCCTTCAGGCGTGGCAGAATCGCCTTCACGTCGTCGACGATATCCAGCGTGGACGCCGAACCGCTTTTGAGCACCGTCATCAACACAGCGCGGCGCCCGTCCATGCGCACTTCGTTACGCTGCGGCGGCGCCCCGTCATGCACATGCGCGACATCGCCCATGTAGATCGTGGCGCCGTTGACCTGCTTGATGGGGAGCTTGTTCAACTGGTCGATCACGCTGGGACTGTTGTTCAGCCTGACATTGTATTCGAAGGCACCTACCTTGATGGTGCCGGCGGGAATGATCAGGTCCTGAGCAGCGAGCGCATTCTCCAAATCTTCAGCGGACAGATTGTGGGCCTGGAGCGCCTGAGGATCGAGATCAATCTGGATTTGTCGCTCCCGTCCACCATAGGGGGAAGGAATGGCGGCGCCGGGCACCGATGCCAAGGAAGGGCGGATGAAATTCTGGCCGAGGTCGAAAATGTCTTTTTCTGGAAGGGTGGGACTCGAAAGCCCCAACTGAAGAATGGGAACTGTCGAAGCGTTGTAATTCAGAATCAGGGGTGGCGTGATACCGGGTGGCATCTGCTTCAGCACTGTCTGAGATAGCGACGTCACCTGTGCGGTCGCCGTGCGGATATCGACAGTGGGCTGGAAGAATATCTTGACGATACCGACGCCGGGCAGAGACTGGCTTTCGAGATGGTCGATATCGGTGACGGCCGTTGATAGCTGGCGCTCGTAATAATAAATGACCCGGCCTGACATGTCGTCCGGTGACAGACCCCGATAGGTCCAGACCGCTGCTATCACCGGAATGCGAATATCCGGAAAAATGTCGGTCGGGGTGCGCACCGCCGCTAGGCCCCCGAAAAGAACAATTAGGATGGCCATGACGATGAAGGTATAGGGCCGCTTCAACGCCAATCGGACAATCGCGACCATTCGATTCCGTAATCCTAAAGGTTCATGACAACGGCGCCGCGCGATAGATCATCTCTCACGCGGCGCCCAAGATCAGGCCGATTGAAGAGAGTCATCAGCCGGGCGGGAATTCACTTTCGAATATCTGCGTATCGAGATTCTTGACGCAGGACGCCAAGGGTTCGGAGCTCGGCTCCAAGCCCAGCTGGCCGCAAGCATATTGCTCGCGCCGGTGGCGCATCGTGTTGGTTGTCCTAAAATAGTCGTCCGGACTACTGTCGGATGGCGTGACGTAGGCGGCGTCCAGGCGTGCCGTGACAGATGGCGAGTGTCCGACATCATGCGCCGCATTTTCACGGTCCAGCACGCAGCGCGAGAAGTCAGGCGTTTCACGCCTCAAACCAAGCTTCGCACAGTCGCGGTAGGCGTCCGCCGCATAATCGGCGACCATTTGATAAGCGAGTGAATCGGACAAGCTGGAGACGCAGGCGATGAATTCCGGCTGGCCTTCTCGCAGGCGCATGATCTTTGCGCAGGTGGCTTGTACGACCGCCGTCTGCTGCGGCGTGATTTCTTTCTCTTGGGCGGAGGCCTGGATGGCGGCACAGGCTGCCAGAAGGGGGACCAAGGCGGCGACTGTAAGAAGTCTGCTGAGCATGAGCTGTATCCTTGAAGCGTCGATACAGCGATAGAACCCAGCTGATAAAAAAATCTCGGACGTGAAATGAAAATCCTTTCAATATGAAAAGGCATTCATACTTGTCTTGCATCATGGTTCTGCAGAATTGACCCCATTATTCAGCCTGCTAAGGTCCAACGATGCCGCGCAAGACGCTCCTTACATTGTGCATTTTTGTCGTCGTCGCGGGTTGTGGGACTGCCCATACCCCCGGCCATCCCTATCCGGTGGCGACGGTATCCTACGAATATGCGCCGGCGGATCGGTCACAACGGCAATGGCGCGCCCGACTTACCGCGCTGGATGAGTGTCACATGAAGGGGTATTTGGATGCAGAGCCGAAAGGCCCGCCGCAAACGCTTTGCGAAAAGTCCGGGACGCGAAGCTGTTCCCTGTACAAAGCGTCGATTGCTTATGATTGCATCGGTATGGGCTACCAGGACGGCGACTAGTTCACACCAAAAGTTTGGCCCCGCTCAATGCGCGACATAGCTGAAAAAGGCCGATGAAATCAGCCTTTCTCGCAACTACTGGCCAATTGAAGCATCTCGATAACAGGGAAATTTCTTCGCCATAACAGAGAAAAACTGTGCCTATTACAGGGAAATTCCACGCCCCGCCCTGCAGCTTTTGTATAAGGTGTCAAGGGCTAACGAACCGCCGCACCACATCCCAAATGGATTTGCGCCGCGCCTCCGACTCTTTGGGGTCAGCCATGTCGTGCTTGAAAATGGCACGAAAGGTGTAGCGGTTGGAGACGTTGAAGAAGCACAGCGCCGCGATCGTGGTGTAGAGATCGAAATTGTCCAGTCCCGCGCGCATGCTGCCTTCGCGGGCGCCACGCGCGCAGATATCGGCGACGGCGTCGAGCACGCTCGTATTGATCGGCATGACCTCGGGAAGTTTGGCAACATGCCGGCCTTTTTGCATGTTCTCCACCATCACCAGCCGCACGATATCAGCATGCTTCATGTGATAGTCGAAGGTGAATTCCACGAGCGCCTGAAGCGCGGCCAGCGGTGACTGATGGCTAAGGTCGAGCTCCACTTCCGAAGTGCGCAGCCTTTCGTAATATGACAACAGGACCGCGCGATAAAGGCCGTCCTTGTCGCCGAAATAGTAATAGAGCATCCGCTTGCTGGTATTGGTTCGGTCGGCGATTCGGTCTACTCGCGCGCCCGAAAGGCCGCGCTCGGCAAATTCGGCGGTAGCAACATCTATGATGTTGGCTCGGGTCTTCTCCGGATTTTTCGCTCGAGACGACCGCTTCTTGCCGACATTTGCCTTCACTAAAACCCTCCCCGCCAACGCCCTCATTTATAAGGGATGTCAGCCCGTTCCCGGTCAAGTCGAAACGTGGTGGACCTTCCGTCCCGGGGAATAAATATCCATGATATTCCAGTGGCCTGCGGTCGGGACCGGGGCATTCTCCATGATGACGTCCAGTACATAGGGCACGTTGGCCTTGATCGCGGCTTCGAGCGCAGGCTTGAACTGGGAAGCCGATTCGACTCGGACGCCATCTACGCCATAAGCCTTCGCTATAGCCGCATAGTCGGGCGAATAGGGTCTGCCATTCTTCTCGAACACGGTACCGGTGGTCGTGCCGTAGTGCGCCTTCTGCAATCCGGCGATCGTGCCATAGGCGAAGTTGTTCATGATGATCCAGATTACCGCCGCGTCCTCCTCGAAAGCGGTGGCAAGCAACGCGGGATTTTGACCGAAGCCTCCATCGCCTACCAATGACACGACGATCTTCTCCGGACAGGCAATCTTGGCGCCGATCGCCGCTGGCGCACCGAAACCCATGGTGGCGTAACCGCCAGGCGTGAGAACTGAACCCGGTGTATAAATAGGAAATTGCTGGCCCACACCATTCTTGTTCCAACCCACATCGGTTGTGATGATGGCATCGCGCGGCAAAACGGCGCGAACGTCCGCCAGGATGCGCTCCGGCCGCATGGGGTATTGGTCCGAGATTTCGGCCGCGTGGTTGCTCTTTTTGAACTCGGTCCGATAGGCGGCGATCTCTTTCCGCAATGGCTCATTGCGACGACCATCCGGCGCAATTTTCTTGGCTATGCGGTTGAGTGCCGTCAGCGCTTGTTTTAGATCGGCGACGGCGCCGATCTCGACCGGATAGTTGCGGCCGATCTCGCTGGGATCGATATCTATGTGGATCAGCCTGGCGGGCGGAATGCTGAACGTATATTCGGGATCCCAAGAGCTGGAATCTGCTTCGCAGAAGCGTGTGCCCAGCGCCAAAATCACGTCGGCGTTGCGGCAGGACTCGTTGATGTATTCGGTACCCCAAAAACCCGTCATGCCCAGCGTGAATGGATGATCGTCCGGGAGCGCCCCCTTCCCCATCAGCGAGTGGGCGACCGGAATGCCCAACCGGTCCACCAGCGCCGCCAATTCGACCGCCGCGTCCGCCAGAATGATGCCGCCGCCGGCATAGATCACGGGCTTTTTGGCATCGAGAAGCGTGGAGACAATCTTCTCCGCTACTCTTTCGTCGAGTGATGGTTTGGCGTAGCTCGCAGCATTGGATTTGATGCGGTCGAAAAAGGCCGTGTCCAGTTCCGCTGAAAAAATATCCATGGGCACCGAGACCAGGACCGGTCCTGGGCGGCCACTCTCGGCCAGATGGAACGCCTTGTCGATAATCTCGGGAAAGAGATCGGCACGGTCTACCCGCCAGGCGCGCTTGACGAAGGGCCGGTAGATCTCGAACTGGTTGGCATCGGCATGGAGATTGATTTCCTGGTGCGGATGCTTGCCATAGAAGTGGGTTGGGATGTCACCGGCGATCACCACCATGGGAATGGAATCCAACGCCGCCGTCGCCACGCCGGTCGCCGCATTGGTAAGGCCAGGGCCCAGATGCGACAGGACCACAGCGGTCTGCTTCTTCGCGCGCGCATAGCCGTCGGCGCAGTGGGCCGCGATCTGCTCGTGCCGGGTATTGACGAAGTGGATTGAGCTTTTGCCAAGTTCGGTGAGCACGGCAATGTTGGTGTGCCCGCAGAGCCCGAAAATGTGGGTGACGCCCCGCCCTTCGAGATACCGGACCAACTGTCTGGAAACCAACTCTTTCATCCGTCGCTCCTGTGCTTACCCGGGTTTACGAGGGCCGGGGCCGGAATAGGTGTAGGGAATGGATTTGGGCATCGGGCCCTTCATGCGGCTGCCACGGTTCATTTCTTCCCACGCGTGGGACAGGATGCCGACCGAGCGCGAAAGAATGAAAAGGCCGCGCCCCAAGGGCGGCACAAAGCCCAACTCACAGAAAATCATTGCCGTGACGCCGTCGATATTCATCGGGATCGCCTTGCCGGTCCGCCGTTCGATGCCCGCCTCCACGGCGCGGCCGATGGCGGCGTAACGCCCTGTTACCGCGCCCGCGATTCGGGCTTCCTCGACAAGGGCGAACAGCGGCGCGCAGCGGGGATCGACGGGGTGGAAGCGATGTCCGAAGCCGGGAATGATCTTGCCATGGGCGGTAACGAAACGCTCCAGCGCGGCGTCCACTGCATCTTTGAGATCGCTCCCGCTTCTGGAATCTGTGGCGATCTCTTCGTAAAGCTCCATGCATTGCTGGCCCGCGCCGCCATGCACGTCACCCAGCACATTCACGGCCGACGCCATTACGTTATTAAGATCGATGCCGGTGGTGGCGGCGATGCGGGCAATGGCGATCGAGGGCGCGTGCGGGCCGTGATCCACTGACGCCACCAGCGCCGCTTCCAGCAATTTCGCCTGCGCGGGTGTGGGCAGATCACCCCGCAGCATCAGCCAGATCATCTGCGGAAAGCTGATCTTGCCGATCAGGTCCTGAATGGCATAGCCACGCACAGCGATCTTGCCGGGATGGATGTCGATGATGTCGGTGGTCCACCAAGCCTTGGCTTCCGCCAGCAATTCCTCGGGCGTCTTCTCGTTCATCCTTCGCCCCCTACCCCCGCTTCCCGCATCTGATCACGGCGCTTCTGTATTATAGAACTCGCCGAACAATTCCTGCTCAGAGGGGCGATCTTCCGGGATCGGACGGCTGACCCAGGTCAACTGCATATAGTGTTTTACGTTGACATTCTCGTTGGTGATGTTTCCGCCCCAAATACCGCAACCCATAGAAGACGTCATCGGCATGCCATTGTCCCACGCGCCGGCATTCGCCTTGGATTGCGGTTGGCGCACCATCATCCGGCTGACAGGCGCCGTCAGCGCGAGACGATGAATGTGACCATCGTCGTGAGAATAAATACCGCACGAATGCCCTCGCCCGCCAACTTCGTAGATCTGGGTGACCTTCTTGAGGGCCTCGTCAAAACCCTCATATTTGATGATCGAGAGAACAGGCGACAATTTCTCGGACGAGAAGAGATATTCCTTCCCGATATGCGTTTCCGGCACGATTAGAAAGCTTTTGCCATCGGGAATCGTGAACCCGGCAATCTCAGCGATGACTTTGGCAGGACGGGCGATTGTGTTTGAAGTCCGGTGACGTTCCTCGTCCCACATTGCCTTCTGCAGCAATTGCTTTTCCTGCGGCGTGACCAGATATCCGCCCTCTTTCTGCAGCGCCTCCAGAAACCTGTCATAAATGCGCGCGTCCACCAACAGATTGCCATCAGCGGAACAGCCGGAGCCATTATCGGAGGTCTTGGATATGCGAGTATTTTTCGCGGCGATCTCGATATCCGCGGTCTCGTCTATCACCATGGTGGCGTTGCCGGCGCCGACGCCATAGGCGGGCTTGCCGGATGAATAGGCCGCGCGCACCATTTGCTGGCCGCCGGTGGCGATTGTCATGTCGCATTGCGCCATCAATTCCTGCGCCAAGGGTATCGAAGGCTTCTCGATGACCTGAAACACGTCTTCAGGGCAGCCCAGTTTCTTCACCGCTTCGCGCATGAGGCGCACGCATTCGATGCTGGTTTTCTTTGCTGCCGGATGGGGCGCGAAGATGATCGCGTTCTTGCATTTCAAGGAGTAAATGCCATTGCCGACTTCGGTATGTCCGGCGTTGGTCACCGGCACCAGGCTGGCGATTACCCCGACCGGTTTGGCATACTTCACAAGGCCCTTGGCGGGGTTCTCTTCAACAATGCCCATGGATTTCGCGCGCAACGCATCGCGCAAGATACCGTGCAGCTTGAAGCGTTTGCTGGGGCGCCCGGCGCGATCGCCAAGGCCGCTTTCGTCGACACCCATGTTGCTCAACCGGGTGAAGGTCTTTTCGTTGGAAAGAGCCCAGCCGACGGCCTGGATAAGGCGATCGACCTTCGCCTGGTCGTATTGCGCAATTTCGTTCATGGCCGTCCGCGCCCGGGCAACTAGAGTCTGGACAGTCTGTTTTTCCTCTTCAGTGAGCGGTCGCGGTGCCATTAAAGTGCCTCATAAGAACGTCTGGTGGGATTTTCGGTCATGGCTTGGCGTTTCTGCGCGAAGGACTTCGCGTCCGGCGATGCAGTGCCTGCGCCGGCTCCGCCCGGCCTTATTCGACGGCCCAACATTCTCCTTTCTCCTCCCAGGCCCGGCATGGACTTTATCCCGAACGGATGCGCCGGTTGCCGACCGGTGCCAGGAAAAGCCGGGCACTCTTGAATGTACTAGTTAGTATATTACAGGCGAACTTTTCTCAAGTGCACTCGCGGAAAAAACTTTCTCGCCTATATAAATATCATTTGTTTTTCAGTCGCTTAGAAGAAATATCGGGTCGGCAATTCGAGGGAATTTTGGCATCTTTCCGTGCCTCGGTTTTGTCGAAAATGCCCACTCTTCCGGGGCAAAATAGAACGTACTAACCAGTTAGTGTCAATCTTCACCCGCCCGGTGAAATCTGCCAGATTGGCATCAGGTATAAGCAGCAGGGGACGACATGAAGGCCATTCTCAAAACCACGTTCGCAGGGATGGGTTTGCTGGCCCTGCTCCTGCCGCTCAATTCCAGCCTGGCACAGACCGACGTGCCCGGTGGCGCTTTCAATCAAAATCTGGGCGACATGGATTACGGCGTGTGTCGCGGCACCGATTCCAAATGCTTCCATGATTGGCCGCGGGCCAAGACCACGGAGTACCACGTTCTTCTCTACACGCATACGGCCGGTCCTCGGCACGAAGATCTGGGCAAGCCGCTGGGCGACGGACTCAATCCTCCGCTCGACGACAGCAATGTGGTGCAGCACCAGATGCTAAAGCTAATGGCGGCCAGCGGTATCAAGCTGGACTATACCGAGGACAACAAAGTCATGTTGGGCCTCAGCCGCTACAATGCGGTGATCTTCTATTCCACTTCGCGTGACGCGCTGGACGACAATGCCAAGACAGCATTGCGCCAATATATGCGCGCGGGCGGCGGCTTCGTGGGCATCCATAATGCCTTTGGCACCATGTATAATTGGCCGTATTACGAGGGCCTTTTGGGCGGCGCCAATTACTACGATCATGGCCCCGAACGCGGCGCCCAGGTGGTGATCCGGGATGCCAACGACACATCCACCAAGGGATTGCCGGCACGCTGGGCCTTCACCGACGAATGGTACAACCTCATCCCTTTCCCAACTCATGTGCGTTTCCTGGCTACCGTGGACGAGACGACGTATGGCGCGCCTCGGCGTCCGGCCGGCGGCCCTCGCCGGCTGAGCACCGATATCGTTCCGCAAGGCTTCGTGCCCCAGGACCAGTCAGTGATAGGACGTGACCCAGGACACGGCGATTTCCATCCCGTTGCTTGGTGCCAATATTATGATGGCGGCAAAGCGTGGCTCACCACGCTCGGACACGACGCCGGCGATTTCGCCTCGAGTGACCAGGAATTTCCGGGATCGCAGGAATTCCAGAAGCTGATCTTGGGCGGCATCAAAAGCGTGATGGGCGCGGAGCCTTTCTGCCAGTAGACTCTTGGGCGTCTCTATCTGTCGGCAGGCCTCGCGAGGCGCTATCCTTGACCCATGCCTGATCTCGATATCGCGAAATTGCTGTCGGAGGCCGTTACACGGCTCAATGATGACGAGATCGGCGGGGCCGAAGCATCGCTGCGGGCGGTTCTGGATGGCGGGTCGGCCGTACCGCAAGCCCAAATGCTGATGGGTGTCGTACGGCTCCGCCAGAAGCGGCCCAAAGATGCCGAAATTATGTTTCGCAAGGTCGTGACGCAGCAGCCTGACCAGCCTGCCACGCTTTACTACTTGGGAAATGCTCTACGCGACCAGGGCGATCACGCAGCTGCGGTCACAAGTTATCGAAAGGCCCTGCTGGCACGGCCCGCTTACCAGGACGCCGAACTGGCCCTTGCCGCGTCACTGCGATCTCTTGGAGAACTCGAAGAAGCGAAAGCGATCTACCGGCGTATCATGGCCCGCGCGCCTCAATCCGCGGAAGCTGCGTCCGGTTTGGGTGCCGTGCTCAATGAGTTGGGCGAACACGCACAAGCGGAAAAAATTCTTGCCGCCGCCCTGAAGTTCTCTGCCCCATCGGATTTGATCGCCGAGATCGAGAACAATCTGGGAATTGCAAAAATGTCGGAGCGCCGCTTCACCGAGGCACTCCCCCATTTCGAGCGCGCCGTCGCGTTGGTGCCGAACCATCCCGGTGCCGCGAAAAATCGCGCGCGCGTGCTGGACTATCTGAATCAACCCGTGCGGGCCGCTGATGCCTATCGCCGCGTACTGGCGAACGCTCCGCTCGACCTCAACACCCATCTCCTGCTCAATGAATTGCTGCATCGCTCTGGCCAAACTGCCGAGATGCTACGCTCCTATGACGAGGCGGGACGCACCCTTCCCTCATCTCCGGTGCCACACGTGGCCAAAGGCGATCAGCTTCTGTTGATGGAGCGGCCGGCGGAAGCGGCTGAATGCTATCGCCGCGCTTTGCGGCTGAAGCCCGATCACCTAGCAGCACATATCGGGCTGGGGCGTGCCTTGAACGCACTCGGAGAGACCGAAGACGCTCTCAAGGGACTTGAAGCCGCGCAAAAGATTTTTCCGAATGACCCCGACTTCGATACTGCTTTCGCTTACGCCCTGATACGAGCGGGTGACGCCGGCAAAGCGCTCAAATTTGCGGACCGTGCTATTGCCATGGCGCCGTCCCATCAGGCGGCCTTGGCCGTGCTTGGCCTGTGCTATCGAGCCAAAGGAGACGGACGCGAAGAGGCACTGAACCGCTATGACAGCTTTGTGCAGGTTTTCGATCTGGAGCCGCCTGCCGGATATGACAGCATGGCGTCTTTCCATGACGGCCTTCGTGTACATTTGGACGATCTGCATGGACGCAGCAAGGAGTTCTTCAGCCAAACCCTGCGCGGCGGCACGCGCACTGTCGAGGACATATTCGAGCTGCATCATCCCTTGCGCGATTTGCTCAAGCAGCGCATTACGGAAGCTATTGGGCGTTATATCGGCACCATGCCGGAAAGTTCCGATCATCCCTTTCTGTCCCGTCGACAATCTGGGGTGTTTCGTTTTTCCGGCTCCTGGTCGTCGCGTATGAGCGGCGGTGGCCATCACGTGAATCACATTCACAACGGCTGGATCAGTTCCGTCTACTATGTGGACGTTCCCCGGATTGCCGCCGATACCAACAGTCATCAGGGCTGGCTCAAATTCGGCGAACCCTCTACCGATCTGGGTTTTCGTGACGCAGCGCGCCGGCTGGTACAACCCAAGCCGGGACGATTGGTGCTTTTTCCCTCTTATCTGTGGCATGGCACCGTGCCCTTTCACTCCGATGAAACCCGCATGACCATCGCGTTCGACGCGGTGCCTTTCTCAAAATCGTAATTGCCAGGAGCTGTTTATGTTCTGGAAATCGACCCCGCCCGAATCATCCGAAGCGCAAACCCGCAATCGTTTGGACAGCGTTGAAATTCCTGAAGCCGGCGCCTTCGAAGCCTCGGTGATGAACATCATCAACAATGGGCTGGGTTATCGCCAAACCGTCGAAAGCGGTGTCTGCGCGCTGGGCGATGGGCGGATCATCCCGATGATGTCCTATGCGCTGATCGAATATCTGATGGGCCTTGATCTCTCCACCTTCGACCTCCTGGAGCTAGGCGGCGGTCATTCGACCGAATTCTGGAGCCAGCGCGTCAAATCCGTCACCACACTTGAAACTGATTTGGAGTGGGCGCGGACACTGGGCGCGCAAGGTTTGCCCAATGTGGAGGTTCGTACGACCAGCGTCGAGCGCATCACCCAGGACATGACTGCTTTGGGCCGGCGGTTCGACGCCGTCATCGTGGATGCCAGCGCCAGCCGTTACCGCTGCGCCAAGACAGCACTGACCATTCTGAAAGAGGGTGGCTTCATTCTATTGGACAATGCGGATTGGTATCCCAATACTGCGGCCATGCTACGCGCGGCCGATCTGATTCAAGTCGACTTTCCGGATTTCAGACCACTGCGTTGGTATCGCTGCGCCACTTCTCTTTTTCTGCATCCAAATTTCCGCGCCCGACCCCGCTACGAAAGGCTGCCCCAGCCCCTGATCGGCGGCAAAGACATCGCCGCGAAGAATGACTGGGATCGGATCGAATAAAAAAAAGGCGCCCGCGACGGCGCCTTAGTTCAAGGGGGTTGGGAAACTATCCGCCCTCGGGGAAACTCACCATTTCTTGCGCAGGCCGAACAGGACCAACCGGCCCAATGGACTGGCGTCGGACGAGTCGTAACCGGCGGCGACGTTGTATGGCGGGGGCGCCTGATTGAAGAGATCGTGCGCCGTCACGTATAGCTGTGTGCCGCCAGAGAAGGGGAAGAGACCGTCCGGCAACCCATAAGACAGGGTCATGTCCGTGGTGACGTAAGCCGGTACTCTATAATAGGCCGTGAACGGCACCGAGGTGGTGGGCTGATAGTAGGATTGGGTCCAGTTCACGAACACGGCCGCGCTAAAGGAGTCCATCTGCCATCCGAGCGAGCCCCGCCCCAAGAAAGCCAATGAGCTGAAGGTGGTGTTGGCATTCTTGTTGAGATTGCTGACGATTGCGCCACCAAAGCCGCCGCCCTGCTGGTCGAATCTTAGCTTCTCGCTTCCGTCAAACCCGACATTGAACAGGCCCCAATTGTCAGCCGGCTGAAACGAATAATTGATTGAGAAGTCGATGCCATTGGCCCACAGATTGAAGGCATTCTGCTGGACATAATATTGCAGGAACGTCACTGGGCCTGACGGCACCGCACTCACTCGCACACCGGAAGCATATGCAGCCGCGACTTGTGCGTCTGACGGATCGATGATGAGATTCTTGTTGAGCGACGTGATCTGCGTATCCAAGGTCATCACGGGCGACGTGATGGCGCCTACCAGCTTGTCCTGCCAATAGGTGACATTGCCGGTAAGGCCGTGAAGGACGTTCCAGAATTTGCCCGCGTCGAAATCAACACCTGCCGAATAAGTGGTACCTTGTTCCGGCTTGACGGTGGCGCCGCCCGG
>Ga0206967_1077_pt1 | contig 21783 bp, 22 predicted proteins | sample Alteio_BWOrgHeat_24_FD_153259 | JGI IMG/M metagenome (GOLD analysis project Ga0206967, IMG submission 153259) | Enriched cells from forest soil in Barre Woods Harvard Forest LTER site, Petersham, Massachusetts, United States -... | ecosystem: Environmental > Terrestrial > Soil > Temperate forest >...
TCGGGCGACACGAAACAAATCTATGTCTCGCGCGGGAGGCTGACAAGCGGAATTCCCCGGAGTTTGCGCGTATGAATGTTGCCGGAATTTCACTTGAATGGCACATCCTCCCGATTCGCTCTGGCGGACAAAAAAGCTTCGCGAGACAGATAATGCAAAGAGTGATGAATAGTGGTATCAATTATTCCATGAAAGCGATTCGCGTCCATCAATTCGGCGGCCCGGAAGTTTTGCGGCTGGAGGAAGTGCCCAAACTGTCGGCGGGATCGGGGCAGATTCTGGTGCGCGTCCATGCGGCGGGCATCAATCCGGTGGATACATATATCCGCGCCGGAACTTACGCGACGAAGCCGCCATTGCCTTATACACCGGGCATGGATGCCGCCGGCGTGGTGGAAACGGTTGGCGATGGCGTGAAACACATCAAGCCGGGGGATCGTGTGTATGTCGCGGGCGGCCTCACGGGCACTTACGCGGAATATGTTCTCTGCGCGCAGGAACAGGTTCATCCGCTGCCAGAGAAAATCAGCTTCGCTCAGGGCGCGGGAATTTTTATTCCTTATGTCACGGCGTATCGGGGATTGTTCCATCGGGCCAAGGCGCTGGCGGGCGAAACGGTCTTGGTTCACGGCGCAACGGGCGGCGTGGGAATTGCCGCGGTGCAATTGGCGCGCGCGGCGGGGTTAAACATCATCGGCACAGGCAGCACGGATGCCGGGCGGCGGCTCGTGCTGGAGCAGGGGGCGCAACGTGTGGTGGATCATCGCGCGCCGGATTATTTGAAACAGATCATGGACCTGACTGGCGGTCGCGGCGTGGACGTGATTCTGGAAATGGCCGCGCATGTCAATCTGGGCAAGGACCTGACGGTGCTTGCGGTTGGCGGGCGCGTGGTGATTATCGGGAGTCGCGGGCCGGTGGAAGTCAATCCGCGCGACGCGATGAGCCGGGATGCCATCATTCTGGGCCAGGCGGCGATGAACATTTCCGCGAAGGAGATGGCCGGAATTCATGCGGCGCTGGGTGCGGGATTGGAGAATGGCACATTGCGGCCAATCGTGGGCCGGGAATTGCCGCTGGCCGAAGCTTCGGCAGGTCACCAGGCGGTGATGGAACCCGGCGCGCACGGGAAAATTGTGCTCATTCCGTGACTGACGACCGCTTGCGCTTCGCTCTTTTCCGGGATTGTTGAAAAATTTTTAGCGTCTCCGGATGCTCTTCAAAAAATCCGGCAAGGTCGGCGAGCACTTCAACCGTGGCCGGACTCAAATGGTGCTCGATACCCTCGATGTCGAGCCGCTGCGTTTCGGCGTCCAGGCCGAACAACGAAAAAAATCGTGAAAGCGTTTCGTGGCGGCTGTGGATTTTGCGGGCGACCTCGCGGCCCTTGTTCGTCAGAATCAAGCCGCGATATTTTTCGTATTTGAGATAGCCCGCCTCGCCCAGCTTTTGCACCATGCTGGTGACCGAGGCCTGCTTCACTTTCAGCGATGAGGCGATGTCCACCACACGGGCGTAGCCCTTGTCCTCGATTAATTCGTGGATGCGCTCCAGATAATCTTCCGCACTCTGACTGGGTGAATTTGGCGTCGGCATTGCGAGGGAATCAAACACCAAGCGGGGCGGGATGGCAAGTGTGGCATGGTGGAAAGCTCGGAAAGAGGAGCGCGGAATTTATTCCGCTCTCCATTCTGGCATTAGCGCTCAACGGCGGAATGAATTCCGCGCTCCAACTTAAGCAGCGGCAGTCGCCGCAGAAGCCGCATCTTTTTTGCGCTGGTTGAGCGTGCGGAAGAATTCGTAGCCTTCGCGCAAACGGCGGACGCAAACATCCTTGTCCTCAAGCATCGTCTTGATGATACGGAGAATCGGCTTGGGCCGCAGATAATAGGTGCGGTAAAAGCGGTCCACGCTTTCAAAGATTTCCTCTTTGCTGAGGCCGGGATATTCCAGCGTGGATTGCTGCAAGCCGTCGTCGTGGATGATGTCGGTCTTGTCCTTCTTGGCGAACCAGCCGTTCTGGCGGGCCATTTCGTAAAGCTCAGTGCCGGGATAAGGCGCGGCGAGCGAAACCTGGATGCTGAACACGTCCAACTCCATCGCGTAACGAATGGTTTCCTCGATGGTTTCCTTCGTCTCGACCGGCAGACCCAAAATGAAGGTGCCGTGAATAATGACACCGAGTTCCTTACAATTTTTCGTGAAGAGCTTGGCTTCCTCAAGCTGGATACCCTTCTTGATGCGATTCAGGATTTCCTGATTGCCGGATTCGTAACCGACGAGATACAGGCGCAGGCCGCAATCCTTCATGTGCTTGATGGTCTCGTAATTCACGTTCGCGCGGCTGTTGCAGGACCAGGTCAGGCCCAGCGGCTTGAGCTGCGTGGCGATTTCCCGGGCGCGCGGAAGGTTCGCGGTGAAGGTGTCGTCATCGAAGAAAAATTCCTGGACCTGCGGGAAAAGTTTCTTGGCGTGGGCCATTTCCGCCGCGACATTTTCCGCGGAACGGACGCGATACTTGTGCCCGCCGATGGTTTGCGGCCAAAGGCAGAAAGTGCATTGCGCCGGGCAACCGCGTCCGGTGTAGAGCGACACATACGGATCCTTGAGATAGCCGATGGAATATTTTTCGATGGTCAAATCGCGCTTGTAAACATCCGTCACCCACGGCAGCGAGTCCATGTCGTGAATCAATTCGCGCTCGGGATTGTGGACGATCTTCCCGTCCCGGCGATACGACAAGCCGCTGACTTCTCCAATCGGGCGGCCTTCCGCGACTTCCTTGCAGGTGAAATCGAATTCCTTGCGCCCCACCCAATCAATGGCCGGCGAGGCCTTCAAGGTTTCCGAAGGCAACACCGCCGCATGCGCGCCGACGAAGCCAATCATCGTGGCGGGTTTTTGCGACTTGATGGCCTCGGCCACTTTCGCATCGTTCCGCAATGACGGCGTGGAAGTGTGAATGATGACGTGGTCGTAGTTCTTCGCCTCGGCGAGACAGGTTTTAACGTCAATATCGTGCGGCGGACAGTCCATCAACTTGCTATTGGGGACCAGCGCGGCGGGCTGGGCAAGCCAAGTGGGATACCAGAACGAGCGGATTTCGCGCTTGGCCTGGTAGCGCGCGCCGGCGCCGCCATCAAAACCGTCAAACGACGGGGGACTGAGGAACAGGGTTTTATTCATTATTTGAAATTCTTCGTTATGTAAGCTGGTAGATTGCTGGCCGGTAGCGCGGTTTAGGAATTTTGCGACCGAGTTCCTGAGCGGTTTCGATCCAAAGCTTTTTTGTCTCCTCGACTTCCCGCAGCGCCTGAACGGGAGTCTTGCCAAACGCGGAGCAATATTTCAAATCAGGAATGTCGGCAATGTAGCCGGCGTCTTCCTCACTATAAAAAAACGTTGACGTGATAATCTTTCATCTCAGTCTTCCAATTTTAAATCATAAAGCTCCACCAACTCAAGAAGTTGCTTGATTTGATATGGTTTCGCTTTTCCGCCAACATTTTGAAAATTCAACAGTTCCGGGACACCTGACCGTTTCAAAATGTGATGACTTCCCCGAACTCGTGCCAGTTTAAATCCAAATCCGCCCGCAAGTCTAATGGCCTCGGCGAACCGCAGATTTTGTGGATTGTTAAGTGCCTTCTCAAGCAGTTTTTGATTTTGCATCCATCAGACCGTTTGGTCACGAATTCTTTTTCGGCGCAATCTTCGCCAGTAATTCATCACGCTGCGTCGTATCCCCGGTCCCGCAATTGCCGCCCTCGTTGGCGTGGTCATGCGGTTCTTCGCGGCGGGAGAAGGCGGCTTGCGCGCCGTTCATGGCCGCGCGCGGTGAATTGATCGCGGCCTTGGCCTCGGCGAGATGGCCTTTGCCGATAGAAACACCGTTGAAGGCGTTGACAGTTTTGCCGGCCACATAGGGTTTGGGCTTCGCGCCAAAATTGTATTTGATGTTTTTCCAGGTGTCGCCGGACTGGTAATTGGTGCCGAGCGCGCCGCTGGGGTCGTAGCCGCAATGCACCATGCAGTTTTCGCAGCGTGGATCGCGGGCCACGCCGTCCACCACGCCGTATTTGTCCCATTGCACCTTCTCCAACATTTCATGATAGTGGCCGTAATGGCCATCGGTCATGAGGTAGCAGGGCGCTTTCCAGCCTTTGATATTGCGGGTGGGGATGGCCCAGGCGGTGCAGGTCAACTCGCGTTTGCCGGCGAGAAATTCCTGATAAACCGGCGTGCCGAAAATCGTGAAGCGTTCGCCCCATTCCTGGATCTTGGCAAATTTCGCCCGGGTCATCTTGCGGGTGAGGAAAAAATCCTCCGGCTGCTTGTGCAGACGTTTGACCATGTCCTTCTTGGCGGCGTCGTATTCGTAGCCGGGGGAGATCGTGTGGCCGTCCACTTCCATCGAGGAGAAGAATTCGAACATCTGCTCGAGTTCCTTGACTTCGGTTTCCTTGTAAACAGTCGTGTTCGTCGCGACCTGGTAACCGAGCAGCTTGGCCATCTTGATGGCCTCGACGCATTCCTTGAACACGCCTTCGCGTTCGACGATGAGGTCGTGGGTGTATTCCAAGCCGTCAATGTGGACATTCCAATATTGCCACTTGCTGGGCGCGATGGTGGGACGATTGTCCTTTTTGCCCTTGCGGATTTCGTCGGCTTCCTTTGCGGTGATGAGTTTGTCCTCGAGCAATTTCGCGAGCTTGGGCTCCAACGCCGCGCCATAAATGCCGGCGAGGTAATCGCGCATTTTCTTGCGCATGAACATGCCGTTCGTGCAAATGTAAACAATCCGGCCCTGCTCCAGTATGCCCGCCACCAATTCCTCGATCTTCGGATAAATCAGCGGTTCACCGCCGCAGATGGAAACCATCGGCGCATCGCATTCCGCGGCGGAGGCCAAACAATCCTCCAGCGACATCATGTCCTTGAGGCTGGTGGAATATTCGCGGATGCGGCCGCAGCCGGTGCAGGTCAAATTGCAGGTGTGGAGCGGCTCAAGTTGCAGCACCAGGGCAAATTTGGGCGTGCGCCGGACCTTATGTTTAATAATGTGCCTGGCGATTTTAGCCGTCAGGGCCAAGGGGAATCGCATAATTTAATTTTACTGGAGTTGAGCTAGTTGCTGGACCGGCACCAATTGAGGAACGGTGTTGGTCGGTGATGATTTCGGATCGGTCTGCATGAGCAGACTGCTGGGCATGAAGATGTTCAAAGGCGAAACACTGCGGGAGGCACTGACACCCCCGCACCCGGAGCAAAGCAACAGCAAGGTCACTGCTCCCAAAAATGTTTTATGTTTCCAATTTAACTTCACTCAGGATTATAATATATAAGCCATGCGCGCATGTTAGCAACATCTAATTCATGGAGGATCCGGGCCGGAAAACCCGCGCGGTTTCACCGTAAACTCAAGGTGCTGGCCATCATACAGTGTTGCTGCGTGGCCGGCTGGCTCGGAGCGCTGACGGATTTCAATGCCTTGGCGCAACCGCGGAAGATCCAGGTCCGACCGCTGGACGGCAGCCACGAATTTGCGGCCCAATACGAAAAAGCCTATCAAGCGGCGAAGGCCCGTTTCGAGGCCCAGACCAATAATCCCGAGGCAGCCTGGCAATTCGGCCAAGCCTGCTTCGATTGGGCGGATTGCGTCAGCTCGAATGCCCAGCGCGAGGAGATCGCCCTGCAAGGCATCCACGCATGCCGGACGCTGATCGCGCGGGACCCGTATTCGGCCCCGGGCCATTATTATCTGGCGATGGATCTGGGGCAATTGGCCACTACCAAGGAACTCGGCGCGCTCAAAATCGTGCGCGAGATGGAAGCGGAATTCAAGACCGCCGTCACCATTGATCCCAAGTTCGACTTTGGCGGCCCGGACCGCAACCTCGGTTTGCTTTATCATCAGGCGCCCGGCTGGCCAATGAGCATCGGCAGCAAGGCCAAGGCGCGCGCGCATTTGCAAAAGGCACTGAAGCTGGCCCCGGATTATCCGGAAAACTTGCTAAACCTGATCGAAGCTGATCTGGATTGGAGCGACAAAAACGGAGCATTGCGCGAGATGAAATTGCTGGATGAACTCTGGCCCAAGGCCCGCACCGAATTTACCGGCGACAAATGGGCGCCCAGTTGGGGCGATTGGGAAACGCGCCGCGTGCAGGCCAAGAAGAAGATGAATCAACCATCTCACGCGCTTGAGCCGCCGCACAACGCCTCGGGGGATTGATGGGCATTTACGCTCGCTACAGTAAAGTTGTTTTTGAAGCGCGCTAACGGACCCCAATCCGATAAAAATACGCTCCGCCATTTGTAGCCGTGGTGTCCACGTAAACCGTGGTTCCTGCCTGGCCGATAAGGTTACTTTGCAAGGCGTCGAACGCGGGTTGCGCGGCAAGGTTCGTTGCGCGTTGCAGAAAATAAGTACGCGTGGTGACACTTTGCCAACTGACGCGCAAGCCGGACAAGGTGTTGGAAGGCGAAAGCATTTTCAAAACTGACAATGGATCGGTAGGATCTGTGCCAGCGATCCACTCCTGCCAATTGTTCATGCCGTCGCCGTCGGTGTCCGCAAAATCCACCGAACCGTCGGTCGGAAGGCCATATTGTTGCGCCCACGCGTAAGAAAGAATCGAAGTCGGCGCCTGATACTCAAAGGCACCCATGTCCACGGTGCCGCCTTGAATCCGCGGGTTGCCGTCCAAGTCATTGGTCGTGCCGGTCGTAAACAAATTGGCGCCCGCATTGATGCAAGGGGAGTTAGACTGCAAGTGATAGTCACCGTTTGCCGGGTCCACGAAGAGCGGAGCGTTTGTGATGTTGCCGGCTCCGGAACGCATTGGAGTAATGCACGAATTAGATATGCTGAGCGGATATCCGTTTGGATCTGGGTCGGATGATGGCGCAGTGTTGTAGTAACAAATGCAATTCAGTAGAACTCCTTCTCTTACTCCACCATGAGTTGCAGTCGCTGTATTACTAACGATTGTGCAGTTGTAGAGGAGATCGGCGTTGCCGGTCCAAACCCCTCCAGTATCAGATGCAACATTGCCGAGCACGAGGCAGTTTGTCATCAAGCCACGAAAGGCGCCCCCGCCTGATCCACCTATCGCACTGTTGCCCAATAATTTGCAACTCGTTAATGTGCTTGTATAGGCGCCACCACCGAAGCTGGCGGAGTTGCTGATTAGTAGGCAACCAATTAGATAACCATTTTGAACTCCGCCGCCATTTTGCGCGGAGTTCCATTTAAGCGTGCAGTTTGAACAGGTGCCCTGAAACACGCCGCCTCCGTTTTGGGCGCTGTTGGACACTATAATGCAATTGATCAAGGTGCTGCTCGCCGATTGACACAGCGCCCCGCCGCCTGTTCCACCTGCGCCGTTTGTCAGCGTGAAGCCTTCGAGGGTAGCATTGTTGGTAAGATAGACACAACCCACGGCATTGTTGCCCATCGGACTTTTGCCTTGAATCACCGTCACCGCCGCGCCGTTGACGCTTTGTAGGGTTATGGCCTTGTTGATGACCACGCGGTTAGTGCCGTTACCGGAAACAAAACGTCCGCCAGTTGCATATACTCCGTTGGTTACCAGGATCAAATCACCGTTAACTGCCGCGTCAACAGCATCTTGGATGTTGGTCGCGGCGGTGGTCCAGTCCGTAAACGGCGGCGCGGCATTAGTGCTGTTCAAATCTACATACCGAACCGTGGCCGCGGCATTCAAAACAAAAAACCAGATCAGCGCGGCGAGAATGGACAGCCCCCGAATGTTCATCTTATTATAATTTGGGGTAACTTTCGCCGTTATCAACTCCAATTTTCAACTAAACGGCCATCTGAGGAGTGGACGCTACATTTACGCCGGCACCACCGCTGTCCAGCAACTCGCGCCGAATTTTCGCTTGAACTTTTCGACCAGATTTTCCGCGGCGGCGCGGTCGCGCAGAATGGCAAAGGTGGTGGAACCGCTGCCGGACATCAGCGTGGCGGCCGCGCCGTTCGCGCGCAGGAATTCCTGAAACAACGCCAGCAGCGGATATTTTTCCAGCGCGGGAGCTTCCAAGGAATTGTAAAACTCCGCGCTCGCCGCAGACAGATTGCCGGCTTGCAGCAGCTTCACAAGTTTCTGCGCGCGGCCCGGATGCCCGTTCAACGCGATGGGAAAGCGCGCGAGATTCTGGTACGCCCACGCCGTGGAAATGCCAAAGCCCGGATGAATCAGCAAAAAGAACGCGCCTTGCAGCGCCGGGAATGGTTCGCAAGCGATGATTTTTTCCCCGCGTCCAATCGCCAGCGCGGGTTTTGTTTGCAGGAAAAATGGAATGTCCGAACCCAAAGCTGCCGCCAGCGCCGGCAATTCGTCAAGCTTGAGCGGTGTGTCAAAAAGCTCGTTCAAGCCCAGCAGGGTCGTCGCCGCATTGCCGCTGCCGCCGCCCAGACCGGCCGCCAACGGAATTTTTTTCATCAGGTGAATGCGAACCTCTTCCGTCAACTTGGCCGCTTTAAAGAACGCCTCCGCCGCCCGATGCACCAGGTTCCTTGCGTCAGTCGGCAGCGTCGGATCGCTGCACGTTAGTTCAATTCCATTGCCGCCGCGCGAAAAAACCAGGTGGTCGCAAAAATGGACCGGGTGCATCACTGTTTCCAACTCGTGAAAGCCATCCGGCCGTTTGCCCAGGATATTGAGCAGCAGATTGACTTTGCAGGGCGAATCTTTTTCCAGACTTCCGGGCATAAAAAAAGCGCCAACACTTGCGCGTTGGCGCGAATTGAAAATCAGACCTCAGTTATCGAATATGCGGAAGCGGCTGCCGGGAAACCACGGCGCCACATCGCCGCCGCTGAAGCCCACCTGACGGTCCGTGTCGAACGTCGCATCCGACCATTTGCGCGGATGGAACGAGTCCGGATACTGCGGCTTCGGGCTGAGATAATCCGTGCAAACCGGGCCGTAGGGAGGAATCGGAAAGGTGATCACTTCGTAAAGGCCGATACCTGTGCGAGCCATTGTGCGGTCAAATCCGCGGGCAAAACCCGTGGTGACGCCGACATCCGTGCCGCCGAAAACCCCTTCTTGTTCCACCGAGCGTTCAAATTCACCGCCACGGGCGAGTTCGGTCATGTTACTGAGGCCGCGACCAAATTTTTCCTCCGGACCAGCGCAGCCGGCAACCATGAAAGCAACCAAGGAGAGTGAACCCACCAGATAGAGAGTGTTACGCATAAAAATTGTGAACCGTTTCAACTAGTTTTATGCAGAATTTGTGACTTGTAAAGCGCTTTTCTGGCGCGAAAACTGATTTTCCGCCATGCCTAACGTCCCGCCCGCTCTGCCGCTTCCGCCGCCGCCTCGCGCTTTTTCTCCTGCCGTTCCCAATACCAGGCGATCCAAATGCTGATTTCGTAAAGCAATTGCAGCGGAATCGCCATCAATACCTGGGTCAGCACCTCCGGCGTGGTCAACAGCGCGCCCAGAACGAGGTTTATGATGATCATGTAACGCCGGCCTTTTGACAGCATGGTGTAGTTGAGCACGCCGATCTTCACCAGCACCAGAATCACGACCGGCATCTCGAAGCCCAGCCCCATCCCCAGGATGAATTTGCAGACGAAACTGATGTAATCCTCCGCCCGCCAGATATTGGCCGAAAGCCCGAGCCAACTGGAATACAGTTGCGAGGCCGCCAGCGCCACGGGCATCAGGATGAAATAACAGAAGCTCGCCCCGATCAAAAAGAGCGGGATGAAAAAAAGTAATCCCCGGTAAACGTAGCGTTTCTCCTTCCACTTCAACGCTGGAAAAACAAACTGGCAGATGAAGTAAAACAGCAACGGCGATGAAAGCGCGATGCCAGCATAGAACGCGACTTGAAATGCCACGAAGAATCCGCCCGCCGGACTCAACGTATTCAAATCCACATTGATGCGTTTGGCCAGTGCTTCCGCGTCCGCGGATTTGTCCGGCCGGAGCGCGAGCACCAGCCCAGCCCCGTCGTTCCTCGGTTCAAGTTGGAACGCGACAAAGTGATCGGGATTGATCGAAATTTCATGCTGATAAGCGTGCACTAAAAGCCGCCGGTTGAACCGCGCCAAATCAAGACCCTCCAGCTTCCGGCCAATCAGCGCGGCCGTTCCATCGGAAAGTTTCACGCCGTCAAAACGCTCGGCGGTGTAAAGTGGGCCGGACTGAATTATTCGGTTGAAGTCTGCTGCGAGCGCGGCTTTCAGTTGCCAGGCGAGCGCGGTCTGTTCCTCCGGCTCGGTATTGGGCTGAGAGTAAGTCAGGAAGCGCCGCAATTGCAGCCAGATTTGCCGCCAGACGGGCAAAGAGCCTGGCTTGACGCCCGGAGTCGCGCTGTAATTCGTCATCAACTTGCGCGTCGGCTCCGCAAGCTGGCTGGCCAGGTATTGGGACAGGGCGTCGGTTTTGGATGGCTCCAGAAATTTCGCGGCGAGCGCGCGCAGGCTGATAATGTCATTCGAGGTGAACTGCCAGGATGCCTGGTTGGTGCCGGCGTTCAGAGAGTCCCATTGATCGAGATCGAGCGAATAAGTCGCAAGCTTGTTGGTGCCGAACCGGAGCACGACCACCCGGTCATCGCTGCCGTAGCGGACCTGGGCTTTCTCCAGCGGGCGCTTGATGATGGCCATCACGTAATTGCCCGCGATCAGGCAAAGGAGCATGGCGACGCCCAGCGTCGTGATGCTCTTGATTAAAACCCAGCGGAGATCTTCGAGATGTTCGAGGAAGGATTTGACCGGCCCGCCCTCGTCGTCTGCAAACAGCGGAGGACGCTCCTCTTCCGGCTCAATCGCCATGATAGATTGCTAAGGAATCAAACTTTCTGGCCGGGGGAAGTTTGTGGTACCGTGCGCTCGGGTTCGGTGGCAACGGTCGTGGTCGGAAGCTTTTTCTGGGGCGGTGGCGCGGGAGTTTCATCCATCGCGTTGTGCATTTCGTCCGTCACCTCGCGGGTGGCTTTCTTGAATTCCTTGATGCCCTGGCCGAGGCCCTTGGCGAGTTCCGGCAATTTCTTGGAGCCGAACAACAGCAGTGCCATGGCCAGAATCAATACGATTTCCCAGCCGCCAAAAAATCCCGCTAACATAATATTCATAGACTTTCCTAAGTTATAACCAACCTACGCCACGCCGGGGCAATAGTAAAGCACCAAAAAGAAGCCATTATTGTCCCAAGCACGATCCGCTGAACCGTCTGCGCCGCGTTCTGAAGCGGCGCAATTCTTCTGGTAGGACGTGCCATCGGGCAATTTGTTCCGACCCGATTGCGGGGCGGGGAAATCGCAGCGCGATTTCCGCCACCATTCGGCAAACGTCCTTACGGCTTGGGCGGTGTCAGCACTACAAACTCATCCCGGCGATTCTTGGACCAGGCCGATTCGCTGTGACCGGGATCGGCGGGATTATCTTCGCCCTTGCTGATGGTTACGACGCGCTGCGCATCAACGCCCAATGACACGAGATGTTCCCGCGCCGCCAGGGCGCGGCGTTCGCCAAGTGAGCGGTTATATTCTTCCGTCCCGCGTTCATCGCAATTTCCCTCCACCTGCACCGCGACGGACAGGTTGCCCTTCAAGTAATTTGCCACGTCATCCAACTTCGCCGCCTCGCTGGACTTGATAGCGGATTTGTCGAAATCAAAATAAACCGTGGCTCGGGAAAGCGTTTGGGTATCATGACCCCAAGTGGAAAAATCAGTGCCATTAACAGGCGGAATGCCGTTCCTGGTGTCAGTTATAGGCGGAGGATTGGATGTCGGAACGCCGTTGTCAAACGGCTTTTCGTTGCCAATATGATTTCTCTCGCCGGGCAGCGGGGTGGGATTTTGCAGCTTCGTTCTGCAGCCGACGGCGGTGATTGTCAGGGCTGACCCTAACACCAATAAATTCGTTAGTTTCGTAAGTTTCATTGCATTCTGGGTTTGTTCAGGAAGGCTATCTCGCCCAACTGGGTTGTGAGTTGCTGGCACTGCTTCCCGAGGCCCGGGAAGCATCCTTGACTTGTTTCGTGGGCACGTCAAGCAAAGACAACATGCGATTGCCGCCACTGCCGCGCCGCACAAAAATCAGGGTCCGCGAATTCGGCGCCCAGCTCGGGTCCTCGCCGTTCACCAATGGCGTCGCCGAACCGCCTCCCGCGGGCACCACGCAAATGCTGAAATCCCCCATCTGCGCCGTCAAGGCGATCCACTTCCCGTCCGGCGACCAATCGGGTTCGGACGGATTGGAAACCCCGCTCGTCGGCAGGCGCACCATCTCGCCGCCATCCGCGGGCACCTTGAACAACGACCGCCGCCCGCCCACTTTCGCGGCGAAACATATCCACCGTCCATCCGGCGACCAGCACGGCGACGACGCCTCGCGCGTCGTGGTCAACTGCTTCAAATTCTTGCCATTCGCGTCGCACACAAAAATATCCGGGTTGCCCGTCTTGCTCAACACCATCGCCACCCGGCCGTCCGACGCCACCGCCGCGCTGCTGTTCATCCCGGCGTAATGCGCATAATTCTGCCGCTCGCCCGTGGCCAGATTTTGGCAGAAAATATTCGGATAACCCAGCTTGTAAGAGGTGTAATACAATTCGAGCCGGCCCGGCACCCAGCACGGCGCGGCCACGTCGGTGCTGTCCCGCGTCACGGCTTGCGGGTTATGGCCGTCGAAATCCGCGATATAAATCTCCCCGACGCCCGGACGGATATTGCCCTTGTACGAAATCTTCGTCTCGGCGATGCCATTGACGCCGGTGATTTTCAAAACCACTTCATCGGCGAGCCGGTGCGCCTGCGCGCGCGCCGTTCCGCCGCTGTAAACTTTCGAGAGCAGCACGTTTTTGCCAAAGGTCAATTGGCCGGTGACATTGCCGGTATTATTTCCCGAGAGCGAATACTTCGCCGCATCCGGCGCGACCTCGATGAAACCCATCACCGTCAAATCGAAGTTCAACACATGCGCCACTTCGCCGGTAAATCCGGTGACGGAAATGGGTGTGGGCGGTGTGATTCCCGGCACGTATTGCTTGGTGATCTCAATGGGTGCGTCCTGCGCCCGGACTCGAATGGTGAAAAACGTGGTCGCCAGTGCCGCTGCCAGAATTGTATTCCGAATCATTTTTTTCATCCTGTTCCTCGTTTCGCTTGAAGATTAAATCGAATGGTAAAAGTTTTTTCCTCATCCTTGGTGCCGGGTGGAAACGGTTCAAACGAAGTGACCGTTTCCAGGACATTTTGAATGGAGCGGTCCATTGCGCGGTTGCCGGAGGGCGTGACGATGCGGGCGCTCTTGACGTTTCCGTCGCGGCCAATGGTGAGGCTCACGCTGACAATGGGCGTGGTGGAGTCGTCCAAATCCGTGGGCGCGCTCCAGGCGTTGTAATATTTGCTGGCGATGAGATCGCGGTAATTCACGGATACTTCTCCGGGCGTCCCAATGCCCGGCGTCAATTCCACCAGGGTGCTGGAGGACATATTCTTGCTGATGTTTCGCGCGGTCGAGGCGATCTGCTGGCCGATCCGCTTTCTTTCGGCTCGCGCCTTGGCGTCGGCGGCGGCTTGGGCTTGTGCGGCCTCATCGTTGTGCTTGCGCGAAACTGCTTTCAAACTGTCCTTGGGAATTTCGATTTTATGCACTGGCTTTGGCGGCTCGGCTACCTCTTCCTTCACCGGTTTTGTCGGTTTCACTTTCTCAGGCTTCGGAATTTCAGCGCGTTCCTTTATAGGATCGTGATGAATTATTTTCGGCGGCTCGGGAATGGCAGCCGGTTCGACAGGTTTCGGCTTCGGCGGTTCGGGCTGTGGTTTGACTTGCGGCGGTTGCGGCTGGGGCGGCGTCACTTGCGGCAAGGGAGTCGGGGGCACGACCGCATCCGGGCTGCCACCGCCGCTCGCGAGTACCATGGAGACCTGCTTTGAGTCATAGACCTTGATCGGAACAAAGGCCGGCTCCTGCGGTTTCGGCATCAGCGCGGACCCGAACAATAGCAGGCCGATCAGCAGCGAGTGAAGTCCCGCGCTGGCAATGATGCACTTTTTTTGTAGCCTATCTATCATGGCGCTCTGGGGTCTGATCTCAGTGAAATGCCAATCCCAAGTTTGCGGCAAACGTCAATGATTTGCGCGACCAGTTTGTATTTTGAATTCTCATCGGCGCGAATGTCCACGACCAGATTCGGGTTGCCGTGGAAATCCTGCTCCAACTTCTGCGTGACCTGTTCGAGTTTCATCGGCCGGTGATCGTAAACAAAATTGCCCGACAACGTCACCTCCACCACGCGGATGTTTTTCTTTTCCAGTTTCTTGTCCTCCTGACCGACGCCCTTGGGCAATTGCAAATCCAGCCCCTTCTCCAGCAACGGCGTGGTGATGACGAAAATGATCAGCAGCACGAACGCCAGGTCCAGCAGCGGCGTGATGTTGATATCGCTCAGCGTCACCAGCGAATTGCGTTGGGAAAAGCGGCGCATCAGTCGTCTTCCAGGTATTCCGTTTCCATTTTGGAAATCAGTTCCTGCGCGAAGTTGTCCAGCGCGACAGTCATCACGCGCAGATTATGCACGAGCCAGTTGTAACCAAACATGGAGGGAATCGCCACAAGCAATCCCGCGACCGTGGTGATCAACGCCGCCGCCACGCCGGGCGCCATGACCGCGAGACTCGCGTTGCCCTGTTGCGCGATGTGCCCGAACGTGCTCATCACGCCCCACACCGTGCCCAGCAAGCCGAGGAACGGCGCGCCGCTCACCGCAATCGCCAGCAGGATCAAACCCGACTCCAGCTTCAGCGATTCCTGCGCGACGGTATTTTCCAGCGAACGTTTCACGTGTTCCATGCCCTTGAGTGAGACGAATTTTTTCCGGCTGCCATCCAAATTATTTTTCAGCCGCGCGTCGAGTTCCAGGCTGCCCGCCTGGTACACCATGAACATCGGGCAACCGTCCACCTGCAATTTCCGGTCAAACATGCCCAGCACATTTTTCTGGCTCTTGAATTCCGTGCCGAAAAAAAGATTCAGCTTCGTGGCGCGCCGCATCTGGATGGCTTTCGTGAACATCACGAACCACGCGATGATGGAGAAGACGAAGAGGCAGAAAATAATCACCTTTGCCTCGGGTGTGGCTTGTCCCCACACATAAAGCAACTCAGGCGTATTTGATCTGTCGCTGCCAGCGGCAGCTAGGAAAATAGGTACATTCATTCCATCACGATTAAAACCACGTTTAACTTGGTCGTGAGGAATTTATTATGCGCCCAAGCGGTAATTGGTCAACGTCGGCTGAATTTTTATCCAACCGCCGCAAAATTGCAAAAAGAATTTTGAAAAAAAATTGCAACCGCGCGGTTTCCCGGCGGAAATGCCAGGCGAGCGAATTGAGCGAGGGCATCAAGATATATGTAAATCATTCTATGTGAATATATTACAGAGTCGGCGCGGCGATTTTTTTTCCATCGTTCGGACACCTTATCGTAGATTACGGCCCTTAGTGCCGCGCATCATCCGCTGGCTCGTCGCCCGTGAAGTCGGTGAATCCCGGCTCTTGCGTCGCAGTCCATTGACCGTCCGGATTATATTCTTTCATGGATGTGGCGAGCCGCATCGTCTTTTCCCCGAGACTCCGCTGATACACGATTCCATCCTGATTCACAATGAAGGTCATGATTCCCGAATCCCCCCAGCGGACAGGATAGGCGACGAGCGCAAAGCCGCCCGTCATTTGGCCGTGCCGGACATAATTCATTTCACCGCCCGGCGCGGCGGGTCCTTGGCGCGTGAGGATTTTGAAAAAATATCCGTGGAATGGATGCGGTCCGTTGGTGCCTTTCCAATGATAACCTTCCAGGCACGCCGCGCACACCAGCGGGGAAAAAGGGCTGGGCCCACTGCCGGTCCCCTCCGGCCAGTACAAGCCGTCAGTCTTTCCCGGAGTGCTCCTGAACTTCTGCGCGTAGATGGGCGCTCCGTTGTTGGCAAATAGTTTGGCGTAGTCGCGCTGCGCTTTGACATAGGCGCGGCAAACTCCAATCGCATGAAACTCGTCATGGCCGATGTTGCGGTCAATGATTTCCTGCTCGCCCGCGGCCGTGTCAAAGAACCAGGCGCCATTGGTGTTTATCAGCGGGATCGGAAATGGCCATTTCTCCGCGCCGATTTCGAAAGTCACCTTGCCATCGCCCTCAGGGACGGCGTCGCATCTTTCCGACAGGGCAGTGGCAAAGTGTTCGAAATGTTTTTCATCCAGGGTTTGATCGCCGGTCAGAAGATTTGTGACCTCCGGACCGAAGATTTCACGAAACGCCTTCCGGTCGTGCGCTCTGGCCGCCACGATTAGCTCATTGGTGGCCTGCGACGGGGAAGCGAAAGTTCGCTGCGAATTGGCCGGCTGGTCTTGGGATCTAACCAGACCCGGCCGCGCCAAGAATAAAAATAAAACCCCGAAAATCACTGCGGGCAAGGAGAGAAAACCAATAGCCTTCAATTTCATAAGATTTCCGCAGCCGAACATTATCTGCCATGACCCCCGCCGCCGCCGCCACCATGAAAACCACCACCACCGCCATGAAAACCACCCCCTCCGTGGAACCCGCCACCCACCGCGCCACGGCTCGCGCCCCCGCGATGGCCAAAGTCATGATCATGCCCATCATGATCATGATAGTGCCCTCTAACTCCATAACCATACGGCCCCCAGAAGCCGTCATAATAGCCGTAGTAACCAGGTCCATAATAATACGGCCCCTCGTCATAATAATACCCGTTACCCGCGCAGCTTGTCAGCAGCGCGACAAACAGCAGGCCCAGCCAAAACCTCCATTGGCGACCCAATTTCCTAAATCCATTCATTCCAATTCTGCGCACCGCGGCTTCACCCTTGAATCTGGCAGAAGCAATCCGGCCTTCGCGCCTTTCCTAAAAAGCTGCCTGCATGCCACATTTCATCATCCAAAATGCCTTTGAATTCAAAAGGGTTAGGAAAAGGTGAAGGCCAACTCGGTTTTGATAAAATCGCATATTGCGAATCAGGACGGCGCTGTGACGCGTTTTGCAATTCTCCTAATTTTTCCTCGTTGCGGCCTTAGCCGGAACAATGCAGTAGAACAGATGCCTTGACGCGAATTGCGCGAATTTTCGCTAATTAAAGCCGACGAATTTGAAAAGCCGCCACCGAATTTCCACGTTCACCATCCGGTGCAGAACAGAGAACACCTTCACACGACCTCCGTCGGGCTTTCCCAATTAGCGAAAATTCGCGAAATTCGCGTCACGTCCCATTCTTTCTGAATTGTTACGGCTTAGCTTGTCATCGCCAATGCCGCCTGTATCTGTAACAGTATTCGCATGCGGAAACGCTACGTGCTCCTCATCGCAATTTTGCTCCTCGCCTTCGCGGCTGGCCTGGCCTGGCAACTTTCCCAGCCGCGCGAGCCAATGTATGAAGGCCGTCCGTTGAGCTATTGGTTGGAGGGTTACAATTTCGACAGCCGAACGGAGACGTCGGAACAAAGCGCAGATTTAGCAATGCGCGAAATTGGAACCAACGCCATTCCCACACTGCTGCGGATGCTTCAGGAATCCGATTCTCCTCTAAAAGTTAAATTCTTCGCCCTGGTTGAAAGGCAAAGCTTAATCAAAGTACGCCATGTGACAGCTGTAGAAAGAAATTACAGCGCCTTTAAAGGTTTTGAATCATTGGGCGCGAGCGCCAGAGTGGCTGTGCCGGTGTTGATTCAAATCTACGGCAGAAATAATTCGGATGAGACTCGAATTTTTACTGCGTGCAGCTTGGGTGCGATTGGACCTGCCGCAAAGGCTGCGGTGCCTATTTTATTGAGCGGCTTGATGGCCACTAATCCGGCAGTACGCTTTAACGCGGTTCTAGCTCTCGGTAAAATTCATTCCGATGCAGAAATGGTCTTACCTTACTTAACCAATGCACTGAGTGACACCAACAGGTCGGTCCGAGCATTTGCTTTCGAAGCATTGGGCGATTTTGGCGCCGATGCCAAACCAACGGTTCCTTTACTAATTAAATTCCTAAATGATCCGGACCCACATCTTCGCAAGTACGCACTTTCCGCCCTCAAACAAATTGACCCCCAAGCCGCCACAAACCTTCCCACAAATCTTCAACCCGTTGACCTCCAAGCGCGGCCTTGAACTTGTGCAAAGCCACTTTACACCCGCAGCCGTCCGTGTTAGTATCAGTCTCATCCGGATCGCAGCACGCAACCCTGTCCCGTGACTCCGCAATTCCAGAAAAGATTTCCGAGCAAAACCGTCCCGGCGGTTCCGCCCTCGTCATCACCAATCGCCGCCGCCCGCAGCCCACTCCGCATTCCGCACTCCGCACTCCGCACTTCGTTGGCTTTCACTTTGGTTGAACTCCTGGTCGTCATCGCCATCATCGCGATTCTCGCGGGCTTGCTCCTCCCGGCGCTTTCCCGCTCCAAGGGCCGCGCCCAATCCATTTCGTGCATGAACAACAGCCGGCAATTGACCTTCGCCTGGACCCTTTACACGAGCGACAACAACGATCGCCTGGTTTACAACCTCGGCGGCGTGGTAACCGGCAACACCCAGACCAGCTTCGCGCCGGCCGGACAACCGAATTGGGTGGACAACATCATGGATTGGTATGTCACGTCAGGTTCGGGTGACACCAACCTCGCCTTCGTCAACACCTCCCTGCTGGCCCCGTACTCCGCCTACTCCATTCCCATATACAAATGCCCGGCGGACCGTGCGCTCAGCGACGCGCAGCGGCAGGCCGGTTGGAGCGCCCGCCTGCGTAGCGTTTCCATGAACGCCATGATCGGCGACCCCGGCAACCTGCTCACCGCCGGCGCGAACATCAATAATCCCGGCTACCGCCAGTTCCTGAAAGATACCGAAATCCCCAGCCCCTCCAGCATCTTTGTTTTTCTGGACGAACATCCCGATAGCATCAACGACGGATATTTCATTGATCTCTGGCCCACCAAAACCGGCTATGATGATGACGATGCTCAATGGCAATGGACGGATCTTCCCGCGTCCTACCACAACGGCGGCGGCAGTTTTTCCTTTGCGGACGGCCACACTGAAATTCACCACTGGGTCAGCGATGGCACTGTCCGGCCGCCCGTTCAATATGGCGCCCACTTGCCATTCGGTGTGGATTACAACAACACCGCCGATCTTTACTGGGTGCTCAAACACGAGAGCGTTCCCGCCGGGCATTGATGAACGCTCCGGGTATTCGCCGCCAGCTACGCAATTTTCTTGCAATCCCACCCTGGACTTCTTAATGAACGGCATGGCTTTGGGAGTTTACGATATTCTCCTGGTGGATGATGAGGAAAACCTGCTGTCCATCGTAGGAGATCTTTTGCGGATCCACGGGTTCACCGTCATCACCGCGCGCAACGGCGGCGCCGCCTTGAAGCAACTGGAAAACAAGGTGGGCCTGATCATTCTCGACCTGAATCTGGCGGGCGAAGACGGACTGGGGCTGATGGACTATCTTAAGGCCAAACAAGCTGGCGTCCCCATCATCCTGTACACCGGCTTGATTCACGACCATCGCCAGGTCGCCAGTATGCTTGAGCGCGGCGCGGCATCCTACGTCAACAAATCCCAGCCCATCGAGGCGTTGCTTACCGCCATATACGAAGTCCGGTCGAAGGGTTCCGCGAAGTCATAGGTGGTGGCGGCTTTTTCATGGAGAGAAGCACCAATCATCAATCACCAAACATTAAGGGCGTTTCGGGTCCGCGTTTGGTGTCCAGCCTTTAGGCTGCGAATTGCCGGAAACACGCTAAAGCGTGGACACCGAACAATCGCAACGCGCGTAATGCGTAGTGTTTGTAATTTGGAGATTGGAGCTTCTCTGGGGCTTGGATGTTGGTGCTTGGAGCTTTCTCCGGAGCTTGATGCTTTGAATTTGGAGCTTAATATTTGCCGCCGTCCATCCGGGCCTGCAATAACAAGGTGCTCACCTTCACCGTGAGCTCGATGGGCACGATGGGCTTGGAAATGAAATCGTTTCCGCCGCTTAAAATGGAGCGGGCGCGGGTTTTCGAATCATGGTGGCCCGTGATGAAGACCACGGGCGTGTGCCGGTGGCGGTCAAGGCGGCGAAGCTGCTCGCACAGCACCATCCCGTTCATGTGCGGCAATTCCACGTCCAGCAACACCAGGCCATACGCATGTTGCTTCAGTCTTTCAAGCGCTTCCAGCGGATCGGCAATGCTCGTGACGCGCATCTTCGCCAGCTCCAGCGCCTGCACAATGCCGCGCGTGGATACCAGGTCGTCATCCACCACTAGCACCTCCCGGACCGGTGCGGCTTCAGGCTGCGACGCCTCGAACCGTCCCAAATGTAGCGTCAGAAATGCCACCGCCGCCGCGATGGTGTAACGGCACGAATCCGTCATGGCCGTCTTTTTTTCCTGCAAATGAAACAGCATCAATTCCAGCGCGCTGGACAACTGCGCCAGCTCGTTGAACCCGGCCATGCTGGCCGTCTGCGTGAGGAAACCCACCCGGTGGCCCAGTTCCTCCACACGTTTCAATTCCACGGCGGCGGTGGCGGCTTCCAGAATTCCCTTGGAGAGTTCGCGGATCTCCGACACCACCCGTGGCAGATGTTCCCTGAATTCCTGTTGCACGCGATTGCGAAATTCCGTCCCCTTTGCCTTGTCCGCCGGCGGCCTGGGCGACTCGGCCGCGGAAGGCGTCGCCACCCGCAGCCTGATTGCGGCTGCGGCGCGCGGCTTCGGAAGCAGGGCTTTGTGAATCAAATCTATAAGTTGGCCGGGCGTGGCCGTTGATTTGGGAATTTGCTCGACGCCCTCGGTCGCGGCCGGTTCGGCCAGCGCCGCCAGGAGCGAGTTCGAGAAAACAATCACCGGCGTGTCCTTGAGTTCCGCGTGCTGGCGTATGAATTTAATCACGTCCGCGCCGTTCATTTTCGGCATGAGCAGGTCCAGCACCACCACGTCTGGTTTGAACTCCACCAACCGCTTCATCGCCACCACCCCATCCTCGGCCACCGCGACGTCGAAGCCCTCGTCCGCCAGTTTATCGCGGTATATCCGTGCTACGAGCGGGTCGTCGTCGGCAAACAGGATCCTTTTCACGGCATGATACTTACTACAACACCGGGAGAATGTCACCCGGATTCTTGGCCGGGCCGCGGACGCATCTAAACACTGTTTTTGGTAGGGACGGCGCGCTGCGCCGTCCCCGTCGCCGAGCGAAGCGTCAGGCGACGGAACGAGGCGTCACGAAATGGGTGCCGCGGACCAACTCCCGTCAAAAATACTTTTGCATCGGCCAATTTCCGAGGCGAAATTGACAAGGGAGGGGGAGCGGTTTGTGTCCGCGTCCGGCAAGGTGACTGTGAAGTTGATTAAGTCATCAATGGCCAATGTGAATTAGATATATATGAGAACAGTATTCAGAATCTTGCTGACGGTTAGCATAATTAGCTTAGTACTGGGGTTCATCGGCCTCGGCAACGGAATGGCGGTCGGTTTCTGCCGCGCCATTGGAGCGGTGTTTTTCTGTCTGGCCTTCATCACCAAGGTGATTGAAAAGGCCGAAACGGAAGAAGCCACCGCCGGGCGGGCTCATTGAGATTGGCGGTGATGAACGCCCGCTTCGCGGGCCTCCGTTTCCGGCCCCCTGAATGAGGCGGGGAAAATCCTGCGGCGCACTCCGGAGTTGCGTGACTCTGGGTGCGCCTCCACAACCGCAATCAGCGGCGTTAAAGCATTGTTGGCA